>JGI24021J15306_10009232_pt1 | contig 12195 bp, 11 predicted proteins | sample Ectturendosymbi1_FD_15306 | JGI IMG/M metagenome (IMG submission 15306)
AAACAAATTTTACAAACTATGACGTCACAAAATACGTCATAGGGGCCCTCCAGTGAAAATTGCCCCGGGCCCCCCTACCCTTTAATCCGGCTCTGCTAACAATATCCTTCGTTTTCAATTGAAATACGGAATACAAAGCATATTCGTATACAGTATTAGAAAACAAACCTATGGGTTTGGTAGGTTTGCTTACTTCGTAGGCGAAATATATACTCTGTAAGATCTTAGTGTCTGATTCTTTGCTGAGAAAGGATTTCTTTCCATAGACAGTGTTTTCTAGTACTGTATATGAATATGCTTTTATGTATTCTAATACTGTATGTGAGTATGCTTTGTATAAAACAAACCTATCGGTTCAAACCTGTTGGTTTGTTTTCTAACTGATAGGTGTATTTTGTTGAAATGAAACGAAAAGTAGTTTGTCTGCAAAATCTGGTATAGCATGTTTCAAACATGCCTGTCTACTCCAGTTTCCTGAAACGAACCTCATTGATGCTTTGCACTGCGGCGATGTGCTTCTACCATAAACCTTTTGTCACTTTTCACTAAGCAGCCACAGAATTTGCAAACTATTTCACGCTTAGGTGTTGAGGTAAACTCAGAAGCGTGTTCATGCAGTATACTTCGAATTTATGAAGAATTTGGTTGTTGAACCTCGGACATGATATGTTGATAAGTATATTAATAAATGTAGAGTCAACTCTGAGAATATCGTGAAGTCAAAACACTGTGTACAGTATGCATAATGGATTGAGCATTTGCCAAAGCAAGTACTCTAAGACCACGTTTCTTGCATTGCCGTGCCTAGTCTACTTAATATTCAAACGTTTAGTAATGGTCTAAACAACAATATTACATCAGAAGTCGCAACAAACCCATTAGTATTTCAGAATTGTAACAAAACTTGTAAAATTATATCAAAATCTGTTGTTGTAACTTTAAGAAAATATCGATAACGAGAAGAAAACTCTGCTGCAAGAAAATTTTGACCAAACGATAAATTTTGACCTAATGAGACATTTTGGCTTTTTTTGACCTAATAACTTTGGAATGGCTCATGGTATCAGCGTGAAATTTGGTTTGTGGACGTTTCATAAACTTTTAAGAAGGCAGAAAATTTTTGACTTTTGGTTGCCCTGGTAATAACAAACGCGATCGCTTTCGCTAGGGCAGTTCTCGGCTTGCCACTAGGCTGTGCACAATTGGTCTGTTTTTGTTGCAAGTTTATTTTTTGATGCCTAATGGCAGCTTGAAAGGAAAGGCAGTAGTGAAAATAGGAATGCAATATGAAAAAGTGATAACTAAAGCAAGCTTTTCGAAGCATCCAAAGCGTAAAACCAGCTTGAGGATTGTTACCATAACGTAGTCCGTGAGTCGGCAGTAGACTGCGTCGACGTTTTGCAACATAAAAGTGAGTGGATGAGTTTTTTATCAGGTCTATGGCGCCCCTGATTGAAACATAATGCAGCGTGCGAAAAGCTATCTACGTTAGCAAACAACTTGCCGCTATCTGGCAAAAAAAGGCATCAGCGTGCTCCATTAGCTCAAGGGATTATATTATGACCTAATAATGCAATTCTGCAACACCTCACTCCGCTAACCGGGACAACGAAGCGTAGCGTTTAAATTAATACGTGGTAGCACGACACGCCTCAACAAAGGCACTCAACTCTCATGCAGAAACTTTGGCAAATATGTATAACTTAGTGGAATGAATAACTGTTGAACGGTCCAGTATTTGGTTTTGCAGACCAAAATTTGGAGGACGACGGCGCCTTTCGCCCCTACCTGGCTACGCGCGTGCCAACAGTGATTGATGTTTATGTGGTTTTGATCCTTTTGTTGCAATTGCAATCCCGTAGACATCTCACGCCCGCCACGAAAAGACAAATTCGGTATGGTTAGCGAAATCTGCAACGGACAGCAGAATGCTCAGCTTATTGGTGGGCAAATCATTCCGCTTGCATCGCATAAATTAGGGCAGAATAGCAATCTTCTGGTACAAAGTTTAAACGTTTTACTGGTGACTGTGGTGTTGGCGGAGATTCGTGGTTTGAAATTGGTTATAGGTTGATTCTCACCTATGTTTGCTGACCTGGATTAAGTACACTTCCAATGCTGTTGATCATGTGATGGATCTGCTTCAAGCATATTTGGAGGGCTTCCTAGTTGTATACAACGAATTGCAAAATTACGTTATCGGTGAGACTAGAGCTTGAGTGTGATTGTGAATTTGGGGGGAGGCTCAACCGGCTTGCTCCCACTTCTGTTGAACAGTGTCAGAACGTTTCTTCATAACCTGAACTAGTGGGATTGTATTGATGCTTTTTCTTCAAGTCAGCAGCCTAATGTCGAAATATGTGAAATTCTACCTTTATCAGTGGCGTTAAATGGATTTCTTTTGCGCCCAGTGTGAATCTATCATGCGATTATGAGATTGTTTTTCACCATAACCAACAGAGCTACCTAAAATGGGAGTAATGTCATAGCAAATGCTTTTCATTCATGTTTTGTTTTTGAATTGCCTCTTCAGCAATAAACATGTTTTCCATGTACATGTAATTGCACAAGCTTCGTATGGAAACGTGCTTGTCATTTACCTATCTACTTGACTCCGGTCGTGGGACTTGAGGTTTCATTTGTAAGAAGATTCTACTTCTAACCATGCTGGGAATACGTTTTCTACTTCTAACCATGCTGGGAATACGTTTTATACGTTGTTTTTTCTGATCGATGGATATCCAAAACAATGTCAAACATTAGCGCTCAGCATGCGTTGGGTTTCCAGACTTTTTTGCCAGAGGGCCACGTTAGCTCCTGCACAACAGTTCGAGGGCCGGACATACTACGTAATGCAATTGTTTCGGGATACAGTATGTTGCATTCTGCTAAATCAGGTTCGTCGTAAATGTATTAACTTTGCACTATTGACAAAATGTCTTTGCGGCCAGGCAGGATTTGGCCCGCGGGCTGTAGTTTGAAGGATCCTGCTCTAGGGTATATCTTTTAAATAGTGTTGTAGTTATAAAAAATTGTTTGCGACATCAAAAATGTTCTTAGTTATTTTGTTGTTTGTGAAAAATGAGGCCCATCTTTTGTGACCCGCTTCAAAGGTTTTCTGAATTAATGATATGAAGCGCTTTCAAACTGTGGTTATTCCCTGAAAGATCGCATAGTTCGAACAACAAAAATAGCCACTTCTTGACCTAAAACCTAATTAACTTTGTGTGATACCCAACGATTTTCGCAGACAAATTTTGGTATTTAAACAAGTGAATACCTTTTGGGCGCCCCCCTATTTGACTGTCCCCCCAAAACGCCTGGTCTGGATCCGCCACTGGTGCAAAATACCGAAATATGAGCGCAATGTCTGCTAAGCTTTCGTTTTGTGCGGTACCATGTTTTGCAAAATACAATGGACTACACGAACAATCTACCCAATAATGTATATCAACATTGGCGAAGCGAAATTGACAGGTGATACCACTGGGCGCTCGTTCAAATCAAACTCACGTAAGCAGCAAAAATTTACACCTGAGACTAACCCACCGCTCTTTTCATTGCAGTTTTCAAAATCTAATGCATTCACTAAAACCAAGCTCGCGTTCAACAACCACGCCACAGCAAAAACGCACTGACAAACCAATTAGCAGTTTATATATTAGATTTCTTTTGATTTCGTTAACGCCGTGTCGCTGCCCGAAACCACATCGTCACCGTATACAAAAGGAGAACAAGAACATGCTCTGTCAACTGAAGTTGAAAAATCGCTTGTTACTGATTCACTGGTAATATCATTTCAGAAAATAAAGGCCATGAAGAGAAGTCCTAAGTTTACTCACACTTTTTGCTCTTTTCATTTTACACATCAAAAGACCATCGAAGAGTACGGAGTTCACATGACAGCTGAGTGATTCGGTGCAGAAGTTGATAATGTCAGTGTCATTAATATTAATGTAAACAGGTTGTGCAAATCTTAAAAACTGCTCAATCTAACATTCGAAACCATTAACTCAAGCAATGAAACAAGCATCAAAATTATGTTGCAAAACGTTACAAGAAAGCAGACTATCTGTATCGAGTGTTCATGTATGCGTCATATCGGAATTAGTATCTGCAAACGATTGGGTATCGGTTTGGACAAGTTCAATCTTCTCATTTCTCAGCGGCCATTTGTCCGCAATTGCTGTTCAAGTAAGATCATTTTGTTTGAAGGAAGTGAAAGTTCTTTCAAAGTGCCTTTACTTTTGCTGTTAAGCAAATCCAAATCTTATTTTTCTGTTCCCAACGCTCATATGCTGATATATGGCAGTTGATGGACCTGACACACTTTGTACTGGGTGGTTGTGGATGCTGGATTTTAAGCAGTTTTCCCTGAACACAATTAAACCGGTACATTGAACCTTTTTGGGGGTAACTCCAGAAATCAGAAAACATCTTCGACTTTGCTTCCCAAACGCCACGTGGCGCTCTTGAATAGCATCGCAAAATTCACACAGCAATTAAAAGCTCTGCCTTTGATACAAGCTTTCGTTGAATCACTCCACTAGGCTCTGCTTCCACGACTTTGCAGTGATGCAGATTTGCACATACCTATCTTCAAGTAATCAGTCTCCACAATGACGAGGTAGTCCAAACTATATGCAAATTTTCGTAACTGGATATCAAATTCACGTAACTCTGCGCATCTTCAGTCTGAAATGTGCAAACAATGGTTGTGGGTAAAAATGAGCAGAGAAAGTAAGCAAACTCAAGACTGAAATGAATAAATCAAAACAAACACAAGCTGCGTCAAGTAGAAACTGGAATGTACGCTGTCATCAAACAATTGCGTTCACTAAAACTGAAAAACCATCTGATGCCGATCACAGAGCAACAAACCACAGTTACGGATTTCATTGAGGGACGATAAGTAGGCTTTGGGCGGCCGAACAATGAAATAATGCAATCGTACGGAAAGTTGTAAAATTAATGACGTGGTAATATGGATGATCTAAACAATACGGTTCTTTTGATAGCGCGGAGAGCAACACTAAAATTTCCTATATTTTTTAACTCAGCGAGTCTTTCCCGTTTAGAAGGATAACTCAAAGCCATTAAATGGTCAATTACAGAATAAGTTCAAAGTTTCGTGAATGAGCGAAGAAGTTGTTAGATCGCGCAAATGCCCCATTTGCACTCTTTATTAATAGAATTATTGCTGACACATCGTGATGTTATCTCGCAAACGAAGCAACTTGTTCAATAATTCCGGATACGCGACATACACAGATGCAAGCACATTTAACCACGTGTGGATACCTTCACTACCGCTCAGCGTTACATGCAAGAATCCATCCATTGGAAGATATACGTGATTGCACTTAATTTTGGTACTTTCGTAAAAAAATACCAAATTTGCAAAAGGTTAGACATGACTTTCACGGCGAAAGATTTGGACCGAGTTTGAAGATTTGAACCTTACAATTTTTAGAACTTTTAAATGCAAGTTAGTTTGGACGCACACTTTCCTAATGGTTTCCCAACATCATGGTTATAAAATCAAACCTTGCGTTGGTGTTCCACAACTTAAAATGGCAACTGCCTTTGCTAGTTATTTTAAAACAAACAGTTACAAGTTCTTACACAAGACAGTGTAGAATGAATGTGCGTGATATGAAACGAATGCTGTGTTTAAATGTGCCAGGCAGTGCTTTATTACTTTAATGCTGGATTAATTGTACAATTTAACGGATGGAATGTGTATGACATATGGGGTTTAACAGGCCCTTAGCCACGGCGAGCATTCGGGGGCAGTGCCTAAGAAATTTTTTTGTGCCCACCAAATTTTTGTGCCCCACAAATTTTGTTGTGCCCAGAAATATTTGTTTTAATCATATAACAAAAACAAGAATGTTCTCCCATAAAACGTATTTTTCTCCCCTAAACCTTGAAACCTGGCTACAGGCCTGGGGTTGAAGTTATGTCAACCGTCATTCAAAGACTTGATGTTCCGGTTGGGTCCAATTTTACAAACGTTATCATTGCAGTAGTAACTGCATGACACAGCATGCTTTAATCTACTGAAGCATGACACAGCATGCTTTAATCTACTGAAGCGTTCCCGGCCAAGGAAAATGTCCGGCAAATATCCGGTAATATCCTGTAAAATGTCATAGTGTGTTTAGTATGTACGTCGAGTCTGGTACTATATGAGCGTTTCACAGCGCCCCACCCATAAATCAGTAGCATCTTAGCACAGTGAGTTTTTTCCAATTTGTCTCTCAACTGTGTGTCTCTGTTTAGTTTTCTTAATTCATCAAAAGTATTCTGCAACTGAAGAAAGTTTTGTTTCAGAACAAAATAACCGCCATTTTCAAAACTTTAGTTTCTTCCTGAGTGGTCTTCAGATTGTTGTGTACTGGATTGAAAAACCTGCCAAAAAGATGATACTGTGTCATCAACTAAACCTGTTGATAAATCGTGACTGTCATTAGACATCTCACATCCAGGATGGATAATGTGGTTTCCTGCAAATCTCGCAGTGACAAAGGGTGGTGTGCTTGAATGTTCGTCAAGACAGGTTAATGATTATCACTTCCTGTCTTAAAGCCCTTTCTGATAAGTTGTTTCGTATTCAGAATAACCGCGAAACAGTAAACAGGCATTTGGCGTCTGACTGAACATCTTAAAATTATTTGGTTTCGTCCGATATTGTACGAGTCTCGTCTAGTTTAATGACGCTAATACAAAGTATAGCTGAATTGATCCTACATTTTACTAATGTGCAAAAGGATGTCGCATGTGAGAATGTTAAGCCTAAGATGGATTGAGATAGTTTTCAGATTCAAACAAGTTAAAAATNNTGTTACTTACTTTTCCTTACTGCGAACAATATAGCCACAATTATAGAACACATTATTTCATTCGACGTTTCAGCCTAGTCGTAAGCCATCATCAAGAACATAAATACAATAAAACAGTTAGAACGAAAAAGGCGAAAGATTTGGACCGTGTTCTGGACCAAGAAATATTTGGACCGAGTTTTGTTAAATACATAATAGTCTCTATCACGTAATACGGTACGTATGCCTTCAAATCGCATCCTTATTTTGTCATTCTAACTGTTTTATTGTATTTATATTCCTGATGATCGCTTACGACTAAGCTGAAACGTCGAATAAAATAACGTATTCGATAATTGGGGCTATCTTGTTCGAAATAAGAATGTACAGCAACTCCGTGCATTGTTTACCAAATTACTTTTTTCCTTGTTTTGCTTTTCTCCATTTCATCCTTTCGTATGACCTTTATTTAACTGTACTTGCAGTTAAGCCTGGAGTTAAGTCTGGAGTTACGCCTACAAACAAAGAAGATGAAAAGAACAAGACTGCCTTCAANAAATTGATTACATTTGTCGGTTTGACCACAAACAGGTATTTTACGATTTCAAAGTCTCATACGAAACAGTATAGCAGGTGCTGGGAACGTTTGTTGTGAGGTTATTTTCTGTCCAGATGCATTACCAACTACAGTGACAAATGATCGGATCGCTCTTGTAAAATCCTTCAAAACTATTTTTCTCAGCTAACCAATATTGCCACGAGTCATTACTGTACGTCAGTCCGCTGCGACTGAAAATCTTGGCGAAAAATTAGTTTCAACGTTATGCGAAATGTCGTTGAGCTTGGATAATATTGAGTTGTTTATGAAAGTAAAACCATAAAGTTCAACTCTGACTTGTATAAAGCACAGCGGATATTGCAATGCATTAGGCCGGCTAAATATTACGCAATCCCAAAGTTGTCTGGACATTAGAAACCACATTCAAAAACAAGGTTGACAACAGTTTTCCCACGATTTTCTTTTTCTCTTAGAGAAACATTTTGCTACAAGTCTACCATTTAAAAAAAAGATAGATGCAATTGAAAGCCTTTTGATGCTCAACTAACAAAAATAGATTCGTTTTAAGATTTCCTCATTACGAGAAACCCTGTCACCCAAACTGGCCTGTGTTGCAATTAGCAACGAAGATACTACGATTCGAGTTTTGTTTTTGGTTGACTCAAATCATTTTTTGAAAAGCATGGATCGACTTAAGGCAATTTTTTGGCAAAGAATCTACTTGAAACAGTTAGAAAATAACGTGGACAACCTGATTGTGACCTTTACTTCTCTTACAAATTCCTTGGAATTATGTATATATGCCAGTTTGAATATATATCAATTTCACGTTAGCTGTCTGTGTAGTGCTTTTTTTAAGGATGGCTTACCTCATGTCTAATTGGTCTGACTGGTCTTTCAAAAACAGTTCTTTTAGTTTACTGCATTGTTGTAACTCAATGGTTTAGGTAAACACACGAAATGACACTGCCATAATGTGAAATCTGTGAAGTAGCAGCTGGGACGAAAGAGGTTAAAAAGTGATAACGTTACATGACATCAAATATTAACATTCTATAATACAAGGAACGTAATCAATGTGCAATGTACCCATGGCCTGTTCCTCGTGGCCAATGTAATGTGTACCCCATGGTTTGCTCCAGCGTGCCTCGTGCATGGGACACGTTGCGACAAAAAAGAGCATTGTTTTGAAGTTACAGTACTATCGCGTTTTGGGAAGACATTCTACATATATTGATACGTTGTTGTGTCACTCAGCTTTTTGATTGGTTATGATTTAAAGGTACAGTGGACAAAATGTTTGACTTGCCAATTTTTCTCCACTTTACTCAAATCCTATCGTGTGAGCTGCTCATCTTGGCATTCCAGCTTTTAACTATTGCACAAAAACTACCAAATCCTTGCGGTTTGTGATGCAAACCATTTCCTAAGGCTAATTACAGCAAGCTGAAAAGGGTTCAGCTGCTCCTTGGTAGATTGCGTCCATTAATTTACAGTGAGCTTAGTCTATAGAAGAGTCATAACGAGTGAGGTGATGGATATACTACACAAAACAAGCCACATCATACTGCAACATATACATTTATCACAGTGACGTAGCGAGGCTAAGTGTCGCCCGGGGCCGACTACAAATGTTCCACCCTTTCCTCCTTTTAAAATTGCTTACAAGAATTTGAAATGAACGAAGATCATGTTTCGTGTTTAGTAAAGATAAAATGAATATTAAAACAAGGGGTGCATCGGGGCGGTACGCGTGGGAACGGCATTCCCACATTTCGTTAGGTGCGGGAACGCGTTACCAAACCTTTTTAGTAACCTGAATTGAAGATGTGTATTTTAATAAGATTTCCTGTGTGTAGCTCCAGACGTCGCGCAAATGAACAAATGGCATGTTATCTCTTGCGTAGCACCTTAGCATAATTGTAGAATTACCGATAATGGCTAGTTCTTTGCGTGAGTTCCCACACTTGATTTTCTTGAAAATGGCTTGTTTTGGGGTGAGTTCCCACGCTTCCTTTTTAGCACTACCCTCCTGATTACAACACGTTAACATCTGAATCAAGCACTCACAAACTAAAATGAGTCTTATTTTTCATTCTCGATTATGGGCCTTTATGTTTCTGGTTGTGCATCACTTTTCTCATCATATGCTCTTCTTATTTTTATGCCTTCTTTACGTATGCATTTATGGATCCTTCATTTTTTGTTCAATTTTCTTCCCTGTTGTCTTCCAGTCTACAGTAAACCGCACCACTTAGCTTTTGCGTACACATTCTAAGGGATCAAACAAAAAACAAACTATGTGTTATTGCGGGCCCAAATAGAGAAGTGATGGCGGGATACCTACTCTACGGATGTAAAATTTTTTTTGTATTTATGCTTTCATTTCCTATGGTATCCCCGTCTTGCTCAGGTAGTCTTCTTTATTTGAGCGAGTTGTTGCTGACCACTGCTAGGCCGCCCTATAGATTGCGGAGCAAGTGTGAGCACCCATTCGATTGTCTCATCATACAGAACCATCAGGGCGTGCAGCCCATGGGTGGCCGATGGAATGCACATTGGAGGACAACATGGTCGACGGTTTGTTCTTCTACGCCACACTCACAGGCCGCAGAGGGAACCATACCCCAGCTGTACAAACAGGAGCGGAAACGTCCGACATTTAGATAAAAATTTGTCAAAGAGGCTTAAAACCGTCTCTGATTAACAATTGTTGGTTTGTAGCCGCCATCGTGACCTACAAACTTAGTCTTGCTGTTGGGGTGGATTTATTCGAATTTCGCTCGCATAGTGTTATTGTTATTTCTTACCTTCGTCCGTTTGCAATAGACGTCTATTTTAAAAACTATTTCCAAACCCTACCACGTATNACATCCACAATTTTATGGCTCAACTCCTCAGCAGTGATTACAACGTCTTAAGGTCACGCAAATCGTCCTGAACTACTTCATNCAGTAAAGCATTGCCCAGATTGTGCATATGTTTCGACTCAAGTCCTTTTTAATAAAAACCTTCACCACCGTCATAGCGAAACATCTTGTTTGATCTTGCGTTAGATTTCAGTTCATCGCCTCTTTATTAAAATGAGAGCACCTTTTCCAAGCATTTCGTATTGAAATGACTTCTTCTGTGACTACATATGTTTACTCTACCGTTAAACAAAGGCGTTAAACCTACTAAACCCACACTGCCTATCGGCAGACTCTGGTTCATTTTTTTTGCAGGTCAAACCTACAATATGAGCTCTAAATTAGGCTACTGACGCAAATACACGATCTGTTCTATCTCGCTTCAAGAACATCATTTTCCGATACTTCCGAGTGACACAGAAAAATATTTTTCTATCGAAACTGAGCAACTTTACCTTTGCAGAGTTCTTCACTTCACCTGCCAAAATCTGAGGCTGACAAACCCACGTAATTACTGGGCTATAGCTTGTGGAACTGATTTATTAAAAATATCCCATTGAACAACCCTGCTCAGGTCTATTTTTTCCGTGTATGGCAAGTGAACCTGAGACGTGATGCAAGCATGCGACAACTGACGTTTCAAGGTGAGCCTTCCAATAGCTGCTTTTTATGTGATCTTTCGAGCAGCATCACCAAAATCTGCATAAGTTTAGTACATATGAAGTAAGGGGGGTGCCAGGAGCGGGCAAAGTACACTTGAAGCGTTCCAACAAGAAGATAGTCAAAGATAACTTTGCCAGTCTGCGGCAAATATGTTTTGACATGTTCATGTGGTGTCAAGCGCGTTGGTTTGGCAGATCAGTCAAAACATTTGAAAAGGCTCGCCCGCGCTGGCGCACTCGGCCAAAGGAAACTTCCAGTGGCTTTCGTGCCACCGTAGCAGCCACCGCGCTACTGCATCACTTCGCCCTCTCTCTTTAAGGCGGAGCCGAACTCCGTGCGAACTCGCGCGAAGCCTTGCACCAGGACCGTATGCTTTGTCGCATGACGCGGTTTCAAACGCCCTACAACGACGTGCCCCCCACCATTTGAAAAGGCTTGCACGAGCGCTAAAGCACTCGGCCAAAGAAAGCTGCCAGTGGTTTTGATGCCACCGCCACAGGGGATGTTATTCTTAGCGCGTCGCATTTAGCAGCCACCGCGCAGCCACACATTCTTGATGAGAAGTAGCGCCGACCCGCGCAACTCAGTTCAACGTTCGGTAATTGCTTGCCAAGCACCAGAAATCTTTCTCTTCACTATTTTGTCTTGGGAAGGAGGCGAGCTAAGCTTTCACTGCAAAGTTTGTAATTTATTTGTATAAGAAAATTTTCCAGTTGTTGTCATTCAATACCGCGGAATTTTGAATAATGCCAGAGCCTGCATTTTGAAAAACGCCAGAGCGTGCAACCATTTCCAAAGGCATAAGTGTAGGAGCAGGCAATTTTTTGGGGGTGCGAAGATTTTTTGCCCGGATTTTCCCAAATTTGCCCGAAAAACTTTTTTGCACAAACTTTCCCCCTACAAATTTTATGTAGCTGTTAGTACATTACATTTTCCTCAACCATGTTGCCATACATACTTCACTTTTCAGATGGCAGATTAATTCAACCGTGATGAAAGTGTATAAGAAAATATACAAACTTTTAAATCTAAACATACTTCAGGCCCGCAGCTAGGTTTTAAGGTTGGGAGGGGGGCAAAATACAATTTAGAGAGCTTGATTTTTGTTTTTATTGATGTCTTAAACAAATTGTTCTGGAGACACCATTAAAAATGTTTCGTATGTAACATGTGTAAAGCATAGCAGCTCATCTAGTCACCCAACATAATACTGATAAAGGCTATATAGGTGGTTTGAGGT
>JGI24021J15306_10009233_pt1 | contig 12194 bp, 10 predicted proteins | sample Ectturendosymbi1_FD_15306 | JGI IMG/M metagenome (IMG submission 15306)
GGTATGAATTGCCAAGTCTGAAAATAAATATTCACAGGTGTAATTTTTAGTTTGTGATCTAGTTAAAAATGCAGTGTTTAACTTTCACGTAGGTAGGCAGACGAATCGCTACGGTATGTTTCACCACTGGCAAATATATACTGTAAAACAAATTGGAAATCGTGCGCTTTTATACAAAATCGTTGCTTGTGTGACCAAATACTTTAGAAAAAAAAACTGTGGTGAATTTTGAGAAAGGCCATCAGTCTTTGGGGTTGTTAATAAAAGTTTCCACAAGAGTTATCAAAATTTTATTATATGCACATGATGTCCTAAGTTTTCTTGTACGCTACAGGAAAAGGCAATCAAGCACACATTGCGAATCACCCCTGTTGATGAAACCTGCCTCTTGGATTTCTGATAAAGAAAAGTCTGCTGCTGGTCAATCACCAAAACGTGAAGTCTTGCACAAAAACAGGGCAGTGGAAAACACAAGCTTAAACGTCATCAACTCCTCTGTTCAAGTTCCATGGCTCGCCCTGAATTCGTCAAAAGCAGTGTTTGTAAACCGTGCACGCAGACAACGAAAGACCGACTACAAAATAACGGATGGAACAACTACTGTTTCCGTATCTCATGCTTTTCCTGAAGCAAACTACACCTTAGAGTCTTTTCAAAACTCTTATATCTGTGGCCATGTCACGACCGACTTCAACGTGGACGAGGCCTTGACCAACTCGTGTTCAGACTGGAGTATTAATCCAAAGCATTGCCCTGTTCAGTCTACTCCACTGCGGCGCACGGGCAGCCCAGTGCTCCGAATACCTCTATCCGATATTCGAAAAAAGTACGACCTTCAAGGAGGCTTTCTTCAGTTTGATTCACCATTGTTGCTGGTGAAGAAAAAGCTTAAATCGCAGCTAACCAATACGGAATCGTCTATAGTTAACCATCTAAATGTTTCCGATATAGAGGTTAGTAAAGATTTTTATGTACTCACATTAGTTTTTAGCAAGTCATGTTCAAACTGGAGTATTAATACAAAACATTGCCCTGTTCAGTCTACTCCACTGCGGCGCACGGGCAGCCCAGTGCTGCGATTACCTCTATCCGATATTCGAAAAAAGTACGACCTTCAAGGAGGCTTTCTTCAGTTTGATTCACCATTGTCGCTAGTGAAGAAAAAGCTTAAATCGCAGCTAATCAATATGGAACCGTCTACAGTAAACCATCTAAATGTTTCCGATATAGAGGTTAGTAAAGATTTTTATGTGCTCACATTAGTTTTTGTGATGTCATAAACAAGTAGTGTCTGAATTCGTTATACATCAAGCAAACATCTTTTTGCCGCTGTTAGGACGGGCATAACTCAACGCCATGGCACTGCGTGAAAAAAATGCTTTTGATGTGAAGTCAAATCATTTGTCATGTCTTTCTAAGAAAACCACGGTGGTTAGTATTTATGTTTGGTTTTATCACTTAAAATTATGTTGTAATCTTTTGCATTGAATTTAGGAACTCGTTTCCCACTCGAAGTCCATATCAGCCTTCGCGGATGTTTTGACCAGCAGAGATAAAGTCTTACAAGAATGTAAGCAGTCACAACCTCTACCGTTCGAAAAAGTTTTGTTCATCAACAAAGGGTGCAAGAAAATCGGTGAAGGTCTTTATGCCGAAGTGTTTCGACTTAATGCAAGTGATGATCAAGTTGTTGCCATCAAGGTATTTTTGCCATTATAGCTGATTTGTTTTTTTAATTCTTGAAAAGGTTTACTCTTACTTAAATTTGTAAAACGTGCAGCCTCACAGAAATCGGAAGATCAAAATGTCTTGAATTATGCGAAACTTCCGGAAAAGCGGAAGCAAGCCTGTATGGCAGCGTTTTTCAATCTCTTTGCTGTAGCGGAACCTTCCGCAAATGTTTGCGTTGCTCATGGAACCCTGGGAAAGGGTTCCATAACACCAAGCGAGCAATAAGTCAAAGCAATTGATAAACAGAGTTTTCAATGCGATTTATAGTGGAAAGGATACTGTGAAACAGTGATATTGCTATAACCGCTCAGAACTGTGGTTGCGAATTTCGTCCCAGGCAATTTCGGTCCGTTTCGGCGGAACCCTGGTTGAAAAACACTGCTGTATGGTTTTGACTTGATTTTAGCTTGGGTCATGTCCGTGTCTGCGTTGCTTCGAGTATCGGATCACAGTTTCTTTATTTTGACCTTTCATGAACCCTTGAGAAGTTGGTTCAGTGTTGAGATTCCCCTATTTTTACGTAAGTTATCGCATCTGGTTGGGCGGATGCATATGTAAAATAAAGCGATCCTATTTTAACCCCTTTTTGGAACAAATGGCGATTAGTTTCTCCATCGAGCCTTAGCAAATATCTTCGTCATGGGAAGTCACATTTGATTAAAACAAAGCAGTTTTACCCAATCATTGCATTTAGAAGGTTGATATTTTGAATCGTACAACAAAGATGTCCAGTTAGAACGTTGGGCAGAAAAACGATCATGCGTATAGAATAACACTGAGAAAGACAATGCTTTGAAGGTAATTTTGTCCAGTTTAACAATATGTATGGCTTTTGTTCTTTTTTTCTTAAACTTTCTTGTCTTTCATCTCTTGCACGCATTCCTTGGCTTATGCCATTGAAGCAGATTTGTCGCTACGGTGTCTTTTTCTGAATACCTATCAAATAGAATTCAAAGCCCCTATTTTGCTTGAGAATGTAGAGCAAATATTTGTTTTTCGCGAGTTGCCCCAACCAGCTGAGAATCCCCTCAACGAGACATTAGCTGGTGACTGGTGGCAGGTTTGCATTGAGGATAATAAAAACGTAAACATCGTATTTCTAATTGTTCATGTTTTGCTTGCAATTGTTGCATAATTTCTGTCCGTAACAAGCAAGGTACATAATGTTTTTTGGGTTCTTTTATGACAAGTTATGACAAGATCCGCAATAGCAACTAAGCGTACTGGACTCTTGTTCATTTGAAATTGGATAAAGTTACATTGTGATGTAACTAACAATTCTTTTGGTCTGTCTAGTTTTTCATTACTTGTTGCAAGCAGCATACTGTAACGCAACAACAAGCACTTGCGCAGATTTTTGGTGAACCCGTTACTTCAGTTACGGTTCACGCTTTCTCTGTGATTTTAGACTTCCTTTCGTTAAGCTTTACTGCTGTTGCGTTTTGTCTGGAACACGTTACCTCTTTTAGTGTGGTTGTTGACGTGTAAAATTTGGCATTTCGCTTGCTCAGTGACATTGACTTGGTATAATACTTGTACTAACTAACTTTCACTATGGCTCACTGTCACCTAAAAAAAGTGTATCGGTAAGTCCGAGTTTTTTCAAACCATACGTTTTTTAGCCAAAAAATGATCATGTACAGTGCACAGTAAGAAGTTCATAAGCCTGTTAATTTACTATAGCTGATGTCAAGCAACATTCCCAATATATTAAACTTACTGATTTAATCAGTAGTGTTACGGTTCGTGATTTCAAGAATTAACATAACAGGGCTATTGTCCAATTGCCGATGCAATCTCTTGAACAGGGCTTCTCAAACTTTTTTGTTCTGCGACCCATTTTCAAAAAGTTTTTTTCTAGGCAATCCCTTGATGGATAGTCGAGGTGTCAATGATGCATGCAGACGTCCCATTAGTTATCAAAAACATTTATATCTGGTTTGTCAAGCCGATTTGTTTCGCGACCCCAAACCCCAAATGGGGTCGCGACCCATAGTTTGAGAAGCCCTGCTCTAGAACAATGATTTTCAACTAGCCGTGCGAGAATCGTCCGTCTTAATGACAGGAAAAGCATCTGTTCATTATTTCTTGTGGCTTTTGTTTTCTTGTGCAATGGATTATGGAAAAAACGCTAGGGAGTGCGAGGTCTGGGGATGCAGGAATAAAAATGGTCGGGAACCCCTGCTCTAGAATATGTTTAAAATTGACATATGGTTCGAAAATCTTCGTTGTTTTGATGCTAGAATTACCGTAGTTTATATTCGCGCTTATAGCATTGCGGAGGAGTGACTTGCGCATAAGCACACCTTTCTTTGGTTTATCACGAAAGTGGCCGCATAAAACCTTTTCATTAATTACTTGTTTTAAGTGCAGTTTTTTTCGAAAAATGTCTTGATGCGTTTGCGCTCTACAAATTACTTGTAGTGCGGTATGTTGTCTAATTTATCGTTTTTGAAAAAAAAAGAAAAAAAACATTTTTTCATGCATTATGCACTGTACAGGTGTAAATTCAGAAACTCTGTTACAGCTAAGCTGTGCATAGGCCTAAGGCGCTCTGTAAAGATTCTGTTGCCATCGTTACGAAGGCAAACTCACGCATTCTACATATCGGATTCTGAGTAACTACAAACTCTGGGCGTATGAAATTGAACATAGTTAGTAGAACAACAACAAGGTTTACTCATAAAAGTTAGGTGAAGAAATTCAAACATCTGTAGATTTTGTAAAATAGTTGCGCAATTTTGCAAGATTTGTTCAAAAAATCAAATTAAGGAATTCAAACGCATAAGGATTTTGCAGATAAAATTTCACAAGATAGTGGATGGTTTCACAGGATTCTGACGGTCGTTCGTATCCTTGACTCTACACGAACAACCTTCCTCGAACTTCATGTGCCATTTTCTAATCTGTACTGCAGCGGCAGTTGGTACTTTTTTTGGAATTCTTACAAATGCACGCTGTGCAGTTGTGTTCGACTGTGCTCAAGCATACTCTCGTGCACAAAATGCTTTTTCTATTACAGTGAATGCCATTTCTTTACTTGAAAAGACAAAAACATTGATCATAAAATTACGAGTTATTTCTACTAGAGCTCGGCCGATGTATGGACATGCCGATCTACGATGGCGAAGTTGCCGATGTATCAAATCCAGTGTTTTTCAAGGACCGAAACGGTCTCTCAAAATGCAGTAGAACCTCACTGCATAACTACTAAGAAAATATGCTAATACATCGCTTTATGACTATCTTGGTATTCATACGAAATAGTTGCGGTTTCTCAAAATGTCTTAACGGTCACCATGTTCAAACCGTAAAGAAACCGTGATTGTATCGGCAAAATTCCGCCTATACATACCGGCAATATTTGCTCATAAAAGCCGGTACGCTATTGTTCTGCATGGAGTGTTCGGACACCCAAGTCGCTACATCATCTCTGATTGCTCAACGCACATTCTCTGTCCTGTTCCTTACGGCGCGCATCCCTCCAACTACCTTTGGTAGTGAACACACCCCTTTGCAAACGTCCCAATAAACCGCTCTTTGACATAACATTAGCTCGCAGGTTTTTACACGGTAAGCAGATGACTGCCTGCGAATAAATCAGGGTACGTGCTGTGGTGATTGACTGTTTTAGCGACCCAGACTTGCGCAGAATTCGATGTTATGCGACTGCGGTTCTTCGTCGCAGTGAAGTGATGTCTTTCAACTGAGGTTTGAGTGATGCAAAAATATCGGCATCGGTTATCGACAATGAAAAACATCGGTATCAGCTCCAAAAACGCCTCTTATCGGTCGAACTCTAGTTTCTTCCCATGCTGTTAAACTTCGAGATCAACTGAAAAAATTGGTCAAACTAATAGATTGCATAACGATAAATTTTTGTGTAGGCGTGCACTGTGTTTGGCTGACGGCAAATACTTTGGTGTGGCAAGTACTATTTGCGTTTGTAGAAGTTACTCATGTTGTTGTCGTTAGTGATTACAGCATGTTCACTATTTTAATTTGCACTTGTAACATGCATTTGCTACGGCTTTTCTTGATTTTTGCCCGTTGTATAATTGGAAGGATGCTAGAACTGATGCCATGCCATTCAAGATTAAGCTTCCTGCGATTCCTCCGCGGTCTTGATAACTAACCAATGTTGCATTTAGGTTGTTCCAATCGAAGGACAAGCAGTTGTTAACGAAGAGAAACAGAAGTCTTTTGCTGAGATTCTTCCTGAAATTGTAAGTTCCAGTGAACTTTCACAACTTTCTTTCCAACAATACCACTGCACAGACTGTTTCATCAAGCTCTTCAGGTATACGAAGTTTAGAAAAAATTCCTACATATTTTTGTTACGAACGTCGGAACTATGGCCGTTTCTGCCACAAGTTAGCAGGTTTGGGTGGTTTGTTTGCCGTATCGCAACGCATAAGTATAATTATCCCATACATGGAGACCGGAAACGTGTGGATCAGCCTTTTATGAAATCCTGATGGGAGAAGTTCTCTAACTTTAAGAGTCCGATCCTGAACTACAGAAAAATTACATTAGGTAAACTACCACTAATTTTGCTTTTATATCGCTTTTTCCCGTACAAAACGCATATTTGGTATCTGCCCTCTTTCAAAGCAGGCTTTATCTCCTCGCTTTCCGACCCACTGATCATTATGGCTTATCAAAAGTTTATCTCCTAGCCTAATAATCTAGTCAAAGTTCATTTTGCAAAGAGTTCTAAATCTACTGAATGGTAAGTCTACTTCCATGTAGCAAGAAAGCTTTGCTCATATCTGGAATTGGAGCTCAATTTAATATGTGCATTGTGGGGAAATATTATGCAAACATGAATACATCCGATTTTAGTCGTTGGTAATTTCTAATTTGATACCTAGCACTGGTGGAATCTGGTTGTGATCTTGTTTCGGTTCTTCATAATATGGGATTCGGTCCTGATCCGGGAAATTCGCCAGAACCGGCGGATCTTGATCCTGATGCTGATCCTGTGCACACTACTGATGGAGATCGATGCTTGACTATTGCTTTAAATGCTACTCATTTAAATCAAAAAAATCATCAACTGCTTTACTGAAATGAAGTTTTCAAATATTTTTGCATGCTGAAAGTTGTTCTATGGATCGTAGGTCCGAAAAATGTACATGAGCAATTATCCATAAATTCTCAAGGATATATGTTACATGAGGTTTTGCAAGTTCAATGTTAATTTACGTTCACATCTCATTTTTGTGGGGTCCTGATTCTAAATAGTATCGGGATATTTTTTTTTAAGTGATCGTTTGTTTGCTAAAGTTATCCAAATGCTTTTCGAGCTCGAGTTGTAACTGATTGGGGTTTTGTTGCGAAGAGTCCATTTGATTTGTGGAGTATATCCTTTGCGGCTGTTAACTGCGTGGGACGAATATGCCGACGAAAAGACCACTGAAAATGACAGACCTGATATGTTCGACGATGACCAGCTTTATGTTGTTTTTGTGTTTGACGACGGTGGAACCGACTTGGAGAACTTCAGCTTTCGTAACGCAACCCAGGTATTAACAAAAACCTTATCAGAAGATTGTCATGTCGCCTGGGATAAACTACCGTGTGTATCGATAAGTCGTTTGGTTCAAAACGACTTCTGTTTTCCTATGACTTCCACCAACTGTTGGTGATTCGCTTTGGTTAAATTTTTTGAATCTTATAGCAAAAAGATTATCTGTGGGACTAATTTATTTGCGTATGTGCGCTTTGAAGCTTAACGCTGACTCTGGAAAACGCTCAGACCCATAACCAGAGGAGGGCAAATCCCCCCTAGAAAATATTTCGCCCACTGGAATAGCGTGTTGGACATAGTTCAAAAAATTTCGACCCCTCTCAGAAAACCCTTCGCCTCTCCTGGTGTCGCAAGCTGGTTACGGTCCTGTAAACGCTGTAACTAGTTAGTAAGGCTAGTTCTATCAGGATGCGCTTTAATTAAGGTGCTGCGTGCTGCAGTGTCGTTTCTCAGCGGGCGAATGCACTTTTTTCAGGCGATCACAGTCTTAAAGCAAGTTGTGGCTGGTCTCGCCGTCGCCGAAGCAGCGCTGATGTTTGAGCACCGCGACCTGCACTGGGGCAACATTCTCGTTCAAGAATGCGATTCCGACGAGCACGTGCAGTGTTTCATCAACGGCACCCGCCACGACATTGCTACTAACGGAATCAAAGTGCGCATCATCGATTTCACCTTGTCGAGGATGACGAAAGGTAACGCTACAATGGCCAAAATTTTATTTTGTTGCGTTGTTTTTTTGCGAACCAACTGTTGCGTGTTGTTTGGGTGTCCACAACTTTTGAGAGACCGAAACTTTAAAACATAATCGTCGGGGCTTGAGATTAACACCTGGCGTATTCCCGACCTTGGATTGCTAAATCGCATGATCAATCTGTTTTAGAGAACCTCCCACGGGCTTCCCTCTACGTTGAATATCACTGGTTATTAAAATTTTCTACTGCTAACTGGCCATAGGTAAATCCTACTACTCTATTTGCTTTGAACAATCCTTGAGACTGGTCTCTTTTGATGGAAAAAATATTTGCTGTGGTGCGGAAGTTATCGAAACGCTAAATTTGCCTCGTACAAAGTCTTGAAATTTGTTTAGAAGTTGCAAATACTTCACCTTTTGCGAGGCAATCCAAAAACACAAGTGAGGTGGACATTAGGCCGTACCAAGTTTGGGCGAATGTCTCAGATCTCCACGTAAGTTGGTCAAAAGTTGCAGTTGGCCTCACTATTCACAAAAATGACAAAAAAATTGAATCAATTGTTGTTTGACGCCTCCTCTATGAGCGTTTCCATAGAAACAACTCAAAATATAGAAAATGCAATGTCTCAAGAACCGAATGAGCTAGAACAAAATTTTTTAAAAAAAGAACCAGAACTAACATGTTCCTATATGCATTTAATACATTTTACTTGCTTATTTTATATGTTTTTTGAGATATTTAAGATTTTTTGATGATTTTAGGCTAAGTTTTTGATTTTTGATGCATACTGGTACTTGTATGAAACTTTAAGTAGAGAATTTAGAAAAAAAATCTTGTTGAACATTGTAATCCACAGTGCAATGATCAGCCAGAAGCTTAATGAGTGCATTTTGAAGCACACTGTCATAAAGTTTCTTTGCTATAAATCAACAAAAGATATCCTTTAGAAAATGTTTGCATTAAGCAACGTTACACATACGGTAGGTATACTATCACTGAAGCTGACTAATTTATCACTCACATTAACAAGCAAAAATTTTTTTAGTGACTTCGTTCTCTTGAGTGAAAAGTGAACAGTGGCTAAGGCACTCTTGCATCACCCCAAACAAAGTAATAAAATTGTTCTGCAACAGATGCCTCTTATGACTGACAATGTTGATCTTGTTGGAAAAGATTCCTGGACGCTACTGCAGCTCCTGAATGCAGACCATGGCTTTTTAAAAGCAGGCCTAATGTCTTGGCAACAAAATAGTGGTTGTATTACTGCTCACAACTTTGTGAAGAACCTAAATGTTGCCAGTGATGCTTCAGAACATGCCCTTCCTTAATCTGCTAACAGCGTTTAACACAGAAGTTACACGGAGTAGAAAGAAGCAGGAATATTTAAGGAGGATTGTCAGTATGCTACAGCAAACACTATATGAAACTGCGACAGCTTGTTAAAGAGCGACAAGGCAAAATCTTCATAGTGTTGAGAAGCACTTGGATTTTTTTTATGAAACTAGAGCTAAAAAGATATGAGAGAAACCTGACAACTACTTTTATTAAATGTATACCTGACAAATTTCTGAAAATGTTCTGCTGCTATTTTTTGTTTTTCCTAAGGTTAAGCCCTTGTTTTTTCATGTACTATCCCACTGTGCTGATTAGTCTATAATGCTTTTGTTTACATATTTATTCAGATCAATTAACACCTGGCAATTTTATCTCATTTTGTATGATTTTGTTTGTTATGTGAGTGATAAAGTAGTCAGCTTCAGTGATAGTATACCTACCGTATGTGCAACGTTGCTTAATGCAAACATTTTCTAAAGGATATCTTTTGTTGATTTATGGCAAAGAAACTTTATGACAGTGTGCTTCAAAATGCACTCATTAAGCTTCTGGCTGATCATCAAAAAACATAGCAAAATAAGCAAGTAAAATGTATTGAATGCATATAGGACCATGTTAGTGCTGGTTCATTTTTTTTTAATTTTGTTCTAGCTCATTCGATTCTTGAGATATTGCATTTTTCTATATTTTGGGTTGTTTCCATGGAAACGCTCATAGAGGAGGCGTCAAACAACAATTTATTCAACTTTTTTGTCATTTTTGTGAATGATGAGGCCAACGGCAACTTTTGACCAACTTACGTAGAGATCTGAGACAATCACCCAAAATTGGTACGGCCTAGACAGGCATGCGTGAAAAACAACGGACCCTTTGAATTAAAAAAATGCACTGTGATGTTATTTTTGTCATTGCGTTTTTTTCCTGATAGATTTTGCTGCTGAAATAAGCAAAGGTTAGTTATTTTTGTGAAAGATATTTTATCGATCAATAAGATAATAACATAGTCTATAGAACCAGACACCGACAAATCAAAGAACTGGGCTGCACCAAGGCTAAGTGAATATGTGAAGCGTTTAAGAGGAGTATCGCTTTACCTCATGTGTCGCTTGGTTTCGGGCTGAATATAACAAACATACGGTTTTGTATTAAATTTGTTTTATGTTCGACTGCTCGCTTAATTCACGCTGCTAACAAAATCCACCAATCCAGCGATGGTTACTATTTGTCTTGGAAGCTTTCACAATGCAGGCTACCTGAGTACCACAGCAATGCGTGCAACCGCAGCAAAGCGTTTACAGTGGAATTCGGTTAAATACATCGACCTCGCGACAACCATTTTTGGATTTATTAAGCGATGTGTAACAACTGGTTTTCCTAAAACTGCAGCTGAACAAGCCCTATGAAATAAACATGTAATCAGTGTACTGTATTCATTCAAAATGAAGTCAATGTATTTCACTGTATTTACTCAACACAGAAAAATCTGCCCAACGAGCTTCGTTTAAGTTGAAAATGTCTTTCGGATATAGACATCTGTGTCGTTCATGATTAGGCCATTATTTCTAAACCGAAAAGAACAATTAGTCTGCATAAAAAAACGGAAGTGGATGTATTAAACAGTGGCTGGATGTAACAGCCGCAGTTTTCATTACTACAGAGAATGAATAGGAAAATTTCCTCCCAAGCAATCTGGATGTAATAATTTGAAATATTCCTGGAGAATAAAGCCAGCTTGAGTTTCAAGGATCTCACATTTGTGTGCACATCCTGCACAGTGTGATCTTTCCTTACAGCCTATGTTTAGCTCATTCATGTGTGAAGGAAGTCCACACCAAACGCAGAGTCATATAGCCAGTTGTCGCTCACTTTATCGGACTTCCCATTAACACCAAAAACGCAGTAATTTCCCCTTGAGTGGCAAAACAAACCCTTGTAATCTGCATCGATTTCCTCTAGGAATGTAATGAGCTGCTGATGCTGAAGCCCCTTTGCTGATATAAAGTTAATGGGTTTCACCACTGGATTCGCGATATAGTTGAGCTGCCTTACAAACTTGTGCAGAGAATCGTGATGAATGATGCAGCACTTAAAGGTAAAGACCATGCTGATCAGGATTTTCCTCCTCACTTTATTCTGGGTACTTCTCACCAGCCCGACACGCCTTTTCCACTTTAATTTGGAATCCCGTCCTTTGCGACATTAACAAGTTTGCTCCAAGCTTGCTTAATTTTGTCCGTGACAATCTGGCCACCTACGTCGTCTCCTCCCCGTCTTTACTTAAAGGGACTCAATAGTCAAAAACTCCTCCTTGTCTCGAAATTATGACTAATCTGCCATTATAAAAATTAGGAACTGAGGGGTAACTTTCAATCGTTATACTAGCGAAATAAGCTTTAAAGGACGCAACGTTTTTTGCAATTCGCTGATATTCGCGAATCCGTTCCGCGTGATAAAATGAATGTTCAAACTTGTGCTTGCTTTCGCAATGTAGAAACCTGTCTCTAGCATGCATTCGTTTAAAATGGAGGCTTGCTAGCCTATGCCAGAAAAAAACACCCTTGACTCTTGAATCGCAGTTGGTTGTTGATAAAAATTTTGCGGATCCTGTCAAAGAGGCGCCAACATGTAAGCAGTATCCTTCCGTATTACATTGACTGCTTTCCAGAGCAGTCAGCATCGTTCATGCCAAAGTGATGGTTGATATCCTTCTTTTGGAAAACTGCAACTCTTTCCGTGGCGTTTCGGTAATGCAGCCATTGGATCGGACGTCAGTGAAAACATACTTTGCTGTCAGCTCCTCATACGATCGTTATATATCTCGATCGACAACAACAGTTGTCAGCACTGCATGTATCGAGCGGCTGATTTTATGCCTCCTTATTTTACGTGGAAAGTATCGGCTC
>JGI24021J15306_10009234_pt1 | contig 12192 bp, 11 predicted proteins | sample Ectturendosymbi1_FD_15306 | JGI IMG/M metagenome (IMG submission 15306)
CATTAATATTTAGAAGATGTAAAGGTCATCATTGTTTTGGAACATCAACACCTGCTGCATTGCAGTCACTGAATTCAAGCCACTGATGCATTAGAATCACAATGGCTAGTCGAAGAGAGCGAGGACATCCAGAATGGCAAGCAATTATTGCTGAGGTTTGATTATTTACCGTTGGGATGTTGACTATTGGCTTAGTTAGCTAGCTACAGCCTAGTAATAAGTCTAATGCAATAACTACCAATAATACTTCAGTGTTTCTGTTTGTCTTATGTCTAATTAGTATTGTACAGTAATTGAATACCATAATGAACAAGGGCTGTTTATTTATATTTGACCTGAAAAACAGGTAGCAAATGTTACACCAAAACCAAATGGATGAGACAGTGTGTTTTGTTTCTAGATGACAAAAAATTAGTCTTGCCTCCTTGACCACTCTGAGCTTTCGTATGGCTATGCAATTGCTAAAACAAACTGGAATGCAGTCTGCATGTACAAATGAAGCGCACTTTTATAATTGTATACCAGGCAAAATCTCTTAACAAACAGGCCAGAAACAGTAGATCACTTCATCTGTAATCTTCTCACTCATATATAATCATGGAATGGATGCAAATGTGGTTCATAACCCAATGCTGCATTCTAAAGGTCAACATTACGAGTTTGTCTGTGTTCTCAAGAACTTAGGATTGTTGAAAGCAAGTCATAATTTTGTCTATGATAAGCTGCATGAGAAATGAGGAATATCTTTGAATAATACTGTGTGTGGATTGTTTCTGTGGCACAAAGAGTTGACACTAATTTCTCTGTCCAATTTTGGATGATTATTCTGCTGTCAGGTGCAATATAAACCAGCATAAGTTGTTTTTCTAAACTTNGATCTAATTTTTGCAGAGTTAATGCATGGTTCACATTCAGTCTGTCACCCTTAGCTTCGTTATTTTTTGTTGAAATCAACATAGCAANTAATAAAGTATTTAATGACATTAAAAGATGAGTTTAGAAATTTTTCATAGCTCAGATTTTAAGGAGGAAACAAACACGTTAAGCTCTCATTGTATAGGGTCCACTAACTATAACAATGTTTACAGAAAGGCCTACCCATCACTGCACATAGGAACAGAATATTAAGAGATCAGAACCTTTTGTGGAAACAGATTAATTTATCTTGCTACAAACAAAAATCATTGTGTTCTGAAAACTTTTGTAGTTCTGTAGATGAAGATATGGATCACAGCTTCAGTGTACTTTTGGTGTAATCTGATCATTAAAATGTTGGCACTTTAATTCTGAAACTACTCATGAACCTAATAAGCCCTTATGAAATCAGTTTTAACGTAGGAAGGTCCTCTCTTCAGGACAATGCCAGACAAGTTTTTTACCTCACAATCAGTATCCTCACTGCAACAAATGATAAAGATTCTATTTGAATAAGGATTGAGGATGCGTAATTTTACGTGAATTCAATTTCCTATTAAAAATTTGCTGATCGATTCCTTGCTTACACCCATCATGGAGAGTACTTACTTGAAACTATAAATGCTATCATGTCTAGAGAAAGACTGATATACTGGCCTGGCCGATATATCAGGTTAATATTTGGGTTTTACTGATATATCGGTATTGGCCAAAACGACCGATTTCATCAGCCTCAGTAGGTGTTGACAAAATGTTGTTACATTCCTCACACATGCAGACAACTTGCGCATGAACCAAGTCAAGACAGTTATCTTGCAGCAATGTTAACATGTGCATTTTCATAAACAAGCAGACAAGATGAACCATGAAGCACGTATCAGCCATTGCAGCCCCAACAAAAGCATCATCATTAATCAGATTAATTAAAAATCATAGCAAAATATCGAAATTGCTGCGATTTGAAAAAGTAAACGTCACAAAACTTATAGTAAATGCCATAAAACAGATATATATATATATTTGTAAAAAAAGAAATTTGAACTTTAAGTTCTGTTGTAATTATTTTAAATGAAATTTTAAGTTTATTGTAAACAAGATGCTAAAAATCAATTATTTGAATGAAAATTTGTTAGGTGTTAACAAAGATACTCTTTTCATTGTCAACTAGTTTCACGATTAGAATACAGACCAAATGTTTGGACATTAAGTGTGTGTGTGTGCAGATGGTAACAGACATAAAAAGTTGATATTGACAATTATCAATCAGTGGGAAAATATAATTGACAATGTCAAGATGTGTATGCAAATAGCTGCTCAGTCAAACTCAAGTGTAATATTAAAATAAAGAAATAGATGTTGCATCACTATAAATTATATGCCCATGGTGTGTTGCATAAGGTTTTGGTAGATAAATGTTAGCAAACACTAGTTTTTTAAAATTTGATTTTGGGAGATGACATTCGGCAGCAGGCCAAAGCCTGAAGTTTGCCTCTTGCTGGGGTGGTTGAGGCGGACACTCTTGCCCAAGGAGTGCTACAGTGAGTACATATACTAAAAAAGGGATTCACATAGTGGCTGTGGGTTGAACACCCAACCTTTTAATTCAGAGGTGGATATTCTAACAATGAGCTGTTGCTGCCTTGAAATACTACTTGAAGCTTGAATGTCAGATTTGTCAAAATTATCAATGTACATGCTTTAAGAACATTTGTAATGTTGTTTGGTATGCTTATATGCTTCGGAATCAAGAGAGTTTTTGTGTTCATGTGTAATTGTGTATGTTTTGAACTGATGTAGGTTTTGCTGTTTATACATGTCAACTGACATAAGACCCCAAAAGTTTTAAACACATTGTGGCTCCTTCAGCAGAATGTTGGTTTTGGATTTCAGTTTGAAATGTTGCACCTTCTGTCAACAAGACTGGGGTTTAAGCATTGGAGAACATTTTTTAAAATCCCAGTGAATATGGCCCTGTGGTAGATTTGAATTTTAGTGGTAAATTGTGCCACATGCCTTTTTCAATCTAATTGTTCGCAACCAAAAACTGCAAGAAGACAAAGCTTTCTTCATACTTAATGTAACTTGGCACATGTATGACCACAGTTTTATACATAGTTTGATCAATTGAAGCCAGCTTAACAGGTGTTTCAAGGACTGGCATTCAGCTTGATTGAACTGAAATTGAAAACTTTGCCTTCCTTGTTAAACAGTGGAAGCACTTCTTGACTTAGCTGTCACCAGTGCGGGCGCAGATGCGTTTGCTGCTGTGTCTTCAGAAATGAGAAGATCTCAGGCAGTCGCCCAAAACTACTTGTTTGAACCTGTGACCCAATCCGTTCTGTGTTGTTACATTGCAAGCCTTATTTTTAGCAGGCTGTGTAAGTTAAAATGTGGCTTTTTTAACTTTTTCAAATATCAATGTTATTCCACTCAGCGAAAACCAAGTCATCGATCACTTGCTCCTCAAACATTTTATTGAGCACTGTCTAAAATCTCAGACTAATACATGTTTTGATTTGGCTGAAATCAGTGTGATCACTTATTGTGATACCTGGCAGCAGAGACGGCCACAAAGGCAGGCATTCAGGCTTTAATTCACTGAAAGTTTACGCTACGTTAAAATACACGGCACCTGCAATAAAAAATAAGCACGGCAAGGTCAACAGTGTTGAATACCACACAACACCGATGACCAAACTGGTTCAACAGCGAAATCGTCCCGTGCACGTTGCATAACATTACATGTATGTAGTCTTTTATTGTATCGTGCGTCAGTGTTATGTATCTACATCGTGACAGTTGGTAAAAATACGTGTTGAGACATCTTGCAAATTCTTGCTATGACTTGAACTTGTAGAGGAGCATGCATTTATAAATCTGGTTTTTACACAGTCTGTGTAGCATCTACGACATTTAAAGCATGATTTAATCTCCTTGGTGGAGTGCATGAAATTTCAGTGAAGACCTATCTTGCTTGTAAAACTAATGTGGTGTGCATTCGTGACTTACATGTTTTTATTCAGGTAGTTTGTTTGTGTATTTAGGTGGTCTCATCAGTACTAAGGCCTTTTTAATGTTTGTTTTGTAGTATAGGTGCAGCTTGTGCTAAGAGTTGTAACGGATGGTTGCTGTATATTTCAGCATCAAGTTTTGAAACGGAAACTTCAGAGCAAAAGTGAAGCTTTGTTGATTATTTCCAAAGACCTTGACACTGCTCGTAATGAACGCGATCAGTTCAAGTTAATGGCTGAAAAGCTTCAAGAAAGATGCCAGGTAAATTTGTTCGTTGCATGGCGTGTGGCTTTGTTTTCAGATTGTGTTGTGCCCTTTGCAAAAAAGTCTCTACCTGAAAACTTAAGTGAAATTCCTGGATTACGCTTACCTTGAAAAATGTCGGAAAGAGATTCTGGCCTGCAGGTACCTTCACATCATCAAATTTGGTCTTCCTTGAAAAGTATGGACACCCCTGATTTAATGCATCATGTTGTGCGTTTCTGTGATTAGTACTGCACTGATTTGTCACAAGTTTAACCAGTGCGCACGACATGAGAAACTTGTTGAAAATAAATAGAGGGTATCACAGTTGGTCGCGATCTAACCTGCCGAATATCAATTATGCTGGGAATTAGCTGCGGAGTATTGTTTAAAATATTGAGGATATTAGTTGTGTGATTTTTTTAGACCTGGTTTTATAGTGGAAAGACGTAGATTCCTGCCATCTAAGCCAGTGTTCCTCAATCTTTTTTGGTTCGTGAACCCGTTTGGTATTTTAACACTACCTGTGCCCCTTCCTGCTCTTTTTTCGATATATATGACATCATATATAACCATTATTGTTACCACAAAATGCATTACCACAAAAATGGAAGGAATTTTCGCGAAAATGCAACGAACTACCCACAACATCATTACCACAAAAATGCAACGATTTACCATAAAAATGTATTTCTAAACATTTAATTTCAAACAGCAATTGAATTTCACAAACATTTTCGAATCGACAGATGACTTACCAACCGTATGGCCAACTTTGAAATTTATGTTCGAGTGTTTGGCAGTGCTAATCTCATATGATCCTTGACTGTCGTTCGATTTCGTACCTTCGTTTCGATGTGAACTAAGTCACCAAATTGGTCCTGTAACTCATCGGGAATATCAATTATAACCAAAGAGATAAAGAACAGATTTAGTACAAGTGCAGCTTCTTCCTCCTTGAGCTCAGGGAAATACCGTAGGAACTCAATTTCAAGGGACCGAAGGTGCTCTATTGTAGATGTTTTCGGATTCCATCAAGTTCTTCGGCTTTTTCTACAACACCTGACAATTCTGAAACATAGCAACGTTTCTTGCATTACTTTGCGACGCCAGTTTTGCAACTTGGAATGAAGTGCTTGCAGATTGTCGCGAAGCTGGATGCTGTTTGTACCCATTCCTTTCAGCTTCAGATTTAAGTTGTTCAATTTTTCAAAAATGTCTGTCAAATAAAACTTCTCAAGCAAATCTCGTCACTGAAGTAAGACAAGAACTCATTTGCTTTCAGTTCTGAGAATCACTATTTCGTCAATCGTCTCAAACACGCGGTTCAAAACGTTTCCTTTCAATAGGCAGCGTTCAGACGTATGGAACAGAAGAGCTTAGTGTGTCGAATTTTGGAGATGCTTTCATTTCATTTATAACCTGGCCTTTCACATCTTCCGACATATCTGAATGTGCCTCTGAAACATATNGTTGGAAAGAGATATTCGTCTCATTTTTGCCNCACTAGCTTCTCCAAGAAGTTTTCCTGTTTTCAACAAACAGGGTTTCACAAGCGTTTCTCGAATCGTATGAGGTTTTCTTGTTTCACAATTTCAGGTGCGACTGCGTACGGTGCCTGTGTCAGGGCAGTATTTTCTTGGTGGAAACTTCCGGCAAGATCACGTCTCTGACGTTGCAAACTCGCTTCATGGCGTCGGAAGAAATCTAAAGCTTTTGTGGCGTGATTGGGATGCTTTGCCTCTAAATGCCATATCAACTTCAAAGGTTTCATAGACTAAGCACAGGGAACAACGTTGCGGAAAACGCGCTATCGCTACACTGTGCTTATACAGGCTATGGAAGAAAAAACAATTTTCAAATACTCTTCAAAAGACTTGCGTTTCTTGCCCATATTAACGTTTTTTCCTAAATGTTGACTGCAACTCCACAACAATAAACTGCTGCTGGCGGTCTCAGACACCTGGTTTAATACTAGGTGACATGTTGGAACGCTTTGTCTCAAAATGCCGTATCAACCTTCGGTTTCACAAACTCACTGAGAACAACGTTGCGCGAAACACACTGTGCCTTTGCTGACTATGGAAGCAAAACAAAATTTCAAATACTCTTCAAAATACTTGGCGTTTCTTGTCCATGGTGAGAATAGAAATGAAAGTATCATGATACTATTGCGGGTAGAATGTTTCTACCTGACTGCTAGCTGCAGCTTACAATTCAAGAAACTTTTGGTATCAAAGACTGCAACTGTCTTAGAACAAGAACGACCAAATGCGTCAATTGACACGGGCAATATACCGCTTGTGATTTTCTTCACCTGAGATTTCGACAATAGAGGTGTAGGATTGTGGATGATGAAACTAACAGATTGGATTGTGAAATGTGCTAGTTTTATTCAACAAGCCTTGTTTCCTCTTTGAAGGTCAAGCACTTACTTTATTACAATAATACCCCACCCTTCCTTACTTACGGACCTCTCAGAGTGGGGTTTGCCAAACGTTTTGGGCTACATAACCCTGTTTATGATTTGTTTTTTTCTCGGACCACAATCTTATGTCACATAAGGTTTTCCGCCCAGCCAGTTTGGAAAGATAATACAGAACGAAAAATAAATAATACTGAGTAGGTGATGTTTTATCATGCAAAATTGACAACATCAGTGGGATGGACGGGGTTGCTTCTTACTGCACAACTTATCAATTCTCGGAGCTATTTCTGACAGGCATGTGCATTATGCAATACATAAACAGTTTACGTAATAAAAGAATAAACAGAATGGAAAATCCTGGAGTCGTCTTCGCAAAGCGCGGACATTCCCATCTAGCGATAAGTTATATATTCTGTGATTACGTCATAGACGCTGATTGAGAGATTCATCATAATTAACTTTTTTACTGCGGGTTTCAAGATGGCGCAGCAACCAAGATTTACGATTCGCAAAAGCTTGCGAAGTCATTTCAATTACGAATTGTTGCGGTAATTATTTGTGACAGTGTCCATAGTGTACAATGTACATGTTCGACTTCTTTTTCGCTTGTCATATCTTCGTGAAACCCCTATGGCAGTGGTTCCCAAAGTATGGGTCGCGGAAGCTCAAAAAATGGGTCACGCCGAGGCGATCCAAACCTGAGTTGTATACGTTCAATGTTACCACAGCTTGTCTGTGTCTGTCTGCAGCGTAGGCACTTGAGAAAAAATAGATTGAAAGCGAACTTAGCAACTTACTGCCATCGTGCCATGCCAAAAATCATCCATCCAATCCTAACTTTTTTCATACATTGCTTGAGGCTTGGGTCGCAAGGTGTTCACGAAACTCAGATTTCTGTCGCGCTCAAAAAAGTGCGGGAACCGCTGTCCTATGCAGTTGTCACGCGTCCCATGTTTGGGAAACCCTGCCTGAGAGCCTTACATTTTTCTCGCGTACTGCCCGACCTCCTAGTTGTTGTTTTGGGAAGTTCATCTTCAATATTTCGAAAACTTGACGTGATAGTAAATTCTGATTTCAGATAAAAATTTGCAATGAGCGCAATGAAATCATCCCCGAAGAGCAAGTGTTATATTATCTGGTATCGAAGTGTTGTTGATCAGTGTTAGGTGAGAGGGGGACTGTAGCTCGCCGACCTTGTGTTGGAAACCCCTGCTGTAATACAGAACTACGCGCTAACCCTGAATTTCGATTTTAGTCTTTGTCGTTTGGCGGCATGTAACTGTTGATAATGTACTGCTATATTTTACTTTCGAGTATTCGGGTCATTAATCAAATTGTTTAGAAGCAGGGGTACGATTGCTTTATGAATTGTGTAAAGACTTAAAGACACATATTTTTTTCCAGTGCGCTTGTCTCTTCAGCACATATTAGCTGGCGCACAGCCTGTCATTAAGTTTTGTTTTCGCTGAATTTGCAAGCATTTTGTTAATTTGTTGTGATAAGGACAAACTGGCAGAATATGCCTATTATAAAATGGTGATTATGTGCGATGGTCATGATAAGCTGACATGAAAACCGTTTTGCTTTGTTGGTAATGAACGTGTATGATGACCGGGAGAAAATAAAAGATCTGAGATAAAAGTAGACAAAACCTTCCGTCAGCAATGCCATCAATTTCGGACAGCAGTACCTTACGCTAAAAATTCATATGCTGTCAAACATTTCAAATACGCTTGATTTTATTGGTTGGAGAATGATGTTCGTTGCACTTAAGTATAGACAAACATTGCGAGCAGTCAGCAAAATCATAAAAGAAACATAAGTGCAATGAAGAATGTGGTTAGTGATTACGAAGTTGTATGGTAGAATAGCGCGTTGAAGCTGCCCTGCATTTACCGTTGAGTGGAACCGATGCGTGAAGCGCGGTAAGTTTTGTACAACAGCAGTCTTTAATACAGGACTTCCCAAAATGGAGTTCGCGGACCACTGGGGGTCCGTGACGCCCCCAGTGGCCATCGAACCCCAGTTATGGATGTGACAAAAAGTTCAAAAATAGGTCGAATAAATACGTTGTGCAGCATGTGCACTGTCACAAATAATTACCGCAGTAATTCTATTTGATAAATTGCGCAGTAAGAAGCAAACCCAAGCCCCGTAGATGTTGTCATGCAGTTTAGCACAATAAAACATTAATCAGTGTCAATTATTTTTCGTTTTGTATAATCCTTCCACGGTGGTAGTGCGGAAGATTTGATGCGACGTGAGAGTGGGACTGTCCATAAAACACAGATTCACAAATGGGTGTCCTTGGCCCAAAACGTCTGGTAAATCTTGCTTTAATACATACTGTTTGCTTCAGGCATTCAAACGACAACAAGCAGAAATGCCGTTGACGAATGATAAAGCGAAACTCGTGCAACTTTTAAAGGAAGCGAAAAATCAAAAGCTGCATTATCAAAAGCAGTGTGAGCAGCTGACGCAAAAGGTGTCCGAAGCAAGTGGAGATATCAAAGTAAGCCCGAAGTTTTGTCAGTGTAGCTTGCTTTCCTTGTTGTGTTTGGTCCTTTTTTCCTGCAGTTACTGCTACCTGGCAGAAGGACAAACAGTTTACTAACTTCTTGCCTGAGCGATCAACTCTACCGTTTGCCATTTAAAGATGACTCTTGGCCGCAGTTGAGTTTCTCCAGGACCTTAAAATAACGGCTTGGTCGATTTTAGTGGAATATGATCAACTGAGAAACGAACTCCGCATAGCTGACTTTGTCATGGGTGGATGTATTTCAAAATCTTTTCAACTTTATCGCTACAAAAGCTTTCAACTACGTGGTTTGATTTCGTACTCGTGCTCGTTGTATTCATTTCTTACTCGTGTTTTTTCATTCGTCATGCAGTAGGGTTATTGCTCTTCAGCGAAAAAAAAATCTAAGGACAGATTCAGNAAATNGGTTCCGCGGACTTTTTTAAGGTCCAAACCCAAGCTTTTCGAGGAGAAGCGTAAAATTTTGCACAATGGCCAGACACTTAATTCTCCGACACNCTAAATGTGCTTAGTTGTTTTTGTAGAAAGTAGTTCGCGGAATTATTTAACCCAGATCACTGATCAGTTTATTATGGTTCGTTGTTCAAAAAAGTTTGAAAACGTTCACACAGGAGTAGACCCGGTGGTTTGCTAATGGGCCATACATTTGGCATGCAACCTCAAGAATCTGGATAGCCTTCGTCTTACTGTAAAATCTCTCAGTTGTACAGAATGGAACGAAAATATCCGACGTGGGTAAAAATGAGCTAAAAATCGATACGCCAAATTGCGGACTTGCCTATATTCGTTTTTTCATGCCATTGTTGTTTGCAGTGTTGGTGCTTTTTTGTTGTTCTAGTAGTCACCAAAATGTCAAGTTGTGATACAGTTCGACGAGACAAGCAGCAACTGCCTGTTTTTTTGCGATGAGACATTTCGGTCGTTTATCCCGTCATCGTATTATTAAAATTCACCAAAATGGTATTCACTAGACCTTTTTGGACGATGTGGCTGAATTAAACTTTAATCATTTTCGGTCATTTAAAAATTATTCGGTCTATCGCGGCAAACTGACCAAAAAAAACAGCCCGCAGTATTGGCTGATTTCGATTATTGTTTGCATCGTTGCTAAGCAGCAGTGGCATCTGTGCGAATCACGTGTTTGGTTTCGATGCCGATGCTACTTCTGCCGGAAGCTGCCACTAAAGTGTCATCGCATGCACGCCCCCCTTTTTCTCCAGATTAAAGTGACCTTATTGCGCCACGTCACTGATCGTGCGCAGGTTGCACAACATCAGCATGCTGCAATGCTTCCGATCAGCCGGCGGCCGTCTGAAAACCGATCAAGCGCTTCGTAACCAAAGGTTTTTGTTTATTTCATCACAGCTTCTTCGAGAAAAATTCGCCAGGAAAACTGTCGGCGACGAAGGAATCGGCTCACGTCACTTTCCCCCCCACGAGCGCGAAACACTGGTCGCCGAACTCGAGGAATCGCAGCAACAGGTTATAATGACTGACGGTGATGTAGAAAGAGCGGAATAGTGCTGACGAATGTCCGTAGTTTTACAAACAATTAACGCTGCAATTAATGTACTACTCTCGAGTGCGCTACCTACGTTTCATTATGATAAGGGTTCCGTAAACTTTCTCAACAAAAATCGTTGCTCTTTCGATGATATTGACCAATTGGCAAAGTAACTGAAAACTTGCGTGCATTCAAAAAAATTCAAAGTTTTTCTCGTAATCGCTGCGCCAGCATCAGTTTCCACAGAACATTGTCGAATGGCGGTAATTTTTACGAAGAAGATCGTTTTCCGATGTGGATACAAACTGTTGCATGTGGCCAGTTTCCCATGCAACGAATTTTCGTGATATTTTTTGGCAAATGCTTTCCCTCAGTGCCCGCCTAATTTATTGGATCATTCTCATCCACCACCCTGATTTTTTGCTTCTTCATCCTTAGTAGCGCCAACAGTTTGCATTTGCCAGCACTGTTTCTTGTGGCTGCTTCATCAAATTCTATTCAAGGCTTCAGCAAACGGGTTCGACGTGATCGTCGCCTAATTTTGCGCAACAGAAGCCAACATCACCCGTCCCTGTCGTTCGCAATGTCTCCGTGGTTTTTCAATTCTTTCCTCTTGGTGCCGTCCGTTGTGTTTGCATGATCTTGCTAAAAGACTGTGTTCATTTGTCGACGAATTCCATGCCCAATTCGGGTGTGTTGAACCTACCAGGTATTCACAGCTCAGTAAATAGTGGTGGGTGCTGCGCTGTGACTTCTGCATTGCAGCTCCTTCCTGGCCATTGCATGGCAACCGATGCCTGAACTGCACTGCTGTTGGTCAGTTGATTAGCATCACTCTCTTCTCGTAGTGCAGTGGTTCCCAAACCGGGGGTAAATTACCCCCTAGGGATAATATGCGATTCTTCGGGGGGTAACGCAGAACCGAAGCCACAATGTTGTTCTGTATTGTGAGCGATCATTGCGAAATATTGAGGATAATTAGACATATCGGTACCTTGATTTGGGTGACGGCTCGAACATGTTCGGGAACCAAGATCGTAGTGGATCAACAGTACGACTTACATTACAGTTTTTTTGTAAGTCTCCAAGAAACGAAAGGCTTGAAACGCAGATGGAATTTAGTTTGCAGTTCTTCGCAAAGCAGTTGAGGTGACAAGCATGCCGCTGTTAATCTTTCGGTGCGCTCCTTTCCGATGCTTCGTAAATTTTCAAACTCTCAGCTTCACAGAACGAAGACGTTTGGTCAGCAAAGCGCTAGAACCTTTTCTGGGCTGATCACGTGTTGCGCCGAATACTTCTGATCCTGTGCGTATTTGATCAATGATAAACTCTCACAGGGCGAATGGAAACAAAACCTTTACCATACCAATCCGTGCGCCCTGCGAAAAGGTTCCTTGGGCAATGGCATTGGCTTCCTCGAGTGGTGTGTGTGTGGTGTTGCGTTGCGTTGATTGTATGATTTACCACGAACGGGATGTGCGCGAAGAACAAAAATATATGTATGTGGCGCGAACAAGCAATAATAGAGTGATCCCGATGGAGTGATCTTGG
>JGI24021J15306_10009235_pt1 | contig 12191 bp, 5 predicted proteins | sample Ectturendosymbi1_FD_15306 | JGI IMG/M metagenome (IMG submission 15306)
TTGTCACTTTTCCTTTCGCACACTGTAGATTGCACACGTCTAGACTAACCCTGTTGCAACAAAAATACCTCCTTGTCCTTGATTCGGTTGAAAAAAATAAAAAATAAATAAATAAAGGTATGAGGCTGACTGAGACAATCACCATACACAAGTCTTATTCTAAAATGTAATGCAAAATCTGAGCTCTTAGGTTCCTCACGGGCAGACGACACACCTGATCCTGAACAAAACTGATATACTGCCACCAGGAGACACAGTCAGAGCGGAAAGCATGCTTCAAAGACAACCAGTCAAGCTTCAGTGAACCAAAAGCGGCTCATTTCTTTGTATGCAAACCAAAAGAGTTTGTCAGCAAGTGTTTGGAGATTTTCTAAAAATGACTCTGACACGAGTCGAGTCGAGTCATTTGATAAAAAACGTGACTCGAGTCGAGTCATCACAGGAAACTGCTGAACGTGACTCGAGTCGTGTCGAGTCATTGACTCGAGTCACGACATCACTGCCTATATGACACAGTGCCCCTCTTTGTTTACACTGATCAGTTATTGTGCCATTGTGTTTTCATTTGCTCTAATGTTCGCTAATGGTTTGTTTACTGCATGCGATGACTTTTACGATGCTTCTGCTTGTCGGCTGAGTCATATGAAACAATAAACCATAAACCATTACCATTACCATATGTGTTCGTACGTGTTCCGGAAAGTTTTTAAAATTACGATGAACAACATGTTGCCAGACAACATATCTCTGTCTCAGACGCTATCTCTGTCTCAGACGCTATCTGTGCTTAAAAGCGTACCTCACATTTTGTTCGAAATCTCTCGATTCGGAATAGTGTAGTTCAAAATTTTGACAGAAATGGAATCTGCATGAAACAACAAAGACAGTGATTTAAAATATGTGTACGTATGTGTTTCGGAAAGTGGTTTGAAATTTGTTTGAAAACTCGCTTTTTTCATGTTTCTGGGCTAAATACTCTGAAGGGATTTCTTTTATTCTGATAATTGTTTTGTATTGCAATGGTTTTTTTTCAGCCTACGTCTTCTGTAAAGATGGAATATTGAATCCCTTTCATTTGCTGTAAAGGAAATGACTTTGTTTTTGCTGATTTGTGAAGAAAATTGTTTTCTCCGAACCTCGCATTTCCCGAAAAGTGCGGCTGAGAAAAGTGCGGCTAACTTCACCTTGGTCTGGCGGACCTCTAGCCACTGCCTTAGTTTTATCATTAGGTTTAGCGTTAGATTTACCGTTAGGTTAAGCGTTAGATTTAATGTTAGGTTTAGCATTAAGTTTAGCGTTAGGATTTAGGGTTAGCGTTAAGGTTAGTGTTAGCATTAAGGTTAGGGCTACGGTTAGGGTTAAGGTTAGGCTTAAGGTTTATCTTTTAAGTGCTGTTCAACCTGTAATGTAATGGACGTTTAAAAGTGTCTGTCTAGTTAGCTTATATTTGGCTTTTTTAGGTGAATTCTGGAGTTTTTAACAGTTAATGTGACCTTTTTTACTCATGACAAACTGGCAACCCTGCATCATAGTGGCTTGCAAGCATTGAAAAGGTTTGCTAAACCCTAAACGTAAATCCTAAAGCTAAACTCCAAACCATAAACCTAAGCTGTAAACTGAAAAAGTTACAGAAATTTATGAAAAAAAGTGCATAAAAAGTGCTCCTATGTACATTACATAGTATGTAGGAAGCCGAAAGCAGCGATGGTGAGTACCAAACTAACAAGCACTTCCACAGCAGCCATAGACAGTTAGACACATCCCTTCGACTGTGTTCGGCGTGTCGCTAGTGTCACGAACTCAGCATTATATCTGGAAAAAAGTGGATGTCATTCTGAATGGCAAAATATATCCAGCAGAGTTTTTGCCACTCTTGGCAAAATAATAAAACACAAGGCTGCCTACTTTGAATTGTCCAGTAGTGGGCAAAGCAAATTACATTACAAGTTGCAAAAATCAAATATTATGTCAGAATTTCAACTAAACTTTTAAAAGCATGACAATATCTGTTGTTGTTGCATGACAATATCTGTTGCAATAAAATATCAACAAAGAGAAAAAACTGTGCTGCAAGTAATTTTGACCTAATGATAAATAGACCAGGGGACTGCAACCTATGGTCTGCGGACTAGGTCCAGCCTGCCAAGCAAAATCATCTGGCCTGCAACCCCTTTACAAATTGTTGTAAATGCATATGGCTTGCCTAGTGGTGTTATATTGTATCAATCTGTCCTAATTACAACTTCTTGTATTACATACTTCTTATGAGGAACCACTTATTATGAGAAACTGCACTGTGCTATAAGTGCACTGTATGTCATATGGGCTTTCGTTATGAAACGTGAAAATAAGGAATTAACCACCTGATTAAAAATTACAATAACTCCTACATGATAAACTGTAAGATTTATTAGTATGGCGAAGCCATACCTTGCAAAGTTTGTTTTTAGACCATGACTAGGGAAGGTTTGCCAACCCTTGTATTAGACTTTCACTTAAGGTGGTGGCACATTCAACATTATATTTTCAGATGTGTGGAACTGGAAGATATGTGGTATGTTTATATGTCAGTACTTAGTATTATATGTTCAGCTGTGTAGATTGACTGAAAAAATAATTTGGTCTGTCTTTGTCACATGTTGTGATTAGAAAGAAAGTTGACTATTGCAACATGATCATCAAAAAACTGCTTTGTTCAACCAGTCTGTTTTTGCTAGAGCAGCATGCCTACTTTCCACATGTTGTGAACATTTTAGTGTGCAGATCTGCTCCTCAAAACTTTCAGCAAGCATACTCTGTGTTTTCAAAGACATTGGAACATTCTGATCGCAAGGTTGTTCCAGTCCCAGTGGAAGTGATGTATGATGTCGTAGCTGATATTGACAAATACAAGGAGTTTATACCCTATTGCACAAAGAGTGTTGTTACATCTCAGACATCTAAAACGGCAAAGGCAAGATTGGCTGTTGGTTTTGGACCTATCAAAGAGCAGTATAATTCTGCTTTGCTGTTAAACAGACCATCTTATATTAAATCAATTTGTACTGATGGACGATTGTTCAACATGTTAGATTGCACATGGAAATTCGTTCCTGGTGATAGTCCACAAAGCTGTGTTGTTCAATTTCATATTATTTTTGAATTTAGATCACTAATGTATTCACAGTTGGCAACCATGTTTTTCAATGAAATCGTCAAGAAAATGGTCAATTCTTTTGAGTCAAGGGCAAGAAGTAACTATCAAAAACACCTTGAAACTCATCATAAGCTCCAGTGATCATGACTGCCTCTAAGCTTGTTCACAGTTGGCCTCAACAATGACAACATTTGATTACTTGCTTTTGGAAAGATTCTTCATTTATAATACTCGCTTTTTTCTTTATGCTTTAAGGGATCAAAGTAGCGCAAATTGTTCTCTTTACAGTCTACCATAATTACAGACTATATCTAATTTTTATCTTTTTTTAGTGTAACTTGGCATTGAGAAAGCATAAGTTTTGTCAAACTGTGTACGTTTTTATTTCAACATATACTTTACTGAATTACAAGTTAACTTTGAAACCATTAGTTTTATCAACACCAGTAAACTAAATTCCCCCCATGTTTATTTCTAATGTAGAATCTGCATAACTTCAAAGAAGTAGCGAGTACACCGTACATGTTGTAGAAAGCAATGTTTTGTTGTTCGCATCCTAAATCAACAAGCTTGCTTTTGAGTTTCGATATTTTTAAATAGTATTTTTCTCAAGCTTTAGCTTTGTTTGCTGGAAAAAGATTTTATAGAAGCTTGTAACTCTGCTGTCTTATAATTTGAACTAAGATAATTTACAAGTATATTTATTAACAAAGTGTTGTACTGAAGTGAAATGCAATCCAATGCTTGCAACAGATCAATAATTCACTGACATAGTAAACATTTTTCTTGCTGGTATTGTTGAAAAAACTTAGCTTAAATCCTTCAGTGATGTATTGGTAATATTTATTTCAAAAATTGATTGATTTGATTATGATATAGTCAAATCGCTGCAATTAGCTCAACAATGCAAGAGTTTGAGATGCAAAGTTGTTGATGTCTTTGAAGTAGTGTGCAAGTGCAAGAGTTCGATGTAGGATGTGCATTTTGATAAGAAATTATTTATTCATGTTTTTTTTACTGAAATTCATTCAATTTAACAGATCAAAATTTCATGGAGGTTTTATTTCTATTAATCACCTCTTCAAATCTCAGACAAAATTAATTTCAGTTCAGTTAAATCAATTTCTTTTTAATATTATTTTACAAAAAAGTTGACTGTCGCATTTTTTGTAACCAGATTATGGAGCTGATCCTAGTGATGTCACAAAAGATAAATGTNTTGCAAAGGTAGGACTAGCCATTGTTAAAGGGCTAAGCATTGAAATTTCATTGTGTTTTCTTGGGCAGTAACATTTTTACTCCTCAGGTTANGATAAAATGTTGTAGTGCATGCTACTTTTCTTTTGAAAGCGAGTGCATGCTTCTGCACTTCCATAGAAAGAAGTATGGTTACAAGGCTCTTGACCTCATATGCAAGGTTTGTGAAGCGCAGAGCTTTTGTTGGACCAGTATTGACTGCAGGTAACTTTGTGGCAACTTCACCCCACTGGTTGTTTTGAATTGCTGTGTTTATTTCTTTGTGTTGTTTCTAGGAATGCTGAACTTTGCAGGAGATATCATTGCTCAGAAGATTGAAAACCATCCCACTGGTTATGATTTCAAACGAACCATTGTTATGTCAGCTTGTGGATTCTTTTATTTTGTATGGGAATTTTTGCACGTATCTCACATTGTGTAACATATTAGATACCAATGCAGTGTGGGGATTTGTTTGCAATTGGGCCTGTGATTAAATTCTGTGACGCCTTTTTTTCAATTCACCTTACAACGGAACTTGATAGCTGTACTATTTTGCATTTTAATGATCATTTTGAAAGTAAAGACAGTACTGTGCTAGCAGTAGTTGTATGTTCATGTTTTTAAATTTTATCACCTGTAGCAAAGCTTTGTGTATTGTGTTGGGTTGCAGTTGATTATTTTGATATCAACCAAGCAACTTCTGCAAAATGTCTTGGATTCTAAATTGACCAAAGTGTTTTGAGAAGCTTCCTTCAAAATATGTATNGCAATGGTGCACTGAGTTCAACTTCTTTCAGCATAATTTATGAACATCTGCAATGTGCATGGTCATGGAGTAAATAAAAANTTGTAGCAGTATGATAATAAAAATTACAACTTGCAACCTATTTTGAATACTTTTCTCCCTGTTGTACAAAAAAATTTAACCTCTTATTTTGACAGTTATGTTTGAAACAAAACTTTGGGATAGGTAATGCAATTACTGCACTATTATAAAACATGGAAGACAGACTACCTCCCTATTAGTGCAAATAGCAAACTGGTTAACAGGATAATATTTTCAACGAAAACCTGCATGAATGGAAGAATGCCAAAATGCTAGTTATTTGAAACTAGCATTGGTTCAGAATCATTTTCCAGAAGTAAACAAGTCTGTGCACTGTTTTGGCTGTATCTGAAAAATTCACTGGCCTGTATGTCCTATTCTCTGCAAAATTTTCAAAAGCTTATATGTGTTGTATATATGCCCATTGAATCAACATCTTGTTTTAATTATATCAGCCATCTATATAAAGTCTACCGGGATTTTTTCATTGGCGTGCAGTTCATGAACCTCAGTTGCTGAATTTCCAAAAACATGAAAATGAAAGAATTCATTCATTTCAGGACGAAACAAGTTCATATTTAAAATTATAAGTATAGAAAAAAAATAATTGAGTTTTTTTGCAGTTGCACTGCAAGAAGGTAAGAACCAAATCCAATTTCACTTCTGCATTGCTGAGTAATGTGCTTACGTGGCTGATTTCTTGCTTATGAAATATTGCAACTGAGTACTTTGTAGCCTTTTGAGTGTTTGTATTATCTTTTACTGATCTGTTTCTTTGTATTTTGTGTGTGGCAGGGACCGATTCTCACTGGTTGGCTACGATTTTTGAAACACTTGAATCTTTCGGTGGTTTCGACTATTATTTTAGATCAGGTCAGGTGAAATGTTTATTATTCAGAATCTGATATCAATTTGAGTTTGGGGAAATTTTCATTGAATGTCCATTTTGCATGATTACCTTAATATGGAGTAAGTTCCTGGTCAGGTCTGCTTTACTTGAACGTCCCTTAAGTTAAAAACAAGCATTTCTTACCAAAACAATCTGATGTCAATTTGCAAGCGACAGATTATTTCTCTTAAGAGTGGCACTTTAAGGTACGCTGGATATCAACTGCTGTGCATGCCTAAGAACATTATAGATCTACAATAGCAGGTTTTTCAAAGGTGTTTTAGGGACCTGATTTGGGTCCCCAGAATTGAAAATCGGGTCCCTAGAATCAGAGAAAATTGGGTCCCTAGAATCCGAAAAATCGGGTCCCTACAGGTCCATACCAGGTTCCTAGCATTGTCCTTAAAAAAACCCTGACAATAGTGATAAAGCACTTCAGCCTTAGTTTGGAAATCTTTTACTGCACACTTTTGCTTCTGTACAGACATTGGCATCACCAGTTATCACAGGAGGTTTTCTGTTCGTTCATCCTGTGCTGTCAGGAAAACATGTTGGTGAAGCTGCTGCCATTGTCAAGGATTCTTTTGTCCCCACCATGAAAGTTGCGTGGGCAGTAAGTTTCTGCTCTGTCACGCTGTAAAACGCTCTCTGCTTTAAATAGAAGTTTACTTGTTGCATGTTTGTTTGATTGATGATCACGTTCGTTTCATTGCATTGTGACTTGTTGCATTCCTGACTTTACATTGCCAAGAAAAAGCCAGATGAGTTGCCAATGATCTAAAGCTGGAAGCCCTGTAGCTGTGATTCACTCAACACGTTGGTGGCATGTTAGAGGTTGAACAGTCTGAGAGACAGTTGAACTGTTTGAATGATAAACTATTTTTACTAAATGTGCACAGCCAAATGGGTCTGGTATTTACAAACATTGAAATTGAACTTGATTTGAATCAAAATCGTTCGGTTGCTACTGTGAAGCAAACAGATCCCAGCAAAAGCACGTGGAAATACCAAGGTAAATCTGATCTGAATCATTATGATAGTAACCACAGTGGCTTCAAGTTACTTCTTCAGGAAACACAGTGATCTGATCTGCCAATCAGATAGCTGCATTTTTGAAGTAGTTTGATAAAACTGTTGTGGTGCCTTTCATTACAACTCGGACTATATTCGCCTTAGCAAATGGCTCGATTTGTCACGAGTCCTGCATCTTGACGACTCATATTTTTTCAGTTAAAAAGCTCGTGTGCATAATTCAAAACTCCATGGTGACTCATTGCGAAAGTTCCAATAATATTGACTCGTCACATCGAGGAATCTCACAGCTTAATGACTCATTTCGAGCCATTTACTGACAAAAAAAGCCGGGTCATTTCAAATTTCTAATAAACACGAATCAACTGACTGACATGAGTCGTCACATGCCTGGCAGGCTGAATATTGACCTGGTATTCCTCACATGTGACATTTTTGTATGGTNTCAGGTGTGGATACCGGNNCAGACGATCAACTTCTCATTCGTTCCATTTGAGTACAGGTGTGTGTCAAGTCAGGGATTCTCAACTGGGTAGTCGCGGACAGTTTGCAAAGAANAAATAAATTTTCAGAAAATGTTGATGCTNATCTGATTTTGTATTCGTGTTTCTCTCAAAAAAGTTAGAAAAGGGCACTCGTCAGACNCGCACAGCATTCTCGTCACCACGATTTGCACCATTTCTTGCTTGCATAGCACTACTCGTTTGCTAGAAATATATCTGTATTTTATAAATGTGGGTCGCCACGTGATCGCCATGGGAAAATATTATTCCCGGACAAACCAGTTGAGAACCCTGATTTAAGTAAAGCAAAACAGTAAACAAAACCGGTGTTTTCCTCTAATTTGTGGTAGACTTTCTCGATTGTTTCAGGAAATTCGTGTAACACTTGGTGAAACTTACTTTTTGTATACAGTACTATACTTTCCGTGCGTAACAGCTAGTTTTCATCTTCAGCCCTGTAATGTAGATTCGATGTGGCAAAACAAAGGTGACCTAGGAACAATGTTGTTCAGCAGGGCCTGTATAGTAGTTACCATCCAAGGTCAGACGAGTGTTTCATGTCTAAGCCAGTAAGGCAAGGAATCCATGTCGATTTTAAGCAATTGTTGTTTTTGGTTGTAGTTGTAAGAAAAAGTAGATAATTTAATGGTTCGTCTGTGGTGGAGAATTTTTATATTAGGGCTAACTCGCTGAAGATCACACAACTCGCTTTGTTTTAATAATGCAAAAATCACTTTTCTATTTTCGGACTGTTCCAAGCTTCACAACTTTGAGTTGCAACTGTCTGACCACCTCTACCCTGTCACGATTTTACGTTTTGATGCCGCAACCTGAGTTTTAGAAAGGATTGTTGCGTCTTCTGGTCTGCAAAACACGTCATTCTCTTTGTAGCAAGTTGCGTTTTTATTAACTATTATCTGCATTTTCTTGGTCTGCATTAAAAAATCATCTCAGAATGGTGAAGCTGCTAAGATATCACCGCGTGTCACGAATGAACCATTTGTCCGTTTTGGATATTTCGGTGGCATAAACGAATCTGTTCGACCGCAGCTCCTTGCATCGCGCGCTTTTACAACTCCAATATACTTTATTCCCATTGCAAACGTCATGTTTATCGCAGAATATCCAAAATTTGTGGTTTGTATCCGCTTTCGCTTTGTCTGTCAGTGGTAATTTTTCCAATAAACATGCCCTCTTCGAATAAAGAAACGTTTACTGTATTGTTCTTTTTTAATTTTCGGGTCATCGACTCCCTGAACTGAGTTACCACTGATAGCTTCGCGGGCTAGATGCTAGCAAGCGGATGACGTCTTGACCTCCACATGCTTTCGAACAAGTTGTCGACGTTTCAGTCGCCGTGCCCTTGACAATCGTCTTGTGTGCTTGATCTCCACCCAGCCTGCCGTCTACCAACATCACAGCGCAAATAAATAAATGTAAACTGACTATTAGTCAGTGTTAAGGCTAAAGCTATGCAAGATTTGCGACATGTGCAAGAGCAGTGGGTGCGCATGCCATTGAGAAAACCCAGGCGCATTGACGCAAACAGGGCGTCATTTCCTGTGCATTTAATTTACGTAACCTCCGTCCAGGTGTTTAAGAAAACCAAATACCTGCCCTAGGGTCTTTGGCATTAACTGGCCAGTAAACTGAACAACGCAATTTTTGGGAAAGAAAACATCAAAAAACAATTAGAAGCTCCAGGTTTGCGGTAAGCTTTCGAGGAATCAACCGACAGGGCTCTCCTTCTTTTACGATGATTTAAACTTGCATTTATCTGTATTAAAGTAGGGTACGTCAAATCGATTTACTTTCAAAAAAATTTGCCGATTGATTCACTTGTTTGTCACCTATGCGGAGACTTCCTACCGCATGCGTATCTTATGGAAAACTTTTATGTGGTGTGAAACCACCGTACTGTTTGTTGGATACCTTATAATGATGCCACTACGAAACAAACTTATTTTTTGTAGTGCCGTAGTAATCAAGCCGCATGTGCTTTTGCAGTCGCTATGCCGATAGCAGCATGCTACTTTTCAGTTCTCACATACCATTGTTTTCCGACAGGATACTTTACATTCAGAGCGTGGCTCTTGTGTGGAACGCGTTCCTAAGTTGCCGATCCAATCATTCTTTAAGACAGCAAGCAAGCCGCAACGAGAAGCAAGTGGCCTAGTCTGGTGGACGGCGGAGCAAGAGGGATTGGGGTTCAGGACTCCCCCACTACTTTTCAAGGAATGGCCCGAGATACAAGTGTCCCACACTATTTCACTGCATTTTTAGTTTTTTTCGTTGAAGTACATCATTTTCAAAATTTTGCCGAGTTCCTGTTCTGCGTAAGTCACGCTGTTTTTATTTCAATCTTGTTATATCGCTATACCGTACGCGCGTCCTTTGGTCTTTCACCAGTGGCTTGATACAAAACATCTCTGTGACAAACTAATGAACGGTCAGTTCGTGGTGAGGAAGTTCGGTCTGGTCTTGTGCACAGTTAAACTTTGAAATGCTGCGTACTAGCAAATACACGTTACTCGCTCCAAGAACTTGGCGCCCAGAGTGTAGAGATATAAAGTCGTACGAACGGATGTGACGAAAACATTTGTGGAAAGTTCTTTGATATTGCGGTCAGTATTCGAAAATGAGTACTGTTCTTGTTTACTCGAAATGAGTTTTTCTACCGCAAATTTGTTTCATGGAGAGCCATGTACCTTTTAGAGTTAGTGGTACTGACAAAATAAGAAAATTTCTACGATAAAATCACTGAGCATAGACGTGCGTTTTCGCGTTTCAAATCTTGTGCAAAAAAGGACATTCCGAGTTTGCGTGATCACCAATGGCGTCACACAACCATGATCTCATTAGTACGCATTTATCGGGCCCCGAATATTAAGTTCGTTCCGCAGCCCTTGTTTTGCCATCACTTCCTTCAAATGTTCATTGACACGTCTCATGTCTATTTTGCTGGTTCCACTTTTTCGTGCGAATTTCATCGATGATACCGCGGAGTAGGAATGTATCATGTCGAAATTTAGCGCTCCGTGAAGTTTTATCAAATCTCGTGAATCAAGAGCGTGTTTAAATGAGCGACATCAACAACTGCATCCAGTCTTTTGGACCAGCGAGAACCTCAATAATGTTACAGGGTAAAAGCTTCCATGCTTCGTAAAATCAACAGCGGCGCTCACCTCCGCTGGTGTTGGTGCATACCTGAGAGAACATTCTCTTGTGTTGGCCACTGTATCATGCATACGTTTGTGCCTGGCTGGTTTCGCCTACACCGAATGTATCGAAGGCTTATAACGCTGTGATCGGTCGGTTCAATCCGATATCATGGAGTATAGCACGTACTGAAGACTTTTTCTGCTGTAATCATTATTTCTAAAGGGCGTTGCCTGGTTTCCCCTGCCTGTACTTCCTCTAGCCTGGATCGCTAGATATATGTCGCCCCTGTGCTGCTGTTGTGGCTATTTGAACGTCATCTGTGAGTTGGTGTATTCGCTTCTAGCACTGTTTTGTGCTGGTTGCCAAGCTCCGTGCTACTGTTCTTTCTTTCATACGTTTCGTTTTCGCTGCCATCGTGGCGTTCCACTTGCAATCTTTTCACTCTGCTGCTGCTAAATTTCCTGCACAGATTCAACAACCTTCTTTCTGTATTTTTTCAATTCGATCGTTGAATATCCAGCCCTGCTTATTTAATTCTTGAAGCTTCAAAATCGCAATTAACAGCTGCTTCTACGCTCTGACGCTGGTTCTTCGTGGATTTGTTTTGACTTTGGCAGTTTCGTCAGAAGTCCGGCCTCGCAGTAACTAACTACGCTTATGAAATCTATCCTCCAGTTTGCTTTAAACGTTGAAACAAGTTTTTATGAAAGTTTAGCGTATGTATTGCGGCTACAACTATTTTTGAACGATTTTGCCGTTCTTGCTTGACCTAACTCAAACCCAAGCGTGGATATAGAGCTTCCCTCAAAAGTTGAGTTTACTGTTTTTTTTTTCTAACATGTGCCACATTTGAAAAACGTCCTGCATTGCATAGAAAGCTTCCATCAAATAAACATTGATCTGTGAATGTTTTGAAATTAACGGGGTCGAAAAATTTTTCAACCGACGGTAAAGGAAACGTTCTGTGATAGTTGGACTGCAACCAGTGGTGTAATGCGGCGTGCTCCCTACCTCAGCTTCTTTCTGAGCCTCGTGAGTCAAAGACGAATGAACAAGTGCTTGTGTGAGAATGGCTGACACTTTAGCCCAGTGGTTCCCAACGTGGCAGGATATTGATATTTAAAGGGGACATTGGAGCCGACTAATGAGGTCTGAACCCAAACTTTCGAATTTGATTTTTTATTTCATATTTCTTTTTCATGGATGCTGAGTTCTTTGGAAGATTGTTCAAACAAATTTATTGGCGTTTAAGGTTCTTAGCTAAAACGGAGTTAGATTTATATATCACCAGCTGAAACGGAGTTAGATTTAGGGTGACCCAAAAAGATGCGTACCCATATTTTGTTCGATAAAAAACCCATTTTTTAACGAATGTCTTTTCTGTTGCAGGACGTGATAGGTGAA
>JGI24021J15306_10009241_pt1 | contig 12188 bp, 6 predicted proteins | sample Ectturendosymbi1_FD_15306 | JGI IMG/M metagenome (IMG submission 15306)
CCCTTAAGCGCTAAGCTAGCATCTTTTATGACCAGGCCTATAGTTGACTGGTTTTCTGAGCTAGTGTTTTGCAAGTCACAGATAGGCCCTGGCCGTAAAAATAGTTTGGAAACCACTGGCGTAGAAGAAACAAGGTTATCGATGATTTATTAAATAAGCAACTGCACTGAAAACAAACGTGGAACATGAATTCACAACATGGTTTATTCTCAAATATCAATGGGAAACACTTCGTTGGCGGAGCTGGGTTCAGTACACAAAAAATTAATCGTGAAATTTTGTCTTTAAATTTATTTTATTTTTTATTTTTTTACATTTAAGAAACTGTTTTCACAAAAGATTTTATGAATTTTTCAAAATAGTACATAATTTTTCCATAGCGCGAATGCGCCAACACAAAGTGAGCTGTTTATTTTAATTCCGAATAATCGCATGTTCCAGTTAATTGCATAAAAAGGCTTGGCAAATTGAATATGCGATCAAACGGATTCGTCTAACCCAGCGTGGTCCAAACACTGGCAGGTGCGCCGCATGCCGCCAGAGGACAGGTTTTGTGCGGCCCCCGAACGCTTTCTGTATGCCGTATATTACACACAGTCATAAATGCATTGTATTAACCACACATCCCTTGCAAATCACACATCGTTGAGGTACAGGTCAATATGTAACCATTGGGGTTAACAATATCTTTTTACAATTTATGACGTTACAATAGCTCACCTCTAGACTAGGCTAACGCTGCAGTACTCTGTGACCACAAAGCATGCGTTTATTTTTTTACTTTGTTGCTAGCATATATTCTGTAACTAATTTCCTAGTTAGATTAAAAGATGTGCATTGTGGAAGCAGTTAAGTAATATTTAGTTCAAGTATAGCAATTTAACAAAATTGAGTGTCAAAAGAGAAGTGTCAGAGGAAAACAAAACTAAATTCTAACTGGGAGGAAAGGCATTTCTTCGCCAATAGCAATGGCAAAGCACAGTGTCTTGTGAGGTTGCAAGTGATATTCGTTCCGTAAAAGTTCTTAGAGGCATTACACCACCAAACCCAAGAAAACATACGGGAAATACCACGTAAATTCTATAGGGAAGCAATTTTTAACTAATTGAAGGGTGATCAAGCCCGCAAGTAGAGGGGCAAACGGGCAATTGCCCCGATTAAGAGACTTTGCACTGAAGATGTGCTCCCCATGTTCGTAATCTGCGAAAGTGCTTTCTCAATTATGAAGCGAATGACAAGCGACACAAGAAATAGAATGGCTGATGAAACCTGCATGCCTGTTTGCGTCTGCCGACTTCGGAAATTAAAGCGGACATTGACTTTATAAACAAAACCAAGAAAAAATTGTTTTGTTATTTTGTTGGTGTGTTGTGTATCTTTTTTCTCGCAGAAAATCTCTATTTTGAGTTGCAAACAAACAAACAAACAAAAAACTTAACAATTACCCTAGAATCAAAAATTGCGTTAGGCGTGCAGCAAAAATTAGGTCTATTAGAACAGCAAGCGAGTCTTTTAATTGCATTGGAGTCCCTCTCTTTGCGGCCAGCAAATTTTTCCTCAAAACACAATGTGGCCCTTCATGCTCGCAGTCTTGGACCACCCTGGTCTAACCTTCCAAAATTAAACTTTAATTGCGTCAGTCGCACAAAATTACATAACTTAGTAAAGAAGTTCGCACCACCAATCGAGAATTGCTGGAACGGCGTGACCTGGTACCCACGTCGAGTGAACTTGGCAATGGGTTTTTACTGCACATTTGAGCCATGGGACAGCTGAACCCAAGAACGGTTAGAATACCGGTTTGGATCTCACGGCGGCGCAGTATAGTTGCGACACATCCACCCTATAAGGCTCAGCTAAGACCACTATAAACCCGTTTTTGACAATGATGGTATTTTTTGAAAAGATTTCTTTGTTCCTGTTTTTCTATTCATTTTAATCGAGACTGTATAAACGTTCATGAGGTCATGTTCATTTCAAAAATATCAAGACTTTCTTCATAAAACTAATACACTGTTTAGTACTTTTTACCAAGTAGTATTTAATTTTACTTACGTTGTTGCAGTTCGTCGCACCAACCGCACGTTTTTGGACATAGAGTGAATAGTTGGCGTTTAAAAAATCTGCAATATATCCACCCACACGTTGGCGACGTATCTTTGCATGCTTGACCATTTACTGTAAACAAAATGTTTAAATGTATACGTAACAGTATAGTTTTCGTAAACGATAAATATATGTGAGCTTGGCAACGCTCAGAATGAAAAATAGTTTCTAATTTGCTTTGAAACGTGAATCTTCGTAAAAAACAGAAAGGTCAAGAAATAGTTTGTCATAAAAGTGCTTTTTCAACCAGGCATAGTTTTGAGTAAAGGTACTTTTCAGGGTTTAGTATACAGACAGCTTGCATATCGAATCCCTTTAGCGCGAAAACCCAAGCACGTGGCTCGGTAATCAAAATAAACAAGCGCCTTAAAACGTGTAAAACTTGAGAATTTGCACGCTGTGTCGGCAGTCTTACTGCCTGCACTGCGCATTTCGGTCAACGTTCTTTCCTAAGCCATTTTGCAACTCCGCAGTGCTTGCGTCTGTGTGTGTGACAGAACCTCTGCGAGAGAGGATGATTGCTTTGCGAAATTCTAAAACGAGTCCGCGTAAAAATTAGGTTTAGTCAGTTGCCCAGTCATCAGTAAACTCTACTGCACATCCCTTAGGGAGTCCCAAAGCGTCACCAATACATGGAGCAGGTTCAGGCCAGGGCAGAGAAATATATTCAACCTGCGTTTCGTTTCGGTTCCCCATACATTTGCATTTATGAACAATCATCCACCCACGGCCCGTGATGATGTGGGCAAACTGCTGTTTCAGTACCGCATAACAGCCGGTAGTTATAAAGAATAATGATAATGCATTAGGCGTGTGCTATACACAGTAAAAATAAGCAAAACTGCTTCACGCTTATCTAAGGCAGTTGTACCAATTTTGTGAAGAATGCATCGTCCGACTTACAGCGCAAATGAAGGAAAACATATCAGGATTGCTGCCAAGTGTATGACTCTTCGGAATTTAGAGTTGCGATTCCTGTAAAGGCTGTAATATCGTGTATGTATCGCAATCGTACCGCAACGACACTGAGGGGAAATTTTTTAAGCTCAAGATGGCAATCTCCTGGATTGACACGATATAAATGTTGGTACATGGATGCTTTCATGGTAATACGTGAGACATCTCAAGTATTTGATACCAACTTGCAACACATGCGCACTGCTGCAAGGGTATATTTTCTTCCTCTCAATCTGGTTGAGAGTGCAAGGGGTACGCTAGCAGTACATCTTAAAGCTATCTATAAACCAATGTCAAATACACTGACAAGTAAGTGTGCAAAGCAAGAAAACCTAGCAATGGGTTAGAATCATTTGCACATTTTTAAAACCTTTTTATGGTACTCACCTTGCCCGGACAGAAGTTGGGAAAGAACGACGAAAACTACGACTAATCCTAATCGCATTTTTCAAAATAGTTTCAGTGCAACAACCAAGCTGTATGATCGAACTAGCAGCTGTAGGCATAGAAATTTTTAGCTGCAGGCTGGCTAGCATGTCTTAACCATTAGTAATCTCCGCATCATTGAGAAAACTCGCATAGCAGGCAAATAAATTGAACTGCTGCATCTTACGATTGCAGTATCCTTTTAGGTTCTCAACAAATGATGTCTGAAAGTTGGTCATCGATAACTTCTTTAGACTTGTTATTTCTCCATAACTGCATCAAAAATTTCAAGTCGCTTGCACGTGCAACTTGCAATCTGAACAACGCAATGATTCTGGTTTTAACAACCTTAGAAGGTTGAATTAACTCTTTTATGATCGGTGAAAAACTACATTAATCACAATCGTCAGCTATAACTTCGTTTTTATTCAAACTTAAATGTAACTATGTAACGATTGATACTCTGATTTTCTTCGGTGCCTACTATCAAAGCAAGTTACAGATGATTGAACTTCAGTGCTAAAAGCGCGCAATATAAAGCATTTATTTAGGCGCCTCAGGCACGGGAACGCGCTAGAGAAATTTTCAGTATTACCTGGCGGTGCTTTGCGTGGAACGGCCATTTATTTTAGGCTTTGGGATTTATCCCACACAACAACATCAGTAATTACAACTGATTACAAGCACACCGAATGAGGAAAGTAACGTAAAAAGGAGACGTCAATGACCATCCGGTGGGTAGCCATCAGTTTTGCATTTCAAAATTTACAAAGAGCAAAGGATAGACGCTATACTCCCCGCTAGACATTGCGCAATGTGCTATTACAAACAAAAACCGTGCATTTCATTTGCAGTGGTTTTCCAATGTAGGTGAACAGCAGCATTCTAGCTTAAAAATTTTGGACGACTGAAGCGCTGGCAATTCATGGTGGCGCACAAATTAACTTGGAAAAAACTGGTATTTTTTCACCGAAAACTTTTGTTTGTTTAAATACTGCTGCTCAGAGTTGAAGGCCACAAAGATGGCGGCAAGTAAATCAGCCACAGTTTATTGACGGGGAAACTAGTTTCGCGTTTTCCAACGCATCATCAAGTGTCAAGTCGAGAACCCGAATATAAATTGGTGGACAAAATTTGTTTCATCCAGTTGTGTCAATGAGCAAACTATTAAAAATTTTCGCACAGCATTTTTGCGTTCAGTTCCGTTACACTGGAGGTAAGCAACCAGGTTTCACGTTGACTCTAACCATGTGGTGGTACATACCAAACACCAGTCAGTGTCATAGAAACAATAACGACCATCGCTCAACTTGTCTATATTCTCAGCAGCGGTGTTGCTGAGAAGAAAGTCCTACTCCATTTTCTCGAAGGGGCTGTGGCGCTTTTCTCCTTTATTTCTAAGACTACAAAATTTGCGCTCATGTTGCCATTCTTGAAATTCACAGCAGATCAGCTATATTGACTGTCGCACGACATGTTTTGAACATAACGTTGCACCACTTCTTAGTGTTTGTACAAATGGAAAATCCCACGAATCCTATACGATGACGAAAAAGTGACTAATCACAAAGGTTGACATCTTCACAAGCACGAGCACTTTTTACAGTTGCCGCAACAATGCTTCCCACTCGCAAGGCCAGTGGAAGCGCAGAAATTGCTACCCCAATCACCAACAGAGTCGCTCATTCCGTTCAGTTCGCGCGTGACCTTGCAGCGTAGCGCGTGGTTGTTAGCAATTTGATGTAAGGAAATTTATTTAATTTTTTATGCGTTTAAGTCGGACTCATGATCTGTGCGATGCGACATCGCATGAGTTACTGTAGTAATAACAAATAAGAATTACAATGCATTTACTCAACATGCAGTATAAAAGAAAGGAAACGTTAACACATACTGCAGGCGCAGGGACGTAACGTGGGAGGACAAAGAGGGCACAATTCCCTGGGAGCCGACAATATGGGGGTGCCGAAAAGACCGTCACAATACTTTCTTCAATACAATGCACTTGCTTCGGAAAGACCTCAGGTTCTGACAGGGGGCGCCGAACTTGTTTCTTGCCCCGGGCGCCATCAAACCTCGTTACGCCCTGTGTGCGCGCAGGGCACTATTCAGGAAAACCAACGCTGAAACAATGCCTTAGCGACAACTGCATTCTTTCATAAGTATGCAGAAGTGTTACAATATGGCTAAAAACAAAATCATGAAGAAATATATAATATCACTGTACATAAGAGAGAGGATAAAAGCAATAGCTGAACAAATGCTCACAATTGTTTTACAGTCAAGACATCAAATTCCTTGACGATTGCGTAACCTGATGCTGCCGAACACTTACATTTTTAGGATTATAATGCAAACGTGATGAGCATTGTTATAGATAGATCAACCATTTATCTCCAGACTGCGGGTACTTGTTTCATAGCAGTCTGCGGGCGGTTGAACGAATTTTATAGTGGGGAGTCTGGGGTCAGACTTAGGCGTAAACATCACGTTTGATTAATTCTGTGTCATCATGGGTGATTAATCACCTTGGAAAGCCCTTTTTGCACAAGCTATTAAAAGATTTAAATGCGAAAACACACCTACACTCACTCTGATTTTATCGCAAATATTTTCGTATCTTGCCGATAACATCAGCGCCAAAATACACACTGTTCTCTATGAAGCAAACGTGTGGTAAATAATCTCAATATGCATGAACAAGATTAGTACTAATTTTCAAGTAATACCGAAATTTATAAACAGAGAAACATTCCAAAAGCGTTTGTCACATCCGTCGCCATGCATCCCCAACTTCCTTATTCTAAACAAGACGGTTCATTAATATTTGTCACAAAGATGTTTTTATAAAGCCATCAGTAAAAGACTGAACGACTTGTGTACGTTGTTGAAATGCAAGATTGAGATATAAACAGGTTTGCTTTATCGACAAGGTCAGACACTCAGCAAAATTTTGCATATGGTGCACTTTTTAACAAAATAATAAATAATGCAGTAAAACCTTCGGGGCTCCTTGCGTGTCAGAATCCTCCTTGAAAAGTAGTAGGATTTGCAGTCCCCCGACCCCCTTTGTTTCGGCGCCCATAAAGCTGGAAGGCAGGGGACATGCTGCTGCATGGTGAATTAATAAATTGCACTCGTTCCAAATTGCATTGCTAAGCATCTGCTGCAATTATCTTTCACGCAAATCGTACGTATTTAGAGTTATACGCTAACATTACCATCCACCACATTTTCCTGATATCTTTGCATTCAAACAAAAATAAAAAAGCTGTGTCGGGCAGTTTTTGCAAAACTGCATAAAGGACGAACAGGTCATTGGATACGGTTCGGTTATATTTCGTATATTTGTAACAACCTTGGGGATTGTTTCAAGTTCTTTTTGTGTTACGTGATTACTATGCTATTGAGTTCCCACAACGAACGTGATTACTTCCACAGGCACTAGGACAATTTTGGTGATGTGGAAGCATGACACATATACATTGTATTGCATAAAGTTCGTAACTGCTTGAGGTGTATACAGCTCAGTTGATACAAACTCCAAAACAAATAGGCTTTATCGTTGGTGGAACACGATTTATTCATAAAAATTAAAAACGAACTTACAAGTTTTCAAGATTTATTCATAAATATTAGATTGAAGAATTCAAACATATGTGGCTTGATGAACAATTTCACAAGATACTGGTGGCCATCCAGATCCTTTGACTTTACATAACAACCGCCCTCTTTGAACTTCTGCGCCATTTCCGAATCTACACTAGAGCTGGTGATATCTAGGAAATTCTCTACAAATGTACGCTGTACAGTTTTATTCAACTGGTTTAGCATACTCCAACGCACAAAACGCCTTTGCTGTTAACGTGAGCGCCATTTCGTTACCTGGGAAGATTATCGCATGAAACATTAGCATAAATTTTTGGGTTGTTTCTAAAACTGCTTTTAAAATTTGGGAATATTTGAAATTATTGGTCACGTTAATAGATTGCATAATGATAACAAATTTTTTGAAACAACCTGTGTATGCTATTTGGAGGTTCGTTGCCAGTGGGATGTAGTGCTGCCTGTACTTATTTTATATTTATTGAGGCTTCCCGTTGTACGTAAATTGGGTATTTATTGGTGGTATTGGTGAATTTTTCGAAAAGTTCTAAATTTAAGCGAAATTCGGTATTTGAAACTGATGAAGACCTTTTACAATTGCTCAAATACTGTATGAAAAGACTTGGAAAACTGTGGAGAAAATTTGTTTCCTTTTTCTTTTCTTTCCCACAAGTTTCATTCTATACAATTCGGATTGTATTTATTAAATAACCGTTTCTTTTGCTGTTTGGCCTCTCCATTCATGAACACCAGGCTAAGCAGGGCCAATGCAAAGAAAATTGGATATTTGTTTTGACAGGTTGTCACTGAAACTTTATAACATCTCCAATAGTCTTTGCGACAAATCTCAGCAAAAGAAACCATTCTTCTCGGTGATAGCTCAATGGCATGGTGTCTGCTCCGTAATAAAGGGTAGGATGAATGAACCACGAATACTAAGTCCCCTGTCGCAGCCCCCTGTTGAGCGCGCAAACATTATTTTCAACCGTCTGGCAAGACGCACAGCTCAAATTAAATCGAATTTCTCATCCCTGAACAATCAAAAGCAGAACTATTATCTTAACGACAGGGTTTCCCAACTTCTTTTACTCCTGCTCCCTAAAAAATTTCCTTCTGACCTCGGACCCCTCGAGTTTTTTAATCCATTGCAAAAGAAAACACACAAGCCGCATGAATGTAATAAACAGATCAATTTCCTGTCATTACGACGGACGCTTCTCGCACCTCCTGGAACCTGGGTTCTTAAACTGGGGGGCGTGAAGATTCGCAAGTAGAGGGCGAGTATGGTAGCGACACATTGCTGAAAAGCAGGATAATTGCAAATAAATTGTAGTTCAGTGTTTTGTGTATGATTGTGACGTTAGGTGAGGCGCGAATATCAATGACTAGCGACATAGGGGCCGCGCCTGAAAAAGTTTAAGAATCTCTGCCCTAGAATGATGTCTTGCATCCCTGGTTGGGAACCACTGGTTGATGAGGAATGAAGGCCATCTGTTTATTTGCTCAAATTTTCGGAATGAAGTTGCTATCTGCTGGCGCAAAAAAAAACGCTTTTCATGAACGTATTCGTAAGGAGTGGATGTGATGAAATTAATCTACACCTGTTGGGCGAAGAAGTTGCTTACTTATATTCGCGCATAATTTCTCATTTCAACGTAAGTGTTCTCGGCAAACTTTAATGTGCATGCTGAGTGTTTTTTCGTTTGCAATTTTCGAAAATTATTTATTTTTCGTCTGGAATTTTCGAAAATTACATCCCAGAAACCGGATGAGAACCAGGTAGCGTGATCACATCTCCGACATGGCTTGGTCGCATCTTGATGTTGAACCAACAGAGCTATCTGATGTTATAATGATTGTCAGGAGTTTCGTGACATGTTAGAACTGCTACCGTCACAAACTTAATGAGAAGCGCGAGATGAAAAATGAATGTACCCTTCAGAACCTTTGACCGTGATCTGGGAAACCCATCCTGAGTTTCCATAAATCAACAATATGTTGGAATCTCCAAATCTCCGCTATTTGTACTTCATTAATTGACGCAATGAAAAGCGAAAAATCATTTCGCTAACACTTCCGTATGAAAAGTTAAATAACTATTTCAAGGAAGTCATGTGGCACCACTGGGAAAGCTGAGGTCGGCAAAGTCTTCATTTTTTGACTCTGCATCCGTTCCAACTCCAAGAATATTTCCTCCGCATCAACTCCTTCTCGACCAAATTCCAACATTTCAAAGTTGACTCCACATGGACACCGGAGGAAGGTTGTAAATACTACAGAAACATTTGCGCGTTTGGATTGAAACATAAAACTCCTCTGCTTCGCCTCCGCACAAAAAGGTTCTTTGAGAACACCACCTACGCCTAAACCTTGCGGATTCCGGAACTCCCCCTGATCCCATCTCTGCAGCAAAGAACTAATGCAGCTGCTGTGAGACAGGCCCTCTACTTTCCTTGGTGCATTAGCAAAGTTCACCAGGCAAGATTTATGAGATGCTTGGATGGAATCTCATGGATGGATTGGTAGAATGGATTGGTAGAAGATGGATTGGTAGAAGACAATCGTCTGCACTTTGCATTAAAGGAGTTTTGATATTGGAAACTTACCCTTTTTCACTTCGATGATTTCGTAGGATAGTTTTCTGAAAGTAAGAGGGTTCGGATTATTCAAAAAGATTCAGAGCAGTGCAAGCAAACCGGCATGTATAGGTGTTCATGGTAGCGGCAATGTGAAAACTTCTGAGCGTATTGCATCTACTTTTTATTAATGAGCCAAGTTGCTGACAAACAATTTCAAATAGGCTCAGCGACTTCATTTACTAAAATTTTTGCAGTGAAACTTGTACTTCGCGTTTAAGTTTCCCATCTTACCACAACGAATTTTTCATAGCTGTAAATCCAGTAATCTTGCGATCACAACTGATTTTTTTTGAAAGAAGGCATCCACGAATTTCACTTTTCTTTCTCTTACATGTGCGGTTTCGGGTTCGCCCGAAGTTCTCCTAACTTAACTTGAAGGGTGTTTACGCTGAAATGGCTGAAAGCACAAGAAAACGGCTTCATAAATGGGTTGTTTTTCATCGCTATGAGCGCTTTTCATAACCAGCAATTTCAAACGCGAATGAGTTCAAATGACTTTCCAACAAAATTCAACCGCATGAAGTTCCTGGATTGCATAGAAATGATTTAACGAGACTTTTTACTTGGCGACGTTTGTTCTACACGTTTTGCAATTTGACATTACCAACGCCAAACGTCTACGGTAGGTTTATACTATATCCTTATATTGTAGGCCAGATAAATTGAAATTTTAGAACACTGAGAATTACCATGAAACCATTACAGAAACAGGAAATTATTTTTACTGCAAAAATAGTTGATGCTAGTTTTCTTAAGAACTATAAACATCCTAGAGCACTAAATGTTCACCTCAATATACCTTGTTACAATCAACAGACTTTGTTACAGGGTTGTGGAGTCGCAAGGAGTTGGAGGTTTTTGGGTGGAGTTGGAGTGGATTTCCTAAGAACACTGGGAGTCGGAGTCCAACTGAATAATTTTTTTTCTTAGTTTGCTAGTCAACGAAAAAACTTGGTTTGCTTGTCAACGATTATACTGTGGAATGTAACGTTTCTCAAGAAAAAAGAAACTATCACGAAACTATCCACGATGGCGCTATAGGCATAAAAGAAACTATCTAGGATAGCGCTATAGGCATGCAAAGCCGGTTAGTAGGACATCGTTTCTTAAAACAAGCCAAGAATCACGTGAGTGATTGATCTCTTCCATGCAATGCCATCCCGTGCTAATTTCCTCACCGCCTTCTCAAAAAGAGAGTAAGACTAGTCCGAGCAGAGAACAAAAGAAAGCAATTGTGTTTGCAAATATAATTAGTTGAAGAAAAATCACAATCACTTCACTTACAAAATTAAGTCACCCCGGTGAACACAACAAATGTACGTCATGAAAGAAAAGATTGTTGCTCTGAATGTTATAAAAAAGTTTTGTATGTAGGCTCGAAGTCGGCCCGAAACATTTTGACAAACTTAAGCCCGAACACGGCCCGAAACTGCCGGCCCGACGTACAACTCTGCCCCGGTGGTTCTCAACCGCGGCTCCGAGAGTCGCATGCGACTACCAAGCACCCTTTTTGCGGCTCTCAGGCAGTCGTTCAATAACACATCTGATATTTTGTGTAACAGACCTCGTTCTGTAATAAAGCAAAACGTGTCAATTAACTTGTGATTTTTTAGTGCAACTCTCTCACAAAATCGTAGGTCTGGACTTGGCTCCCTTCAACGAAAAACTTGAGAACCACTGGTTTACACAATTACCCGTAATCACAACCGCTTAACGCGGCATTGCACAATCGACATTGCCCAGATGGTTCTGAGTGTTAATGGATCAACGTGAAAGAGCATGCATAACCAAGCGAACATGCGTTGCGTAGTTGTACTTGTATTCATAGGCGTAACCAGGAGAGGGCCCAGGGGGCCATGACCCACCAAAATGTTTAGCATATATAGTCATTTTGCGCTTTGAGAGGTGATATCCGAAACAAAATAGTGTTATTCGCCTAAAATCAAACATTTTGGCCTCCCAAAAATTTTGGGCTGGCCACACCACTAGTTGTATTCGCTTGAGTATGTGCTATCGCAAACCTACAAGCGTGCTTCTGGGGAGTAGAACTTACAGAAACTGTGGGAGTGAGACGAACTTTTCATGCAGAAACTTTAGAAAGGATGAAGTTCGGCCGGGCGAGGCTGGCATACGAGTATAGTAGTCCCGGTCTGATGAACCAATGTAGGGGTTTCCTTTGGTTTGGGAACCTATGTTGAGGTTTGGTGTGTTGCCCAGCGTAGACGTTGCTTACGAGGAATCCTGTCATTGCATACAGAGATGCTGGTGTCCCCAAACGCTACCAACGAGGCAGCCTAGTCGTTGTATGAGTACTGTTCTAACTCCCGACTACAACTGCCTGACATTTTAAGTTGCCCAGCCGAAGCAAGGCGTTTGGCTCTCACCACTTGATAGTTCGTTTCACAGATTTCCTGGTGCACAAATCTTTATTTACAAAAGGCTTATGATTAGCAG
>JGI24021J15306_10009243_pt1 | contig 12187 bp, 7 predicted proteins | sample Ectturendosymbi1_FD_15306 | JGI IMG/M metagenome (IMG submission 15306)
CAATTTCCAAATGATGTGTTGCAAGTTTAATGCAAATCTGCAGAATGTCAAGCCCCCCCCCGCACCAACCTATACGACTTTCAGACGACGGTTCTGCGGACTCCGACAAGGGTGTGTGTTGTCACCACTCCTCTTCAGTCTACTCTATATGGACTGGATGGACAGTTACAGCCGAGACGACGAGGGTGTCACTGTTGGAAGCTGCAGGATCAACCAGCAACCCTCTCTAAAATGAATGAGTGAAAGGTTGAATTTAATGCTAATCTGAGATGTTGTGGCCTTCGATTTTATGAAGGTATTTCCATATGTAAGTCGAGTTTTGAATACAGCCAAAAAGTAATGTAGCGTATGAAGACTGTTTATTCTTGCTTACATCTGCGAATAAGGTAATTAATGTTTTTATGAACGTAAAGGTTCAAGACGAGGATGGGAACTATCACGATTTTGATTTTTCGCGGTAATTTTTCTAACTTTTTGTTACTTCGGAAAGTTTTTCCCTAAATATGACCATATTTTTAGCAAGCGATTTACGACTCTGCTGTTGATCCTCTGCACCGAAGTCAGAGGCAAATAAGTCGAAGACTTGATCTGCTTCATAGCAACACGTATTTGCCTACCCGAGTTTTGCTGAACCGGCGCTCTGCTTTAATATGAACTCCTCTCGCTTTCGCTGAACGTCTTCGCTTTCACTCGCATGGTCTGCTTTGGTTGGCTTGGGAGAGGCTTGCTTAACAGAATTCCCACCTGTGTTGCCGATACGATGCTTGAATGATAAATAATCGTGTGGCACGTCAGTACAAACATGTTAACAAAGCCGAAGTCATATGTGACTGCATTATCAGGTTTTCGCTACACGTTTCAACCTAAAAAGTATCGTTTCAAATCTTCGTAGCGAATTTAAACGTGCAGTCAAGCAAACACGGCATGGACAACAAAAGTGCTCGAAAAATTTACAACTTGTATACATCACGTAACGGCAACATCACTGACCATTTTTCAACACTTCTTTCGAATTCTTTCCCGCCTTTGCCTTCTTGTCTTCATCCTTTGCGTCTTTATCAGCTTTATTTATCTTCATGGATGCCACAGTTTTCTTCGATTTTTCAGATTGCTGATATGTTTTCATCGTGCCAGGTTTGTTAATATGGTCTTTCTCGGCGGCCCTTATTTTCATTAAAAAAACAAAATTACCTCGACGAGGTTCACAACACATCAAACTTCCTCCAGCTCCTCACACATCAACGCACGTTTATCTCAAAAGCATGAAGGAGCAACGCAAAAAATAAGCAAATGTAGCTTACTTCAGCAGAGCCCAAAACTCAGAACTGTAGTCGAACGTGGATGTAAGAATGCACGTCGTCCCCTCCAGCAATTCCTGCCGATACCTGTCCCGGAATTTCTGATGTATGTCATCAATGAATTTGTCTATGTACGATAGGGTCAAGATTTTTTGATAACCCACCTGTAAAAACAAAGATTTTTTTTAAACAAAGAATTACCAAAACAATGGCGAGAAAAATTGAGGCGAAGACCAAATAGAAGCTCATTACACTTCTTCACCTTTTCACAAAGAAGCAGTGTGACAGTACCAAATACGACAGGGGAACTGAAACTTAAACGAACTTCCTTATCAGCTACGGGCACTCCCTTCATGTGAACCTTACTTACACAGACAAATTTAGACGCTCCATTAACAAAAGCATTTAATTTCATGTAAAGCATGCAGGAATCCTCACGATCGCCTAATTTACAGAGTTTCTTGATTGAAATTCAATTGAAAACGGCATAAAACACAATTTACTTTTTCATGATGTTTATTTCCTATTTTTAATCAATTTTATTGTTTACTTCCTCTTTGTAATCAAATTCATTAACTACAATTCGTGACCAACCTTTACAACAAGTTTTGCAAAAACTGCAGCATGGCTAAGACTGAACAACATACTGGTGGTAATACTTGTTTTGGTTTGATGCTTGCGCTCACTGTCACTGATTTTTTTCAACTTGTCTCGCAGGAAGACACAAAATTTAACTTTTATCAGTCCAACTGATCGCAATTTGGTGAAGCAGCAGTAACAAATTAAAGTTAACACTAGACAATGAACAGGCAAAGTGGACGGAAATAGTTAATTCTGTATAGGCTCCATGTTAATCTAATTCACTAGATCAATGAATATCTTTCATTCGTCTAATGAATGAATCTAATATATTAGATTAACACGGTGGGAAAGTGAGACAGGCTAGAGCACGGATGTCGAAAGTGCAGCTTGCAGGTACATTTCACATGGTCTTCAGCTTTGCTTTCAGACCGTGTTGTGTATGGCCTGCCCAAGTCTGGATCACACTTCTTTGTTAAAGCGACGATGGTTTCTTGCTATTCTAAGTCGTTTCCCTTCGTGCTTTAATGTACTGAGAGCGATTGTGAGCAGCCGTTGCTATACTTGCTGAAGAGTGATTTTGAGCACTTCAAACACTATGCAAAACACCTGGACTATGCTAAACTGCACCTTCCAGTAAGAAATATCAGAACTGCTGGCCTGCAGGCACGTTCACATGATCAACTTTGGCCCTCTTTGCAAAATTTTTGAACAACCTTGCACTAAAAATTAAAAAAAAATTGCCTTCAAATTTCATGCTCAATTATGTTTGAACCAAATCAGTAGCCAAGAGTATTATGAAATGTTGACTGAACTACTGAAGGCATTGTAAATTGTGAAAGGAGATTAAATTATTCACTTTTAACAGTTAATGATAATGTCATGATTTAATACGAGAAAATACAGCTGATTTGTTTTGTCAGGTTTAGTTGCAATACAAGTCATCATATGATAACGTCTTGGACAGGCTTTATAGTCGACAGTTTGCAAATCAGAGCAAATGTACACTGTTGTGATTCAGGTAAAACAAACTAGCCTTGAGATGAAAAACCTTTCTCTAGATCAGCTATGTCCAACCCGCGGCCCAGTAGAGGGTTTTGTGTGGCCCAGTTTAGGTTTTGGCTGTAGTAAAAGTATCCTGCAAATGACAACTTACTTATCCATGCCACTTTATCACGTCTGTTATCATTGCAGTTACGATTCGAACACTTTCAGTCCATTAGCTTAAGCTAAATTTAGTTTGCTAAGATCAAAGTAAGCCATTCAATGTGCGACCCTCAATAATATGTCATTCAATGTGTGGCCCTGGTCAAGATAGTGACATAATTTTTGGCTTAGTAAGCCATTTGGGTTGAACATAGCTGCTCTAGATGAACTGAGCAAAGAAAACTTACCACAAAAACAAGCTCAAACTCATTGTCTAGTTTGAACTTCATTTGCAATGCACCATGAGTGAAGTTTGTTGCTCCCCCACGTTCCTGCAAAAAATAATCCTATGTAAAAGGAGCATGTAAGAGCTACAGTTTTGTGACAGTTGTGTGGGCTAAAAGATAGGCTACTGTAACAACCATGGGACGTTGACTGTTTGATGTTAAGAAAGCAATGTTTTTGTCAACACACTAGAGCATTAATTACTTTGAAACTGGCCTTCAATTATGACTGAAGGATGGTTTGGGCCATCATAACAAAAGTTTGCCAATCCCTGGCATAGAACCTACTTAACACTGCTGCTATTTTTTTTTCAGAGATATTTCAGTCATTTGTCCGGTAATAATATTAAAACTGGCTGTAACAGTAGTGTTCACTAGCCTACCTNTTCAGACATTTTGACTGAATAGACTTAATTTTTTTCTGAAAAAAAAACAGCACTGCAGGTAATTTTGTTTCACACCTGCCAACTGTTTGAAACAAAGTCTGTGCCAGCTTAGTTTTTATGTTTACTTATAGTTTACAGGTTAACTAGAAAAGAAACACTGTACAACTCACCTTCCCCTCCACACCAAAACACTTCAAATCAAGTCTGCTTTGTGCTTGTATTTTAAAAAAATATGCATCTGTTACCTCATAGTGTGCTAATGCATAGTTCCATTTTAAGCAACAACCTACTGTGAAATTGTTGCCCTTAACTTACGTGCATTTTTAAAAACAAAGCATATAAAAATCTACCTGCAAAATCACACTTTTGATGAAGGCATTGATAGGTTCAGTAAAGCTTGTCTTTACACCTTGAAATGTGTAGCACCATAGGACAAACCCTCCTTTGCTGAAGATTGCAAAAAAGTCTAACATGTTTGCAGTAATGTTTAATGATGGAAGCTCAACACCTGTATAAATAAATGTACTTTCATAACATCTACCACGCGCCATAATTAGTAGGTGTGCATTTCAATTTAGAAATTAACCAACATTTCTACATTGTAAGCTCATTCCTGTGCAGTGCACATCTTAATCTTATGTAAACTTGTATGCACACATGAACGCAAATACAAAATTGACTCAGCTTCTAACTGCTAAAAATCAGGGACTCAATAGTAAACTTGCGTTAACTATTATCAAAAATTTAGTTAGAACAATAAAGATTTAGGCCATTGTCAATGCTAAAAATGGCAAAGAAGCCCATAGAGCTGCAAACATGTTAACTAATTTGACAGTCATAATGTTGTGGAAGACTTGCTCATAGCACAATAAATACTTCAGCAACGTTCTCAATACTCCAGCTTTGCAAACACTCATGACCTCACTGTTCTGGTACCATTTGGCCCATCCCACTTTTTATTTAATCACACTCAAGTTGTTAATTCACTTAACAACACAAAAGTTGTCAATTCACTTAACAAATCTGACTGCCAAAAATGTTTGCCTTATTTTGATTATAATAATCACTTTCTAAAGTACATATTTTCTTTCATAATGTGAGTGCCACAACCTCCATGCAAGAGTTTGTATGTGTTGAAAAAATTGAAGTGTGCCCAGGATTTGTAGTCACAAGAATTGCAGTCATGAGTTGCCCAACCTTTAGTAGACTGCACTTTGCAGAGTCCCAAGGAAAGGAAAGGTGTGGCCCACAGGCTACTTCCTGGTTCAGCTGTGGTAGGTGCCAGAGAAGAAAAATATTTCCCATCTATCTACTGATTCCCATGCCTGGACCAGTGATTCTCAACATAGTTCAGGTGGACCACCAGGAATTTCTAGTAGTCCACAGAGAGTTTCATAAATCCTACAATTGAACATACCCTTGAATTCACGAACTTATGTGCAGCACAGTTTCGACTTGTTCATGAGCTGCCAGCATAGCAAATTGGTCCATCAGATTTTTTCTTAAAACAGTGGTCCATGGATCAATAAAAGGTTGCGAAGTGTGAACTACTGGCCTAGACTGATTGCCTCACGTGGATGAAAAGCTTAGTTTGTCTGTTAAAAGTAAGCATTTGATCCATTACTGGAACATTTCAGACATCATCATTAAAGGTCAAAGTGGACCTGAAAATAATGATGGCTGAGGAATACTCCAGTTTTCGAAAAACTACACAACTCCTGAATTGCTGCTCCATCACCAGCTGTAGTTGAGAGTCATACCTATGACTTTTAAGGTCTGCTGTGCCAAAGGTTTTTAGTTCAGCTCTCACCTTGGCAACTTTCATTTTGGTAGAAGTGGTTGTGTGTTTCAATTCATGGAACCACTTTTTCTTTACTTTGAAAACTTTCCAACTTTAGGTTTAGGGCAGGCCTACACAACAAACAGCCCATGGGCCACATGCGGCCCATGAGAGCTTTCTCAATTGTAAGATATATTGCAAAAGCTCGACCTCAAATAAGTAATTGTGGTTCTAGAATTTCTTCCGTACTATAATGAAATCTCTACATTGAAATAAAACAGACTTTCGTGGCCAGTGGCAAATATATGTTGATAATTTAGCCCTTTAAGCTTTCTGAGTTGTGCAGGCCTGGGTTAGGGTTAGCGTTAAGGCTATGGTTAGGGTTACCTTTTACTTTTACTACGTTTCTACCAAGCCTAACTGCACTCTCCTTGTGCGTTACTATCATGTTACAGGTAGCATATTAATAGGGTTTCAAATATCAAGGTCCGCAGGCATAAACCCGTCCCATCAAAAGTGTAACATCTACTACCAAAGCGAAAGCACCAACAGTGAGAACCAAACCAACAACTACTACCACAACAGGCACAGACACTTCCCATCAACTATGTTCACAGAGTGTCGCTAGTGTGATGGCCGGACTTAGATATGCGAAGGCCCCAGGGCAGCCTTTGTGTGGAGGCCCTCAGTACTACTGTCATACGTCGCAAAGCCTCTTGCCTCAGCGAGGGAATTAGTACAATATATATTGAAATATTGCCATCTCTAAATCTGTTTTTATTTTTCATTAGGGACCTGTAAAGTGTTCTTTTTCCCAAATAATGCTTTCCTTCTATTGGTTGTAGATTTCAGTCATAAAAAAATAAAAAATGACAATGATTTCAATAACTATAATTTTTTTGTTTCCTAATACTGTTGATATTAACTATTTTTATGATTATTCACATTAAATATGTTAAACCTACCCCAACCAAGGGGTCACGGCTCATGACTATGGAGGCCCCTGGGCAGGTGCTAACTTTGCCCTCCCCTAAATCCGGCCCTGCACAAAACCTGCCTGCAGAACAAAGCCAAACTTTCTTTGTATTCGCATTGCGCTGAGGCGCGTAAGTACGCAGCCTAGATATAAAGATCTTCTGACCCAGTCACTTGCACATCATCAGACATGCACGAGGTGCATTACGTGGAGGAAAATATCATCACTGCGACCAAAGTCTTTCTAGCTGTCAAAACACTGAATGCTGCCGGTTGTGATGAAATTTGACCTGAGATGTTCGAAACCTTGTATAGAGGAGTTCATTGGCTGATTCGTGTGTGTCAAGTGGCCTGGCGTTTTTGGAAGGGCACCGTAAAATTAGCAAACTGGGGTGATTATCCCCATACACAAGAAGACAGGAAAGTATGCGCTGACCACCCAGGCATCTCTCATGAAATTTATTATATATATAAATAATAGGCATTGTGTGATGAACTCAGCATTTTATTTGAACCGTGTGATGTGACACACAGCAGGCAAATAATTTTTTTCAAAATGAAGGTCGGCTGGCAGACCCATAGCCACTACCTAAATAATAACTTCAGAACTCTTGAAAAATATAACAAAATAGCCAAACTCCTACAAGAACCATTTTCTGTAAATTATGAGATAGATATGCTGTTGAATTTTTCTAAAGTAATGATCATATTAGGCAGTGCTTATTTTGCCATCAGAGGCAAAAGCGCTGCTGGAGCAATTTTGCCGTTAGGTGAACCTGATTGGTTTAATTGGTAATGTTTAACGAAGACGATATGCTTGGATTAGCATATGGTCCTTGTCACGTGACCTAAAACTATAACCTGAACCTGGGGTTATTCCCTACCAGGGAAGAATTTTCTATTTAGGATTTTGTTTAAAATGTAATATAGTTTAACTTATCAACTGTGAAGAGTTTAGTTTCTCTTCTTAGTGTACTGAGAGAGAGAGAGAGTTTACTGGTGCAAACATTAAAAATACAAATTAAAGCTAAGGCGCTGGGACACCGAAAAAACTGTTAAACAGGTTGTCTCAAATTAAAGCTAAGGCGCCCCTCGACAGTTTCATAAATTCTTATTATGGTTTAAAGTTGATGGTCGAATTATTGCGAATTTAATAAGGTTATTGCTTTGAAGAGGTTGCAGTCTGCTGGATGATCAACACAGTTGCGCGGGAGTGCTGGGTCGCAACCGGGATCTATCATGGTTTGCTCAGTTCTGCAAAGAGCTGAGCATGGCAGAGAAAGTGTAAACCCTGATGTAAAAGTGTTCTTTACAAACTAAATTTTAAGGGGGGATTTTATCTGTGAATAACGGCTAAAGGGGTGCATGGGATAAAAAAGTTTGAGAACCACTGACCTAAACCCTAAACATAAACCAGTGTTTTTCGTTTTTAGTCAAGGTTCTGCGAAACCTCAGGGTTCCACAAGTGGCTGCACGGGGCTCTGCCAAAACAGACCAAAATTGCCTGGGATAAAATTCATAGCCACAGTTCTGTCCAGGGTTGCCAGATTTATTTTTTCAAAAAAGGCCAAACCTTCAGTAAAAAAAGGCCAAAAACAGCCAACAAAATTGCTGAAAAAAGCCAAACACTCAGTTAAAAAAGGCCAAAAAAGAGCCAAACCTTTCACTTGACAAAGCCAAATTTATTAAAATTTTCTTCCTCACAACTCAAATTCACATAAAAATTCATCTTGTGTGCTCACTATGCTTCCACAAAAAGCAATTAATTCATAACTATTTTGTCACTTATGACAGAAAAATGCCAAGTTGTTTTCTTTTTCGAAAACGCCTAAATCGAAGTACCTTAAACATCAACAGTCACTTTAGCATCATCACTCAAATTGTGAACATTTCAAAAGCAGAGCTTGCAGTTTACTGATAACAAGTCAAAATGCATTCAAATACAAGTTTATTTTACGCTGATACTAAATACAATAGCACTGGGGCGGCCAACTCGCAGCTCACAAGCCACATGCAGCTATTTGCCCAGTGTCACGCGGCTCTTACGTTTAATTATATACCAGATAACCCACTAATCAACACGCATAACACAGAGGTAGTGTCTATTTTACCGCCAAGATGCTGGCGGCAACACATCGACTGGAGCTATTGTGCTGCCAGTCTAACATTCAGTCTTGTGGCATGACGCTATTCAAAGAAAAATGTCAGTTTGTCATGCACTGGACGTGCTGCTCATATCATAGTGGTTATGCTTCACATCTCATATGCAACTGCTTTTCGGTTCAACTCTCAGCTTGGCGACTTCCCTTTTGTTTTTTTTCTTTTTTCAAAACTTTCCACAGTGTATGCTTAGGTGTTAGGTTAACGTTAGGGTTACGCTTAGTGTTACTGATAGGGTTTGTGTTAACATTTGGGTTGGCGTTAAGGTTACAGTTAGCATTATGTTAAGCTTAGCGTTAGGGTTACTATTAGCATATGGGTTTAGGGTTACGGTTAGAGTTAAGGTTAGCATTAGGGATACAGTTAGGGTTTATCTTTTATGTTGACTTCGTTTCTGTCAAGCCTGTTGCTGCCACCATCTTGGCAGCAAAATAGACACTGCCTATCAATAAATGCCTTGTAAAGTTGTGTCATTGTCATGTTGGTGGTATGTGAGTGATATTTACAATAAATCTAGCTTAGCAAAAGTGTGAGAGAGAGGAAGTGATGGCGTTATGTTCATGTGATGTGTGCCCATGTGTGTGATGTGACTCTTGACTCTTGACTCTTTAGTCTTTGCTGTAATACAGTAAGAAATGTGGCTCTTGGTCTCTGACTGGTTGGCCACCCCTGCAAATAGCAGGACACGTACGTCTAAACCACATGGTTTCCAATCTTTTTCATGCGGCGGCCCATTTTGCAACTCAGTTTAACGCAACAGCCCCCTTCTGTCTTCTGAAAATTCCAGTCTAGCATATGCAATGCATTTGTGTTTGCACAATAGATAATCACAATGACTAAAAAATAACTTACGGGTCATTCCATGCTTTATTTGAAACTGCATGTAACCATATGTCATGAAACCTTTTTATTTATACTTTTTCTTAAAGAGTATAAAAAATGATCAAGATTAAAAAAAATCGAAATTGTATAAACGCTTCGACTTATAGCGATGTGAAATTTTGGCCACTGGAGGGAGATTTTCCTCCGCTGTTTAGAAAATTGGTTGCCACATGAATACTAAGGCAGCTGAATGCATGAAAATTAGTACCAGGTATTTTTTTAGGTCTGGGAATCCATTTTTGAAGTCAAAAATACCCAAAAATGAGTGCTTCAGGGTGTAAATTCATCTTGAAAAAAATTTCATGCACACACTTTGGCCGCAAATATGGGGATGTTGGCGAACGGTTGCAAAAAATTTTTTTGGCCCTGCAGTATACAGCATATATTTTGCCAAAATGATAACTTTTTTTATTTACTTTTACTTCCAGCCACCTTAGCAAAAGTATATGTTTAACCACACAAAAAAAATTTCTTATGTAAGCTCTGACATTGCTGATTCTGTCCAGCTGACATTAACACATCACACTCCACATTCATTCATCATATTCACTACTGTGACATATTAGGTGCTTTCTCCTTTTCTCCCAAGCTATTTAGTTGTCAGAAATTAGTATGCTGGATTGGAGGTAGAAATACGAAAGGGTCATTTCATTATAATTCAGCCCAAATTTCTAAAATTTGGAACCACATGGTTTAGGTTTTCATTCCTTTTCACATACGTTTGCAGCTACAATTTTTTAGGAAAATTGACACTAATTTTGCAAAAATTGGTTGATCGATTTTTGATTCATCACTGCTTTTGTATTTTTACCACTAGATGGCATTTGCATTGATGAGCAACACAAAAATGAGTATAACTCTAGATCTGCTAGTTCAATCCTAATGAAATTGGTGTCTATACCTATGTTTTCTAGGTTGGGCTTTGTACATATGCAGTTTTACCTAAAACCAATACTTTTCATGATATTTGCATTTTTGCCCCCCTAGATTGCTTGCCTAATTTGGGATAGATGCCGAAAAAAAATTTTTTTAAATTTGTTGGTTAGATAGAAAACATGGCTGTGTTTCCAAACATATTTTTCTCACGACTAACATTTATAAACTTCTACAACAAAATCACAAATAAATGCAGTATATTTGGCTCTAAACAAATTTCTTTTGTCTGTTCTTTGACATCACAAGTGACATTCACATACCACTGTCTGTTACTTAACAGTCTTGTGAATTTCTAGCTAATGACTTCATAAATACCTGTAGTATGATAGAAACTGCCTTTGATTACTTGCATATGGGTTTCTTTTAGTGTTTCCGGTGGAACTTCTGCACTTTAACAGTCCTTTATAAGTAGTTAAGGTTGGTATGGCCTAGCATATCATCATCATAAAAAACATCACAACTATCTAAGTCTCTGCTTTGTGCATGTCTTGCGATATGTCAGTTTAAACTATCAACACAATCACTGGTGCACCCAGGGAGATTGATTTTGTCTCATGATGGATAAATAGAAATATTGCATTGTAGTACAAATCACAAAAATCACTCATATTTTTTTGGGTCAGATCTACCTATTTTTATCACAAAATAGTCACTTTTGGTTAGGGGCTAAAAGTCAAAAAATTCTATGCAGCAAAGTCAAAAAATTATATGTACTTTGAGTGCACGTTTTATATTACATTGTAATCCCCCTCCCCTTTGGAGCTCTGGAACAAGGTGTGCCAGTGAACACTACTGTTGTTTTCTCAGAAAAGTATATTCAATTACAATGCTGACTATAAACTTAAATTCAGCAAGCATTAATGCTAGTTGATATGAGAAATTCNGGGATAAAAGATAAATTAAAGCCCTACTAATTGTTCTAATGCCCCATGTTATAATTTTGCGTATACTCTTTTATCATATTTTTCAGTAGAGATACGCAATTACCAGGTGCATTTGATTGTCATAAATCTGTGGTGTCGTAAGTGAAGTAGTAGGCTNAACTGAAAAAACACAAATTATCACAATTAGCCAAACCCAAAACCTAAACCTAAAACCTATACCCAATACCTAAACTCAAAACCTAAACCCAAAAAAACNGACACCCAAAACTTAATCCAAGAGCTAAACCATAAAACTTGAACCTAAACCCAAAGTTAAAGCCTAATCCCTAAGCCTAAAAGTTGAACCTAAAACCTAAACCCGAAACCTAACCCATTTAACCCAAAACTCTAAAAAGGAAACCCTAAGCTAACCTTCTTCAAAAAGTACATTAAAAAAAGCACTCCTAGTTGCAAACACTAACAGGTGCAACTGTAACCTCTGCAAGCTTAGCAATAGGAAGTGGTGAGAGTAGAACCAAGAACAACCGCACAGCAGGCATAGACACTAACCACTCAACTATGTTCACGTTCTTACTAGAACTCAACGTTATATGTGAACAATGGAGGATATAGTTCGAATTGCAAAATAGTCCCAAGAGGGGTTTTGCATTGGATGGTGAACTATAACACTGTCGTTGTGGCACAATCGCGGACATCAAACCACTCCGTTTTCAAAAAAAGTGTTTCATGATTGAAAACAACGGGAAAAAACTTTCCGAAAGCAATCAAAAACAAACAAAGGGGGATTTTCATTATCTTGAAGTCCACATCAAGATTATGACGATCAAAAATGGGTCCCTACACTCAATAAGCCAGCCCAACAAATCAAACTTACCGT
>JGI24021J15306_10009244_pt1 | contig 12186 bp, 6 predicted proteins | sample Ectturendosymbi1_FD_15306 | JGI IMG/M metagenome (IMG submission 15306)
TTGTCTATTGCAGAAGATTTGTTTCCAGCAAAGATCGCGGGTTACACTTTTATATGAAAGACATACGAGACCGAAACGCGAGCCTACCTATAGACAGTAAATGCAAGAAATTTGCACTGAAATTGTTCTGCACACTGTTCGATTCAATTTAAAATTTATCAACATTCCGGGAACGATGGGTGATGATATTCCTTTCTCAGGGCGCGGCAGCAGAATGCTGCCGATGACAACCCACGGCCCAACATACTCCAGCTGAACACCGAGGGGCTCACTGCAAACAAGATCTCTGTCCTTGAGCAGATGCTAGCCTATATTAACAAGGCTTTCATCATCGTCCTGAAGGAGACCCACAGCACATCTGCAGACACGCTAGTGATTCCCAATTTTTGGTAGCTGCGTCAGTCCTGAGCGGGAATCATGGTCTTGCCCACGTTTGTCCACGAGCGGTTGCAATGTTCACTGATCGATCAGTCTCCAGAGCAATCAGAGACTGAATGTTTGTGCGTAGACGTCGCGAGACGCAAGATCATTAACATCTACAAACCTCAACTCTCGCGATTCGCACCAATGGTCATCACAACGTTCCAACACCCCAGTCTGTATGTTTTTGACTTCAACTGGCAACATGTCTACTGGATTTACAAAAAATCAACCACATGACGGTGAGATCCTGGATTCATGGGCAACATCCAACAACTTTGGAGTGTTGTATGATCCAATGGAAACAGCCAGTTTCTCCTCTCTACGAGCCCCAGCGGGGACTGACTCTGATAGAGCCGCTTCGTTCCTACTATCTCAGCTAGAACAGAAGCAGTAGCGCTGGGAGGAAGCTCAATTCCATCGACTTCTCGCAGTCTAGCTGCAATGCGTGGAGGACCACCAATTAACTTACTGGCATGCATGGAGGCTCCTCTCCCCTGTGCCCTGTCTCGGCAAACTCCATCACCTCGCAACTCGTGAAGAACGGGGCACACAGGACCGGGGGCCGTGAGTCCACCAGTCTCGTCAACGAGGACCTGTCCGACCAGTGGAAGATTCCTACACCTGAGGGTCACAGTATCTCTGAACCCTTTAGACTGGAGAAGCTTGCTGCTGCCCTCAGACGTCTGAAGTCAGGAAAGTCTCCGGGATTGGATTCCATCTTCCAAAAGTTTATACTTCACGCCTGGTCGGCTCTCAAGTCTTGGTTTTGCGACTTCCTCAGTTCCTGCATGCGCCATTTCAAAATCCCAAATATCTGGAGAAGAGCACTAGTAGTTGCGATCCCTAAGCCAGAGAAGCCACNGGGAGACCCACACAGCTACCGTCCCATATCTCTGCTGTGTGTCCTCTTTAAAATCTCGAGAGACTCCTCTACGCTCGTGCTGAATCATTCATCGACCCATTGCTCCCACAGGAGCAGGCAGGCTTTCTGCACGGGAGGTCGGCCATAGACCAGGTCACCCGGCTGACACAGGACACTGAGGATAGCTTTTCGGCTGAAAAGAAGGCCGGAGCTGTGTTTGTCGACGTCACAGCAGCCTACGACACTGTATGGCACCGCAGCATCACCTGCAAGCTGCTGCAAGACACATGGTCTAAATGATCATGGAGATGGTTGGTAATTGCAGCTTATGCTTACCACCGGAAACAGTAAAAGAAGCATGCTAAGATGCCTCATAAAGGCGTCCCACAGGGATCTGTCCTGGCGCCCTTTTCTTCAACATCTACACCTCCTACTTGCCAAACCACCGTCTCCAGAAAGTATGCATATGCTGACGACCTAGCAATCATGCATGCTGATGGTGATTGGCTAGCAGTGGAAGGATGCTCTGACCAAGGACATCGCAACGCTAAGTGAATAACTCCAGACTTGGAAGCTAAAGCTCAGCACTACAAAAATGGTGTCGGCAGCCTTCCACGTTAACAACAAGGAAGCTAAACGTGAGATGAAAGTCAACTTCAATAACGAAACCCTGTCCTTTTGCTCCGAGCTCAAATACCTCGGAGTAACGTTGGACAGGTTGCTTACGTATTTTCTGACACCTTACGTCACTTTGCGAGAAGCTGACATCACGCGTCGCGCTCCTGTGGCGGCTTGCTGGCTCCGGTTGGGGTGCTGGAGCAACAACACTGCCTGCAATCACCCTAGCCCTGGTGCATTCAACCGCGGAGTAGGCCTACTGCACTCCTGTCTGGTGCCGCAGTGCTCGCACCCGCCTTATCGTCCCCGCCATCAGCGATGCCTTGTGAACTGTGACGCACTGGGTGGATCACCAATGGAATGCGGAGTGGGCGGACAACCCCACAAGACTCCATATTTTCATCTCCGACACCGGAACCCGCCCCCTGAGCAACCCTCCCAAGAAGAGCCTGGGTCCAGCTTAACCGCTTCCGCACCAGTGTCGGGTGTTTCCGCTCATGCTTTACAAATTGGATATGGCCTGCTCTGCGGCCCGTAAATGTGGCACATAAGAACAAACCGTCGACCATGTTGTCCTCCAATGTCCAGTCCATCGACCTCCTCGTAGACTACACGGCCTGATGTTTCTGGGCGATAAGACAATTGAATGGCTGCATAACACCTGCCCCGAGATCTAGTGCGGCTAGCAGTTGTTAGCTAATGTTGTACTGAAAGCGTTCAAATCCTGATTGTAATGGCAACAGACGTGATATAGTGGCACTCACGACCACCTGTATTAAAATTTCAAATTGAAGATTATGAACATAAGGATAGGTTGTCAGTATGTAGGATATTTTTACAACCGCGAACACCCGAACTGGGCCGCACAAAACCTTCGACTGGGCAGCAACCGGCCCGCGGGCCGCAGGTTGGACAGAGCTGAACTACAGTAGGCATTCGCAGTTCGCACAATCTTCGCGATTTCTTGTTTTGGGGGACTTTTTATAGTTGTCATGGAAATCAAACTGCGTGGCAGGGGTGGACACAATCTCTAATTTTTGACTCCGTATCTGCTCCAAATCCAGAATATTTGCTTCGTATCCAGTGGCGTAGCCAGCCCAAAATTTGGAAGGGGCAAAATATTAGATTTTAGACGAATAACACTATTTTGTTTGGGATACCACCTCTCAAAGCACAAAATGACTATACTAAATTTTGGGTAGAATGGCCACCTAGGCCCCCCTGGCTACGCCTATCTCCGTATCCACTCCGCCTCAGCCAAATACGAAAATATTAAAGTTAACTCTGTCAAGACACCACACAATTCTAAACACTACCTGAACATATAGGCTAAACATACATATTGAAAACTAAAACTATAACAATCTGTATCGCCTTGAACTGCTGAGGCGAACACAAGGGAAGGATGTTTCTTCGGCCTATTAATTTAACAGGAAAACAACGAGCAACAATAGAATTCACCCATGACATCAGTCATCACTCTACTATCGCTTGGTCGCACTATTAGTTATAGTTGGGGCGCTGTAAAAGTGTTTTTGCTCTACTCAGTGTTGATTGTTTGTGGGCTAGCACTTACTCTGTAATGCGCAATGACTAACCATTTTTGTGCTCTTGTGTTATTTGATTGTGTTCGTGACATGGACCATACGTCTGCGACAAAATAAATTATCATAGGTATAAGTGAAAAGAGCAACATAAAAGTGAGAAATGTTGTAATGCAATTTAAAGCAAACAGCCATCGAAGAAGTTGATGAATTTTAACAAGGGCTTTCCTTTTGTGTCTGCGCTCCGCACCACTTACAATGGATAAAGTGATTAAGAAATATAGGTCATTTTTTCAAAAGTTGACATAAAATTATTCTAAAATTAATTCTACCACATCTTCCCTCCTTTGTAAATAGCGCTGGGGTCAATGTCAATGCCATGCCCAGGGTCGGATTAAGGGGGGGCAATGGAGCAATCACCCCGGGCCTGCAAGGGGGCACCAGTGATGAAATTTTTTTGTTTCAAATAAAATACTCCCTTGAGAAATGTTCTTGATTCAGAAGCGATACAAGAATACTACTCTATATTATATTCCTATGTTGCATTAAGTAACACGGTCCCAGCACAGGCGTAGCCGGGGGGGGCAAAGCAGCAGTGGCCCCCAAATTTTTGGAATATATAGTCATTTTGTGCTTTGAGAGACGGTATTCCAAACAAAATAGTCTTTTTCGCCTAAAATCAAACATTTTGCCTCCCAAATTTTTGTGTTGTCTACGCCACTGCACGGGCCCCCGACACCAACTGATTTCTCTACAAATTTGACTGTCTGCCAGTTTTAGTAATCGCTACTGAATAGCCTATAAGTATTTTTGGTTTTGTTCAATGCAAGTATATTTGATTTCGCTGGTAGCTTTTTCGAAATATTCGTTCTTTTGGCATGGGTAGCCTATGACTCTCTACTCGTGCATCATGCCTATTGCACAAATGTCACGAAAACGTTACTATTTGCGTGCTAAAGCTAGGGGTTGCTAACTGCTGTTTGCAGTGTTTAGTATCAATCAATGCTGCCACTGGGGTCAGTCTCGTTAACATTAGATTGTTGCCTTTTTCAACATGGGCTAACATCAAAATTTTACGCTACAGTTTCATATAAGCTAAATGCTTCCATTACCACTGCCTAGTTAAGCGCGAGTACCCTCGTTGAATCCGAAACAGAGTGAAATATCGCCACTAAATGCAGAAGTCATTTATAATTAATTTACGTAAAGTGTTAGTCTCAAAGCAACGAAGAGAGCTTCTTTGTTTGAAACGATAACCAAACACACATTAGAGTGAGAGATTGATGAAAGGAACTTAAAAATCATGAACCTAACTTCTTTTCGTCCTAAAATTAAAAGAGAATGTGGAAAACGTGAACAACAACCCAGTCAACATCAGATTTGTCGTCAAAACGTCAGACATCAGAAATTTATCTGAGAACATCACATCTCATGTCAGGTTAAAATATCAGAAGTGGTAACACTGGTATCAATGATCCCCAACTTCTGGTGCAGTCTCGAGGTAGCCGCATCTTTGTTTCGTCATAAAGGGTAACGTGTGGTGAAAACTCACTTTTCTGCCGATGGTTATCGTTGTGTTACATCATAAACATATGAAGCGAAAGAGCAGAAAACGAAATTGCAGTGTTTAGCTTGAGCGATGCTGAAATCTGTAATGCCATCAGGAGCTATGAAAAGCGCAAAGCTTCTAAAAAAGGCACAAGGATCTGGCAGTGTTAGCTAAAATGCCGCGACTGAATTGCTTTTTTTAGCAAAACTTTCAAGCGGCAACGTTAAAGCAGTGGCATTAACCAGAGCACCTGAAAATGAAGGTGAAAATCAAGATATTAGCTTGGAAAAAACTCACACTCGGCCTGGCTGGCTATATTGACATCATGGGTGTCGGAAGGATTTTTTCCAGGGGGGACCACTAGGGGATTTTTCAAAAATTTTCCAGGGGGGGGGCTAAAAGTGGATAAATTTGTTTTTTCCCACTCGAAATCAAGAAAACAACCTGTTTTTGCTGGAAATTTCAAAACCCAGGGGGGCTTTGGCTCCCCCTGCCCCCCTTCCGACCCCCATGATTGACATGTTCTTTTTCCGGTGGTTTTGTTTGTAATCTCTGATTTCTGCTTACTGTTCCGGTTAATTTTGTTTCTTGTCGAGTCACTCTCCAGGCAGTGAAATACTTTTTATTAGTAACAATAATCTAGTATTTATATCATAAATTCTCTTCTCGCAGCTAACTGTATGTGCATTTGAGTAAGCACATTCTCGACTATCGGAAAAAACTAACGGGTACCTTGTAAATCAGCGAAAACATAACTTTTACAAACGATGACGTCGTGAAAACGTCACAGGGGCCTTCCAGTAAAAATTACCCCGGGCCCCCTACCCTTTAATCCGGCTCTGGCCATGCCCCAATGTTCTCGTGTATTTGTCTAGCAGTGCAAACGTTTTGTAAGTCATGCGAATCAGGGCAGTGTTTCTGCATTTTGAGGACAAAAAAGAATACTTTTTAGGGCACAATAACAGCAATCGTGGCGGACAGGGTAGCAACCAGCAAAAGCTGGGGAACTGAACGATGGACATTGTAAATGATATTGTGCAAAATGTGTGAGACTGACGGTTTGAATGACATTTGGCTTTCATAAAAAATAATTTGCATTTCTTTCTTTTCATCTCGTTTAAGGATAAACTACGGAAAATCGAACAATTGCAATTGCTGCAACACATGAAGATGAAGATTTTTAAGAGTAGAGATTTATCAGACAATTGAATTCGCACTCGTTGGTACACACTGAAATTTTTCAAGCTTCTGTCTTGCGATTGTTCAGTTCAGTTTCGTTATATTTGCTTTCGTGCTCTTTTCGAAGCAGTGGTGTAGGAGGCGGGGATGGAGGCGGGGATGCAGGGGGGGGCGCACCGCCAACAGTTTTGATTTGGTAAAAATCTGGCAAAATCCCTGAAAATCCAGGCAAAATCTGTAAAAACATGGGCAAAGTCTGTGAAAACATTCGCAAAATGCCTGAACATCTGGGCAAACTCTGTGAAAATACGAGCAAAAATGGCATCCAACGTGGTTTGATTTGAAAAAAATGGCGCCCAACAGGGTTTGACTTGAAAAAAAGTGTGCCCAACGTTGGCAGAATCACATGAAGACCGTTTTTGGGGGCCATCCCAAATAAAAGTCTTAAGAAAAAATGTTTGCACAAAAATTGGCCAAAGTTTTTCGGGCAAGTTTGGAGAAATTCGGGTAAAATCCTTCGCACCCCAAAAATCAGCCTGCTCCTAGACCTGTGTTTCGAAGTTTCACGTGTGGTCCGCTGACGCCGATCTCCGCTTGCTTGCGTCTACGGCCACGCGGCTACTTTCGCAGTAAAAACTCCATGACCACCCTTTGTTGTCATTTTGTAAAATCCTGAAGTTTTTCTCGTTGCACACCGCAAAGACATACAATTGCAATGAGCATATGAATTTTCTGCAAATAATGTCTTTCTTTCGAAACAACAAACGTGGTTTTCTAGACCTTTGCAATCGAAATAAGAATGAAAATACATGAAAGGATAAATTTATCAGCGTGAAACTTTTCAAAGATGCAGCATTTTCTATGGAAATCTGATCTTAGTGGCCAAAAAGCATGAGCGACAAAACTTGCCTTCGTTCTCAAAAACAATTCCATTCTTGTGGTCAGTAAAGTTGCCGACAATCTTCAGTTTTATCATTGGGATTTCCTCTACAGCTGTTGTGTTAGGGTGCTGTGCTATGATATAATTGTACAAGCATGCATGCACGAAACGGAAAAGTTTTTCTTTGCAGCCAGGGTCAAACCGGCTGTTATTTGCTGGAGGGTGGTTAATGGAAGCAGAACCATGACGTCGCGCGTCGTTGACTTCGAGATGGTACTGCAAATTGTAAACATGGCATATTTTCAAGATTAAAAAATTGTTGCTTCAATCAAAAGAAAATGCGTCCACAATTAAAAATAAGTAAACCTGTCTTGACTGTTTGATTTCATCCTCAGAATTTTGCGAAAACTGCAGCACTGCAAACGTATCAAAGACGTACCTAGATCAAGTGGGTTTTGCAGAACACGAGCACCAAAGAGTGGGATGAATAGAAATTGATTGGCAAATGCATATCATTTAGCGAACTGTCTATCGAAAGGAACCGTTTCACAGCTAAGAATCAGACAAATAATCGGACGTTTAGATCTTAACAAAGTACAGATCTTAACAGAGTGTATATAAAAAAATAATTATTTTAGTGAATATTATACTTTCAGTTGACAGTCAGGGAAAACTCTTAAATGTTTGTTCTTAATTTGTTTGTCAGATGCAAAACACAATACAAGAAAACACGGCAACGTTTGCAAGAAATCTCTTTTCGCTTGTTTCTGCTAAGCAAAGAATCTGAATCGATTTCACTCAGCGGTTGAGATGGTCTGTTATATTAGCGGTTAGAAGCATACACACAAGCGTTATATAGGCCATTCATATGGGCGCGCACACAGACGTGCGCACTTGCACACACACAGAAACTCAATTAAAAAATATTATGGAGAATCATAAACAAATAGATTTGCACTCAAAACCTGCAGATTTAATTTGTCCTGTTCGCGTTTTCAGCTTCTTTTCTGATTTTTTCTCCATTTTGCTCTTGCACATTCAAGCTTCACCAGACCAGTAACCAGCTTGGGACACAAGAGTGGGCAAAGAGTTTCCTAGGAGGAGCCCAAATTTTTTAAACTATGTCCAATAGTTTTAAATTATGTCCAACATATTTTCCCAGTTTGGCGAAAAGTTTTTTAACTGCGTCCCCCAAGTTACGGGCCTGAGCTTCATTGCCATTCACAGTCAAGCTCTCGTCAATTTCACCTGTCACTTCGTTACGAGATATATTTCCTTACTTCAAAGCATTGCTTTATGTTTTTTAGGTAATGATCCATATATACCTAGATACCGTTTTATTTTAATTCAGAAGAACCCAAAAAGATACGAAATGCATGACAGAGCTGAGCTAGAACACGGGTTCTTAACCTGGAGTCGGTGAACTCCTAGGCATCTGTGAAGGTGATGTAAGGGGTCCATGAATGTGATTTAAAGGGTTGAAAAGTTTTGCCCTGACACATTAAAAGGATTAATGGGCGTTGCAGATATTTGGATTAGGCTACTACTACGGTGATCAAGACCTAATTGCAAATATTTATTGGAACGTTTTTTACTGAGCGGCCCGTAACCTTTATTAGGAAGTACTAGGGGCCCGTGGCCCACAAATGTTTAAGAAACACTGAGCTAGAAGAATAAGAAATGACGTGATGAATAAAATAACTGCAAAATAACTGATGAAAAAGATGACTGACAAAGAAAAGGATTGCAGGGTAGGCTATAGCTTATTTCGATCCCGCTCTTAAAATATGGCGCAGTCGGACTAAAGGCGCGTTGATGACGAAACAAGTGCATCGCTGGCGTGGTAAAAGCAGTGGTGCAGTCTGGTGGAATCCTAGGGAACGTCCTCTCATTGTTTTGAAGAGAGAACAGTTTTCCTTTACTTTTTGATGCAGTGCCAACTGTGAGCATCAGTGCTTATACTGCTAGTTTTTCTGAAACTTCCAGCATATCGGTTATCGTGACTGTATCGAGTTATGTGTTCTTATTAACACAATGTTGCTCAGTACTTTCTTTGGAAACACCACTAAATTTAAATGGGTAAACTAAAGCAACGAATTCCAAAATATTTTCTTCTACGCGGATCCTAGGAATTGGTTCTGTGCGGTAATCTGGCACACACTCCTCAAAAATACGAAAACAAGTGCATTTTTCCAGGTCAGTGGTTCTCAACCTTTTTGAAGCGATGCACCCTTTGGCCAACATTTTATCTATCAAGTACCATTGACTGTAATCAAATGCACAATAATTAGAAATGTACCTACAATTATTGTTCTGGATTTAACACTTTTCGCATTGTAGGTTAAACACCTGTTAACCTAAACATTTTTCATAAATGCAACGATTACAAAAACAACGTATGTTTTCCCTTACGTATAAAGCTAATTGTGTTGGAGGTTGGAGCAGCACCTCTGGTAGGTCTGGTTCTGGTCTTTCCTTCGCTGACACCATTGTAAGTGAACAAATGGAATTGAAAAAGAGTTTCTAAAATGAGACTAAAGAGGAGCCTCTACTGTTTCAATTAATAAATGCCCCAATTATTTACATTTTTCTATTCCTGCAAAAAAATGTAAAGAGATGTGACCTCGAGCACCTCATCGCAGAGTACAGTTTGTGCGCCCAAGCCAATAAAATGGTTGAGATCCTGTCTGGTTGATCAGCAACCGTTGGTCTGATAAGCCAAACGGTTTTCTGCGAAACTGTTTGTTATGGTCATTCACTCTTTGTGGGCATACAAGAGATTATAACGGAGCAAGAGCGCCGAAGAGGACTCCTGCCGGAGTATGCATTTTATACTGGAGCAGGAGCCGGACCAGAAGTTGACGCTGAGGTTTGTCCAAAAGACAACCAAAAGTTTTAAAGGGAGTTCATCTAAAATTTATGTAGTGATGTTGTGATAAAAAAGAATGAAACTGATTGAAGCGAATTTTCTGAAAAAGCATTAGCGTAGTCCTATGTTTCTATACTGTGACACTAGAGGGGAGCAAAGAGCATGGTCAACGCTGCCGGCGTCAAGCGAAATTTCTGACCTCTGCGAAATTTCTGACCTGTTACTGTTTGTCAGTTGTTTTGCTTCTCAGAATAAGAAAATAAGTTTGGAAATTACGTATTTGACGTGTTTTGTGTAAATCAAAACATTTTGGTTCGATATCAGGAACACACAACAAGCTGTAGTACGTGAATAATTTCAACCACTGAAAAATTTTGGACTTAGTCTTAGACGTCAACTATTTTTCTTTTCCTCACCCTATCCCAAACCCCAACCCGACACACTTACCTAAACACGAATCTCCAAGCCCTAATCATGAGTTTTCTCAGCGTATTTGATATGTAGAATATTACTCGGTGCACAAGTACATGGCGTGAAGTCATAAATTTAGCTTGACACCGGTGGTACTTTTTGAGATATCCCAGGCAGTGTTGCCACTTCTGATGTTTCCAGATAAATTTCTGATGTCTGATGTTTTGACTACAAATCTGATGTTGACTGAGCTGTTCTTAATGCTTCCCACAGTTTCTCTCGTTTAAGGAAGAAAATGCATTAGATTCACACTTTTTCGGTTGCTTTCATCAATCTCTCACCCTCATGTGTGTTTTATTTTCGTTTCAAACTGAAAAAGTTAACATCCCTGCGGTTGCGCTGAGAAGAACATTTGTACGTTAAGCGTGACCGACTTCTCTATTTAATAACGACACTTCGCTCTATTTCGGTGTCAACTTCAACAGGGTTCATCGCGCTTTGTTAGGTATTGGTAACGGAAGCATTTAGCTTAAATGAAACTATAACGCACAAATCAGATGTTGGAAAAGGCAACAATCTGATGTTAACTAGACCAGCCCCAGTGGCAACACTGATCCCAGACGTACATTGTACTGTACGTTCAAGTTGACTGTGACAATAGGCCTTACTATGTTTTCTTGTGTGTACAGTTTACCCTTCGACGGCTAAGTAGTCTTCATGGGTTAGAATAAATAAAAGCTGCGAGGAAACCCGGCAAAGTGATATTTTACCACTGGTTCTTATTTTCATAGTGACATGTACATTCTAAAATCATAATTTTATGACATGTAAAAAGAATAAATGGATGTTACGAGCTTTTTCAGATATCAGGTTAAATGTTCTTAGCAAACAGTTGATTAGAAACTGAAAGGTCTACTGCAAGAAACGTAGAAAATCTTTTATGAATGTTCTTCTAGACCACTCGGTGTGCAAATATGAATATTTGTCATGAATTGCTTGGACTACTTTGGAATGAAAATTGGAACCGGAGTTGAAGTTTTCAAATATTTCGGAGTCGGGACAGGAGGCATGAAGTCCAAAGCGGGAGAGGAGTCGGATTCTAAAAAATGAGACTTCGCTCATCTCCGACGCACACATGTAAGCTAACACGATTAAATAGAAAAGTGGAGTCAACCTACTTTTACGTTAAAATAACTACGTTAGCAGGGTTGAAAGAGTATACGTTTTCTAGCTTTGTCATTAAAACGTTATTTTGAAACTATATATTTTTCGAAAATCGTATTTTTATCAACGCCAGGTTAACAGCCCAAAAATGCTTGAAACTATAGATTCCAATAACCAATCTCTCACCTCCTATCATGTTAGTCTTATGCCCCTGCAATTTCTTACCTTCTACTTGTTAATCATATGCTTCCCCTGTAAAACACTGGTCTTACACCAGCGCTGACTTGTGAAAGCGTGATGCTCTTCTTGCGGAATTGTTTTAAGAAAAGTAATAATTAATCACGTGCCTTTGCTCAAGGCGCGACCATGGCTTGGCGTCCATCGCCACTGTTTTAATTCGAATGGTGGCATTTGTTCTTCGGCAGTTGTGTGAGGTACCAGCCCGTGGTGTGGTGGTAAGTGCGTCCGCTGCGATGCTGGTAGGTCGAAAGTTCGACTCTCGGCCGGGTCTTACCAAGACCTTGCAAATTGGTACTGTAGCCCTCTTGCCAGGCGCACGGTGTACGGAAGAACTGCAGGGAACACAACCAGAACTGCAGGGAACACAACCAGAACACAAAAGAAACCGAGTGAAAATGAACCCAGAGTACAAACTCAGACCTGGCGCTACAAGACCATTGTAGTTAT
>JGI24021J15306_10009245_pt1 | contig 12186 bp, 11 predicted proteins | sample Ectturendosymbi1_FD_15306 | JGI IMG/M metagenome (IMG submission 15306)
CCAGAAAACGCCAAACCGAAAATGAAAAACGTTTCTTCTCGAGCTCAACTAGAAGACTTACTGAATCCGTAGAGGGTTTGAACAGCTCTCTAGCGGCTGTCGATTTTAGCCCTATCTTGACACACCAGGAACAGACTCATGCTGGCAAACTTGGCATGTCCATGAATTAGCAGATTAAGAGGGGGAATGGGATTACTCTACGGTTCATAGGTTACACCATAGACAGACTCGGAGCCATGGCACAGAAGGCTGGAGAGATGCTTCTGAAGATAATAAATTAATGATTGCGCAATGTGCAACTTTTTCCAATAGTCTGAATCCTCGAAATATCGATAAAAGCGTTTCGGATATCGGGATCCGTATCTGGTTCCCGTTTGAAAGCAGTTTTTGGATATCCGTATCCGGTTGCAAACTCACTATCCTGCTGGATATCCAACCGGCAAACCGGATAGTGATCATCTCTGCTGTCTATGGTGTAATTTCAGTACCATAGCGCAATCCCATGCCCTGTTGATTGACCATGCAAAGATTGTCAGGATTAGTTCGACTGTTGCTGGTGTAGTAAGATGGGGCTCTTTCAGTACACATTGTGGTACTGTAGTTGTGTGCTTCATTCCTGGACTAGGGCTAGCGAGAGCAGGCCTAATGCAGGCCTGCCCAACCTTTTTGGTGTTGCGGGCTTCTTTCACATGAAGAAATTTATTGAGGGCCTCAAGCGTTTATGTGACGTAGCAGTAAGCTATTGTGATGATTTAGAAAAGTTTTATGCGATAACACGAGATGATGAGTCCTATAGTTGCACGCAGTGTTGCCGGTTTGTATGGATGTAAAACAAACCTAAAAAATTGACATATTTTTGAAGCGTTTGTTATGCAAGGTTTGTATGGATGTAAACCAAACCTAAAAAATTGACATATTTTTGAAGCGTTTGTTATGCAAGTTTTGGGGGTAGGCCCATAACAGAAACAACAGGTATAACCTTGGTGTGTTTTGATAGCAAATTTACTTGATCCCATAAAAAAATGCTAAAAATTTAAAAATCTGCGTACGAACTTATTACATGGGGGGCCACATAAAACAACCTCGAGGGCCGCATGTGGCCCGCGGGTTGGGCAGCCTTGGCCTAATGTTATCTAATTATCTATAGACTAGACTAGCTAGAGCAGGCTTGCTGTTTTAATGTGGTCTGTAGTCTGCACTTCACTTCTAGGCCCTGTTGTCTTCACGTCTAGTTGTAGTTTACGTAAGCCTGCATAGCATTGACTGGTTGTTGGATGAAACCAGGCCAGTTGCCGTTGGCTTTTTTCGTCTTGAACACAATACGCAAAATTGTTGTTTTGTGACATTGACTTGTTAGACTAAATTTTAAGTGAGTCATTTCAAAATTTGAGACATACTGTAGTTCAAACCAGTTTGTTGTTTCAAATGCTGTTTTGGTTTGTAGACTCTAAGACTAGCATTGCTAGCTACTACTACTAGACTAGGTGTGGTTGAAGTGCAACAACGGGCAGGATTAATAAATGAGATCATGAATGTGAAATCATGGATTGTGTTTAACTGGAGAACCATTGTTACTAAACAAATGACTAGTAATAAAAAGCTTGGTGTGGCAATACTTCAACTTGCTTTTTGATGGAAGATACATGAAAAACAAACAAAATGAGGTTAGTCAAGATAGCTAAAAAGGGAGAAAAATAATACTGCACAGAGGCCTTACAGAAAGCATAGAAAAAAAACACATACTGAAGGAAATATGCTCACAGAAAATGCAAACATTCCGTAGGCAATAGCTATTCATTGAAGAGGGGCAAGTGACAGGCAGGAACACTGGTTGATGTACTGAAGATGGCTAAAATCAGATCAAACTTGCACACAGGCCAATCTACTGGTAGTGTTCCCTCTGACCACAGCCAGAGACAGGCGCTGGTGAAGCCACTGTCGCTCCATCGGGTCACCTGAAATGTCAATGAGTTTCTTTGCAAGACAGCTGAAGAAAGGGGCAGTGGACTTGCCATACACTCCAGTGGTTTCAATTGTAACTGGTTGAAAGTAATAATTGTCAAGGAGGTCATTGTATTTCCAGCATTTGTTGGCCTCAGCGTCAGTTGCTACACTGCCTGGTATAGCGGCACTGACTATGTAGTGACTTTCAGCAAAGGTATCCACAACTGTGGCATCCCATACAAGGCTCCTGCCTCTGTACCAAGGGTTCAGGGTCAAACCATCGGGCCTTCTTCTATCCCTCGTCAAGCCAACGGGCTCCAAGACAGAGGTGAGACCAATGTGGGTCAATGACCGTTTGAGGATGGAGTTGATGGTTGAATGTCTGGGGAAGTGGCTTGCGTTCTTTATGCAGGAGTGAGGAGAGGCCATAAAGCCCCAGCCTGTCAACAAACTGACCACAGCGGCATTCCGTGTTTTCAAAAATTTTGGCATCAGTGTGGAGGGCAGTTGCAATTCGGAGTTCGTCAGGGCTCAGCAGGTTTCTGACAATGGCAATCGGGAAGGCTTCTGACCAGGCAGCAGTGTGGATTTTCTGTGCAGTGCGTAGCCGACAGTGGTTCCAATGACTTGGGGTGTCGAACAGGACAGCGAGTGAATCTCTGCAAGCGAGGTCATCCCAGGCCGATTGTGTTTCCTTTCGTCGTGGGGATGAATCATGAAGTGCAGACCAAGCGTCAGTTGCGTGGATTACTTTCCCATAGAGGCAATGTGAGAGAGGGAAGCAACCTGTTGACAAGGCCCTGGCAGGCAAAGGATGACGATATGATAGGAAACATGGCAGAGACAGGTATAGACTCTGAAAAGTACTTAGGTTATGCACTATGTCAAGCTTGCTGTTTATAGGCATGACAGGGCTCAAAGTGGCACAGTGCATTTAGGTAGTGTCTATTGTGCTTCATGAGGCAAAGACTGTGCTGGGGCTATTTTGCCTTCAGTTGAACACAATTGGTTGAAGTGCTCATGAGAGAAGTAGGATATGCAAAGAGACAGTTGGTTGCCACTTAAAAGTTCAAGGTTAGTGTCAGGGCTTATGGTCAAGGATTAGGGTCAGGTTTTAGGGTTCAGTGTTTGAGTTAAGGTTTAGCCTATAGTTCACGTAATGCAAACAAAAAGCCACTAACTGCTTGCCAGCCCTGAAACTATGACAACACTTGTCTATGCAGCTGGGACTGAGCTGTTACAGATGTCACAGTCAACTAAGCAGGACATGCGTTCCAAACTTGTCATGTGACTACTTCAGCATGTCATGTTCCACTGAAAGCAAAATAATTCCAGCGGGTATTTTGCCTCATGAGGCAAAAAATAAATGTTGTGCATAATCGGATAGTTTTCGGATACAGATAGTATGATTTCAACCAAAACAGGATTTGGATCGGATATGGTTATCATTTTTCAAAAACAGGATAGGATCAGATAGAAAAAAACATTATGTGATCATCTCTGGTGTCAAGTGAAATTTCTGACCTGTTTTTGTTTGTCAGTTGTTGTGCTTCTCAGAATAAAGAAAAAAAGTTGGCAATTACTTTTTTGATGTGTGTTGTGTTAATTAAAATTTTTTGGTTACATCTCACGTACCCACAACAACAAGCTACAGTACGGGAATAACTTTAACCACTGAAAATGTTTGGACTTACTCCTAGACCTCAATTATTTTTATTTTTCTCACATTAACCGAAACCTTAACTTGACACACTTACCTAAAGATGAATCCCTAAGCCCTAATCATCAATTTTCTTAACGTATTGGTATGTAAAATATTGCTCTGTGCATGTGCACATGGTGTGAAGTAAGAAATTTCGCTTGACACTGGTGTCAATATAGTGACTATGGAGTATGGTGTCACTGTCAAGCAAAATTTCTGTCTTGCGCAATTTCTGACTTCACACCATCTGCACATGCCCATAGTGATATTCTACATCAGGGGTGGGCAATTAGTGGCCTGTGAGCCACATGTGGCCCGCCACAGCATTTTCAATGGCCCGCAAAATGATTAAGAAAAAATCTTCAAATGTATATTTTCCTCCAATTTAGTGCTGAGGCTAACTTGTCAGAGACTTGCTTCTGTCTCCATTAGAAGGTACAGCCCTCTGCTAAATGCGGCCTTCCAAAATTGATCCCCGAGCCAAATTAATTGCTCACCCCTGTTCTACATAGTACATACCAAATACAGGTACCCTCCAAAAACTGATGATTGGGCCTCAGGGTTTAGTGTTTTGGCAATGTGTCGGGTTAGGGTTAGAAAAAGAAACATAATTGAGGTCTAAGACTAAGTCCAATATTTTTCAGTGGTTATAGTTATTCCCATGCTGCAGCTTGTTCACTGTGTATGTGTATCCTAACCTGGTTTGGCACTCACATTTCTCACATGTGTACTAGGCTACCTGACTTCTTTATCTGTTTATTTCTCTACTCTTCATGTGTGCCAAAAAATTAGCACAAGACACTGACAGCAACAAATTATAATATGTCTGCTACTTCTTGAGTTCTTTTTGAAAAAAAAGACTTTGGTTGCCAAGGCAAATGCAAAATTGTTACTTGAAGGAAAATGTGTAAAGTGTTGCATAGGCAGAAATATTCAATTCCAATACAGCTAAGCATCTATTAAATATTTGGACTCAACCGTTCTTACAGTTACTGTAACTGTTTGGGATGTGTTTGTCATTTGTGAGACGCAACTAATCACTAATGACAGGGTTTTTTAAAGGATAATGTTAGGTACCCAGTATGGACCTGTAGGGAGCCAATATCCCTGATTCTAGGGACCCGGTTTTTCAATTCTAGAGACCCAAATCAGGCCCCTAAAACGCCTTAAAAAAAACCTGCTAATGATATCGCAGATATCAGTATTTGGGAAAGTAGAATGCGAAAAGCTAAAGTTGTAGTATGTTCTTTTACTTTGATATTGTTTCAGGATAAATGTAAACAAATTCAAGAAATGTGTTCTCTGGATTGTTAGCCACAGATGTTCTTTTTATATTTTGTAGTGCCAAGCATAATTTCTAAATTTTCAGCTTATTGTCATTGCTGTCACTACTTGTTATAGTTCTAATTCTGTTGCATCTTTTTATCCAGTATTTGTTTGCTGAAGTGAGGGTTTTCTTGAATTTTTTGAAATTAATTTTTTAGTGTTTGAAATTGACCATGCCTCGTTCTTTTGACGAAGAGATGACCTATTTGGAAAAGGAGTCATCATATTGTTGGAGAATCAAAAAGGGATTTGTACCCAATATGAAGGTCAATTATTCAATGTAAATTAGTCTGTGACAGATATACCTAAAACTTGCCATTTACTGATTGCCTTATTTAGAACTTTTTTCTAACATAGACCCTACCCATATATGGTTCTGGAAAAACAACTAGATAAGAGCTCCATTGCAGTTGACAATCTTTTCTGCTTGTATAGAAACTGTGATATTAAAATTGCATTAAATATATTTCTATTTATTGCTTCTAAGCCTAATTAGCTTTGGTAATAAGTGCTATTATTTCTGCATTGTTGCTGAAAAATTGTTATATCAAAGGATCTTTTGTTTAGGTGGAAGGTTCTTTTTACATTAATGATCATCTTGAAAAACTTATGTTGGAAGAGCTCAGGAACTCATGCCGAGGTGGTATTGGTGGTTTTCTTCCAGGTGTGAAGCAGATAGCCAATGTAGCTGCTCTGCCTGGAATTGTGAAGGTGAATTTTTGATGTTGTACATGTGACATAATTTTGGAGAGCTCTGTGATTTGTGGAATGATTATTCTTGTTAGAGATATTTTGCTGAGATACGCAAAATTGGCGATTAATAGTACTATATCTTTGAGAAAAAAGTAAAGCCTTTCTGTTGTTTCGTAAACTGTTTAGCAATCAATTGGACTACCAGATGTTCATTCAGGATATGGTTTTGCTATTGGAAATATGGCTGCTTTTGATATGAATGATCCAGAAGCAGTTGTCAGTCCTGGAGGAGTAGGTAAGAGTATGGTGGAGAACTGGAATAAAGTTGTGGACTTTCTTTAATCACAGTAGATATTCCACATCACAAGTTTTTTAATTCATTATGTTTGGGTCGGCAACTTGGGGCATGCATGCCACACTTGCCACCCCAAATAATTTCCATTGGCATGCAGAAGCTTTAAGTTTTACATATCAATTTTGTTATAATTCACAAGTATTATTGACCTTGACTTGTGCAAAAATATGGATGTAGTTGGCACATTGAATGATTTTGAATCTTGAATCAGCATACATTTGCCAAAAAGTTGCCGATCCCTGTTTTACACCATGGCTCTGTAACAACTGAAGAAATTGTTGTTCTCTCCTACCTCAATATTTAGTGCATTGTTTTTCAGAACTAGTGCATCAAAATTTGTGACTGATGATTTAAAGCAGGGATAGGGAACCTGTGGTCCGTGGGGCCGATTGCGGCTAGTATGAAGCATTAGAATTTACGTTACCCAATTTACTGTAGTACACAACGTTGCATCGCAACTAAACTCTGTGACAAGCAGACAGGTAGACAATAAGTCAAGAAAAAAGTCCCTCTCACTCATCGACATAGGTTTCTCTCTTTATTTTACTTTGGAGGATAAAGGTAGAACTTTGTGATGAAATTAATTAATTTATGTGACTCACCAGCAACTTTCCACAATTCATGCGGCCCGTGGCAATAAATAGGCTCCCCATTCCTGATTTAAAGTGTTAAGAAAATGTTAGCAGAAATTTTACATCAACATGTGGAAGTTCTGCATGTTGCCTGAAAATTTGAAAAAAGAATATCTCTTCTGAATTAGCAGATCTATGAGGACAGAAAAAATTAAATAAAGAATGAAGATCTGGACAATGGTTATACATTAAAATAAAGGCAAATGGTGGACAGTAATATTGGTCAGTACACTGAGAACAACTAAAATTAGATCAAACTTAGACACTGGCCACTATAAAGCTGATGTTAAAGATGTATGCAGGGAAAAAAATTACTGCAGTTATGAAAATTTGTGTTTGTGATGCATAGCACAAGGTTGCACAAAAATCATCGAATTGTGTAACTGAAACGTGTGGACTGTGACACATTAATAGAAATTCATGTTGGTATGTCAGTGTGAGCAAACCATGCTAGTGTTTAACTGTGCTCTTCTTTTTACAGGGTTTGACATCAACTGTGGTGTGAGGCTTCTGAGAACAAACTTGGATGAAACAGACGTTGCACCAGTTAAGGAGCAATTATGCCAGTCTCTTTTTGATCATATTCCAGTTGGAGTTGGTTCTAAAGGGGTCATACCAATGGCTGCAAAGTGCGAAGGCATAGCATATGTTTATGTCAATGGAATGTTTTACGTGTGATTCGTTTATATCAGATAGTAATGAACTAACTTCACAGTCACATGTTTCAAAACTTGCAAAAGAATGTTTTTGGTTTGGTGTGTTGACATTTTTACATTAAAAGTGGAGTTGTTATGCTTTGGTTCAGTGATCTTCAGAATGAAGTCTACAACAGTTCTGCAAAGTAAAACGCTTGGTAGTTTTTCTTCATTTTGGAATGATGGTGTTTTTTGAGCGTTAATGACAGCTCCTTACAGAACTTGTGTGCAGGTGTTTCTGAATTTATATTAAATGCAATAGAGATCTTGCTGAAGCACTGGAAATGGGTGTAGACTGGTCTTTGCGAGAAGGATATGCCTGGGCTGAAGACAAAGAACACTGTGAGGAATACGGGAGGATGCTTCAGGCAGATCCAGCTAAAGTTTCACCTAAAGCAAAAAAGAGAGGACTACCCCAGGTTAGTTTTTGGCCCAGCATACTAGTTTGCCGAAATAAGTAAATGAACAACCATTTGTGATGTTGATGTGAGGATTTTTGTTTTGACCCTTTTGATATACTATGACTCACTGCGGCTCAAGTCCCACTTTGTTGTTCATGCAAGCATGGTGTGTACTTTCAGGTGCAAGATTGGCAACATTTGGTATAACATGCTTTTTTTTTTAAGTCGTAAAAATGCAAACATGTTCTACCATACCTGAGACCACACACCAGATTCACGTAATCAAGAAAAAGTTTGCCAAACCGATACACACAGTGCGAATCTAGTAGAACTACGCTATTTTTATCACCTTGACTGGTGGGCACCTTTCGGCGGCAACCGCTCGCCGCATCAAGTCCTTGCAAAACGCGTGTAATATGTTATAGACATGGGCGTCTGCAAGGGTGGGGGGGAACAAGCATTTGTCCTCCCTGGAACTTGGATCTTAGAGCCAAAAATTTGTAGGAAACCTTTTGTCAGCAACTTAATTCCGATTAAGTGATTTAATTCTTACAATGACAGTTTATTTTCCAGTAGGACACTCACACTGCACAAGAACCAGATTGACTGTTCTGGTGTCATGCAGTGATGAGCTTGTTGCTCACTCATGACCGCTCCTTTGCCTGCAGGGGTAGGTTATAAAACTGCCAGCGGAATGTTCCAGTGTTGGTCTTTATTGCATAACTACAACATGGCAACGAATTTTCAAAGTTTCATTTCAAGTTCGTAGGCATTTTGCCGCATGTGACTGTTGAATGCTGGCATTTTTGGCGGGTACTGCAGCTAGACACTGAGTGCTAATAGCGGTAAGCAACGTAATTTTATACAGTGAGAAAAAAGCATGAGTGAAAAAGAAGCATTGCTGCGCCATCGAAGGGCAATTTTTGTGGCTGTTGCCGAAACATAGGGCATTATCTCTGCCATGTAGAAAGGATAGACCGTTTTGTTAACAGCCATTTGCATCGCATCGTCAGCAACCTGAAAATGATGAGCAAATTGTTGGCGTTTCCCCCCTGGGAAAATTTCTGCAGACGCCCATGATTGCAGATAGACCTCACTAATGCGGCGTAGAATTGAAAACAAATGTCACAAAACAATGGCGTTTATGATGCAAGAAATCCAAAAACACAACGCTGTGCACATCACAACAATGCCAGAAAACGACCTCAATAATCGTCCGACAAGGTAGGCATAATCTAATCCCACAACTATACAGCTCCTCCCAAGTAATAAACCATCAACATTAAGCGTAAGCCGTAACTTGCATTCAAGAAAACATATGAAAGACAAAAGCACGATATTTCGGCACTTTTTAGCGTACTCGGAGGATATCTTATTATATTTATTTCGATTTTAGGATTGACATACATACGTTCTCCTTTTAGAGGATGTCCTCTAAAAGGAAGACGTATGCGTGCCAGCCCTAAAATCCAAGTAAAAGTAATGATTAGTCGGGGTTTTTAAGGTGTTTTTCGGGTCCCTAGAATCAGAGAAAATCGGGTCTCTAAAATCAGGGAAATCCGGGTCCCTACAGGTCCATACCGGGTACCTAACGTTTTCGTTAAAAAAAAAACCTGGATTAGTATACGCAGTAAATTCCGCTTAGGTCACCGATTTATTGAGTCAGTCCTTTCATTGAGCCATTTTGCGAAAACCACTAGTTTCTATCCGCATATTCAGGCAAATCTGCTTGATCGAGCCATAAATATAGTAAGATATGGATCCCGGTAATTGCAAAACTTCTTGTGATATAATAGTATACTATACAGTATCACAAACGCAAGTGTGTTACGTAACAACTGAAAATTAGAAAAATACATTCGTTTTGTCATTTCGTGCCGTGGTCGTCATGTTCTGTTGTTCAAATTTTGTGAAACCTACAGATATGCAGTAAGTGGTTAAAAGAACTGAGCAGAGCGCATTTGATAATTAGCCTCATTCACAATTGGCAATTTATGGGTATTTGTGGCGTATATGTCTTTATGTACAGTATTTCTGTTCATACGGTGACGTCAATTTTGTAAACGTCAAATAGTCGGATTAGTCGCTTAGTCGAGTTGAGGTTTTCTCACGGATTTGACTCAAATATTGTATCATCCAGTAACTTAGTAACTGTATCAGCAGACACTGCTTCGAATCTTGATCCGAACTGTAGTTCGGATCTTAGTAACTGTATCAGCAGACACTGCTTCGAATCTTGATCCGAACTGTAGTTGAATCGTGATATGCAATCGAGGTTAAATTTATTCGGCGGCAATGTTTTATCTGCAGCCCCTTTTCGTTATCAGCATTTGTGCGGAAAGACTAAGTCACAAAATATGAACGTTAGATATCCTACCATTCAATTTTTTAAGCGTTCTTTTTTTGAATCATTTATCTTCAGCTTGGCACCCTCGGGGCTGGCAACCATTACGCAGAGATTCAAGTTGTGGATGAAATCTTCGACAAGCACGCTGCTGGCAAAATGGGCATTGACAGGACCGGCCAAGTATGCGTGATGGTTCACTGTGGAAGCAGGGGCCTGGGCCATCAGGTGGCGACAGGTATTCTTTCAAGACAGTCGCTTTGGCTTCGAGCTGTTGTTGGATCGTAATGTTTCTTCGGTCGTAGACCGAATTAAGAAAAATGACCGAAAAACATTAAGTCAATTGGGTCAAATTGTCCGAAAAAATAGACTAGTGAATACTGCTACATCGAGTTTTCATACTATTATGTGCAAACGACCGAAATGTCTCAGCGAAAAAAAAGCAGGCTCGATCAGATTATGCATGAAGATGTTGGTTGTAGTGCTTCATGATTTGAAATCTTGCAGCTGAAAGACACACGTGTTAAGCAATCCTCTTGTATTTCAAAATCTCCCCTGTGACGATAACTGCGTTGGCTTTCTTTTGCTAGAGCGGTGTAGGTGGTGAAACGTTAAATGAGAATGTACCAAGGACGCTTTTCTTGCAAAAGCGAAAAGGCTGTCGTGGCAACCTCTGTAGGAGAGGAGAAAGTAAAAATGGTGAGACTGCTAACCTTGAACGGTATTGTTGTTTCGAGCATTTGAACGGCAACTATAACCTGTCTAATTGACTACGAACGTAATGAAACGCGTTATCCACTTCCTAAAGTGTGTGTGCTGTTGGTTTTGCTGAAAAATATGCGGACCAATGCCTTCCTAAACTGTTGAACGAGTTGCCTTTCTTAGATGCCCTGGTCAGTATGGAGAAGGCGATGAATCGGGATATGATCATAGTCAACGACCGGCAGCTGGCTTGTGCGAGAATCAGCTCGCAGGAGGGCCAAGACTACCTGAAAGCGATGTGCGCAGCGGGAAACTACGCTTGGGTGAACAGGAGCTCGATGACCTTCCTCACCAGACAGGTAACGTTGTACGCACGGTGCAATTCAAAAGCACTTGATCAAGGCGCTGTAATGCGCTTGTGGTCACAAAGTGCGAATATGTAAAATTTTGATGTAAATATTTTAACTTTGTGGGTGAACAGAACTTCCCGGCTTATCTGTGATTTTGTGGGTTTTTGTTCCATCGCAAACTCGTTATGTACGATAATGCACGCTTGTGCGTTTGTTTCTCCCAGGGCTGTGGAGCCCGAACTCAAATTTCGTGCTCNGTCTCCAGCTCAAGGCATNTAAAATTTTTGGATCCGGCTATAGCAGGGCTGTTTTAAGGCGTTTTAGGGACCNGATTCGGGTCCCTAGAATCAGAGAAAATTATCATCGGGTCTCTAAAATCAGAGANAATCGGGTCCCTACAAATCCAAACCNGGTTCCTAACATTTTCCTTAAAAAAATCCCTGGGCTATAGTGTCTAGAAGTTTTTGGTTCCGGCTCCAGAATGATTTAGTCCATTGAACACTGAAGTGAAAAACATTGTACTATTTGTATAACCCGCTTGCCCCACAAACTAGGGCCGTGGAACCGGAACCCAAATTTCAAGTTCCGACTTCAGCTTCGCTGTCTAAAAGTGTTCGACTCCAGCCACCCAAAGTTGCTCCGGTTCCACAGCCCAAAATTGCTCCGGTTCCCACAGCCCTGGTTTCGCAATCGCCCGCTGACGATTTAGTTCCTTCCTTTGCAGGCGTTCGGCAAAGTGTTCAACTGCTCGCCGGACGACCTGGACATGCATCTCATCTACGACGTCTCGCACAACATCGCCAAGATCGAGGAGCACATGGTCGACGGCAAGCAGAAAACTTTGCTGGTGCACAGAAAAGGCTCGACGCGCGCTTTTCCTCCACATCACCCTCTCATTCCTGTTGACTATCAGGTGATATTCAGTGGTTGTCGTGAAGATGGTTTGTTTTATCGCCTTTCTCTCACAATGCAGGTCTGCCAAGTCGCGAGTGCGCACCAACTATGGCGGTTTGTACTTCAGCCCTGTTTTTTTTTTTTTTTT
>JGI24021J15306_10009248_pt1 | contig 12182 bp, 5 predicted proteins | sample Ectturendosymbi1_FD_15306 | JGI IMG/M metagenome (IMG submission 15306)
TGAGCAAACTACGTTCTTCTGAAACCAGGCGTGTACACTCCAACATTAAAAAAACATCAGGTGGTACGCGATCTCAAAAAGTTTGAGAACCACTGATTTAGACAGTCTGTTTAACTTTTTTGATTCTTGAACATTTGCTGCTGCCACACTCAGCATATAATTTCTTCCTCACTGCAGTTATTTCTGTATTACCTATTTTCACATCATGTGAGACCAATTCTCACCTTGGTATGTCGTCTCATGGATAACCACTAACAAAGCAGCATTATTCAATTCATATATTGGTAGTGTCTGCCTCTCAATTGAAAGTTTTAGTGTTCAAGTCATAGAATCAATCACTATGGTGCTCCTTTGGCAAGAGCATTCACCTCAACTGCCCTGACAAAAAGCAAAAATCAGGCTTCAGCCTGTCTTCAAAAAGCAAGTTAAATCATTGTCTCTATGTTAACCTGGTTGTCATGAGAGTTGCTGCAGTTATGCCATGTCTATACTGAATGATATGATCACTATTGATTGGTGGTAGTAATGCATATCCTGATGGTGAATTACAGTGATAGTAACACTGTTTGTCACATTTATCTGATTGTCCACAAGTGGCAAACTTCATGTATGTGTGGTTTTCAAAACAGAAACAACCTAATCTGGAAGATCCTTCACACTTGACAATTGCTATGTCAAATGTTGTGGTCTCTTTTCGTGTGCGCTGCCATCTCTCACTTCGCAAAATCGCTCTGGCTGGTGTGGATGTTATTTACCAACAGGAATCACAGGTGATATATAATGCAACAAACAAAATAGCAATGACTGTACAATTATTAAAGTTAGTGGTTTCTGCCTGTCTGTTTCTGTTATAGCAGGATAGCATATATATTGAGCTCTGTGAAAAATAGGCCATACTGATGCTTGTTTCAATGTTTCATTCCAGCGTATAATACCTGGGGAAAAAAGATAGTGATAGGGATATGCTTTGAATGTCTATGGTATATTATTATCATTTTTGAAAAGTGTAGCGTATGATTTGACCAATAATAGTGTGGATAAGACAAACTTGTTTCATTTCTCAAAACAGCAATCAACAATTCCTGCCAGTAACATCATCAAAGACTGAATACTGACTTGACTGAGTGTATTTGCAAATATCCATTTATTATATCATTTGCTTGGATTATAGCAGTTATAACTTGGTGAAAACTTGCCATTACCCCAATTTGATAATATAATTAATGGTTAGTTGTCTGAGGATAAGAAAGGAGCTGGGTGTAATTTTGTTGTTTATGCAAATGTTTATTCATGCTCAGAAAGTGGTGATGCGACTCAAGAAGCCTCGTTGTACTGCATACATATGGTCATCTGGAAAAATTGTTTGTACTGGAACAACTTCTGAGGATGATGCAAAAAAGGCATCAAGGAAAATAGCTAGGAGGCTGCAGGTCATTGGTTTTAAGGTAGGTTTCCTTTTTGCGTGATAATCATAGTGCATCATGCATTTCAACTGAGGTTGGAGCATTAGAGTTACATGCTAGAGTGTATTGCAAGTCCAAATGCTGTACCACCTGACAGTGACTTATGGTAAAAAGAGCCAACGTAGAAGGTGTCATTTATCAATGTGAAGTAGTTGAATTTGCACAAAGTTAAGACAATAAATGCTTCCAACCAATGATTTTATTACAACGCAATCATCAAGCATAATATCTGCATAACAATGACCCAAAAAAGCAACTTCAACTTGTGTTTAGTGTGATTTAATGACTTTTAACCTTTGGCTCTGAAAGCGTACATACAGTATATTTGAGGTGGCCAAATAGCAACTGTGCCTAGCTCAGTGGTAGAGTGTCCGCCTCCCAATTGGAAGGTTGGGTGATCGATCCACGGCCAATGAGTGACTTGTTGTCTCTCCTTGGGCAAGAGCGTTCACCGCAACCGCACCGACAAAAAGCATTATTCACTTCAGGCTTCGGCCTGTCGTTGAATAAATCCGTCGCATTGCATGCGAACAATAAATGCCAATGCACTTCTGGTCAATGATCCTTTCAAAAAATATTGAAAATTGCATGCTTCAGGAATGTCAATAATCATGTAACTGGCATAGCACGGTCGGAAGCTAATCTAGCATTAATGTTTTCCACAAAATAGCACGGTTTTATCCACTTGTTTGTGAGTATTTGCGTTTTGCAAAGCCATTAGTATGCATCTGTTTGGAGGCATATGTGAACAAGATTGAAGTTATCGCTCTCAGTCATCTTACAAGATTCGGTGAATTTACACCAGGATTGTTGGATTTCAAGATCCGAAATAGCCATCTTACAGCGCCTGTGAACACAGAGAGGTCTAATTTTTCCATACAATTATGCTTGTGCACTTCAGTTGACTGCTTAGATTACTTTTCAAGTAATGGATCAAAATTCGATTTAATAACATTCTTCCACTACGCAGGTAAAGTTTGCAGAATTCAAAGTTGTGAATGTCCTTGCGGTTAGCAAAATGCCATATGCGATCGATATCAATGAGTTTTCCAAGAGCCATCGAGGAAGGCATTGCAGGTGGGGAGTGGAAATTTTGTACGAACGAACATAGAAGCAACGTTTTTTCTCTCTGTTTCGCGTGCGCAGGAGCTGTAACTTCAGTAAGAAATTTGGGAATATATAGATCTTGAGTGACACCCTGTGGAAATCGCAATAAATCAGTTGTACGCTTGACATGCGGTTAAATTTATGGATATTTAACTATTTCACCCTAAATACGAACTTTCGGGGCGTCTGAGAAACCTAATCCGGCACAGAAACAATCTGTTACCAGCCGCCAAAATAGGACCTCCAATTCCTAATAGAAGCGTTTGTGCTGGCGCTCGTATTACCCATTTGTGCCAAAAGTAAGCCCGCTGTCAGACCACAAACATATTATTGTATAGTTACAGTGGTTCTCATTGCATTACCTAATCACGAAATGGCAACCGGAGGAACAGTGGCTGAAGTTGTTCTCCTCTGTCTTGCTGTTCGCGAAATTGTTTAGATGTGCACTGAGGTATGCATAGCATGTCTGCGAGGAAAATGGTGTCATACACAATATAAGAAGCCCTGCTGACAATCTGTAGTTAGCTATCCATATTTTATGTACTCGATATTTTTGTTAGATAGCGGGCGATTTTCTCCTTAATGTAAAATAGAATGATCTAAAAATTGGCAGAAAATTTATATCTTTATTTATAAATCGTTTCGCATTAAAGAAAATTGAGAAGATATATTTTATGTATTGGGACCCTATCAAGCAATCATATGACTTGCCAAGTCTGCACCCGACGCTAAATTATTATAGCATTCCGTATGTCACATTTTCAAACCTCCAGTGACTATGGGATGTAATGGCTGCTGACAAAGACCTTTGGATTTTTGTCAAGTTGTATTGTTTTCAGTTGCTTGCACCAGACTTCTGCTCTCTGTGTGAGAGAGGCTAAAGAGCCTAGTTGGGAGTAGCTGTATTCGAGTCATTTTAATGTAAATTTGCTGCAAATGCGTAACAGTTCGCTATTATACCTTAAAAATCAAACTAATGAGACCTTGATCAAACGACAGCAACAAAAACGTTTCAACAAGATTTTTTGACAAGCACTAAAGGTAAGTAAATGTAACTGGAATTATTACTATCGTAGAAAGCAGAACCCCATTTGTATGGGAAGATATTTGCTTGGGTATGACTTTATTCGACCCCGAAAAAGTGAATTGTCACACAAAAATTGATGCAGCCACTGTTTGATGCAACAATTAAAGGTAAACTGGGATTGTACAACGAGATAGATTGTTTGGCGACTACCATTAATACTGGCGAGAACTGTATTTGTGCGAAGCGAAAAGATCGTTTTTGTCGTTCATCCGCCTCAGGCTATTATATGATTGGTTAAGAAGAACCTATCATTTAAAGCAATTTACTGTGTATCAAGGTAATATCGCGCGGAATTGATTGAATTTATTGTGGCCTGTGGAATGGCTACTACACACTCTATCATACGCATTTTGACCGACGAGAAGTATTGATAAAGTTCGCTTGTTGCGATTGGATTTGTGATGTTGATTGACTTGAATGTTGTGTCTCTGCCAGTTACGAACCGGAGCTGCACCCAGGAGTCACATACAGAATTCCTGACATCAAAGCAACGTTAAAAATCTTCTCGACGGGATCTGTTACCGTCACCGCCCGCTCAGTGCAGCGCGCAAGGGATGCGATTAAACGAACTTATCCGATGTTCAAACCATTTTACAAGTGAGCGCTTGACTTTACTTGAAATATTAAGGCCGACTTCTAAACAGTGTTGGTAGTTTGTTGAGGGAAACGACATTCAACTATTGAGGTGCTGGTGTTTTTTTTATGATTAACGTGGTTAAAATAAAGTTTTTTTGATGTGTCCTGTGAACACAGGAGTATTCAGATCTCTGGATGCGCTTTTCAAATGCAAAAAAATCCTTCAGTTTGTTTTCATTTATGGGATGACATAATGTGATTCATAAAAGTACAAGGCATAAAAGTATGAAAAACAGGAGTTGTGCGACGCACATGGGAATGTGGCAATTAAGTCCATGATCGAACTGGATCGTAATATGTGTGCATCAGTCATTGCCAAAGAAGGCCGATCGAATAGAATCGACAATGCCACCAGGTTTACTGTATTTCCATATATCTGGTTATTCTATTCTCGAGCGCATATCATTTAGGACTATCTGAACAATGTGAGCGTTTAAATCGATATAACACTTGGGTGAAATCCGAAGCAAGTTGCGCTATGAACGCGGATGAGTTTTTTTGTTTGAAATCCATGTTTCGCCATTACCTTACTTTAAATGCCTCTTCTCAGCTTTACCTTGAGGACGCGACCAAAAAAAGCTTCGAATTTCCTTCAAGTTGAAATCGTGGTTTTGTCCCGGCGCTAGCCAAAGTGCTTTGCATATTTTTCAGCTTTCTGCACGCTAACGTCGATTGTAGGTTGTTTCTTGAAGCTTCATATTTTCGCTGCACATGCACTGTATCACGCCTTAAATTGCTAAAATCATGACTGACGTAAATGAGCAATTTCGGCTGTTGTTTTAACAAATNTGTTAAATACGTGCAAATGAATAGGCTTGTGGAAAATTGGCTTCGTNGGGATAACAAAGGTTTCACAAAATCAATATTTGCTGTTGGTTATTGTACTGNAGCAACGATTATTTTTATTTGAATTTGGTGTAGAAATTAGAAATTTGCCAAGTAGCAAGCCTTGCATTTACCTCAGTGTTTTTNCTCTCTTATGAAGCAGATGTATAGTTTGCAAGCAGCTGTTTCGTATTAAAAGATATTGCATTTTTGCCAGGTTTGATAAACCTAACCAGGACAGCGCTGTCGACGAAAATTTGCTCAGTGAAACGGAAGATTTGAGCTGACGTCACACGCGCATTTCTTTGTTCGAAGTGCTGACATCGACGAACTAGGATTATTTCTTCTGCGTTATTTTGTTAAAGCTGGAAGCCACCGTTTTCACCGTCTGTTGGCACTGCTGCGCGTCTGTCCTGAGGAGTTACGCGTGGAAGTCAAGACCGGTGAGACCGCAGGCGTCGGATTAATCACCAACAGACGCTTGCAGTTTATGCAATCCCTGCCACTTTTGTGTTTCAAGCACCACTCAATATTCGTGGCTGGAACAAGCTTTTTTTCTGCCAAAATTCCCGACTCGCGCTGTTATTTGTCGTGCGCCGTCCAGCGTGACGGCACCCTTGCGTATACGACACACTTGCGATCTCTGCATATTGGTGCTCTTGCCACGCTTCCTTGTCGTTCATTCGTGTTGTATGACAACCCTGCGACGTGTAAACTTTGTGATTGTTGGCGATGTCGAATGTTGTTGAAACTAGGTCTTGTATGTTGTGCTTCGTACGCGTTATTTTACCTCACCGTGTAACCTCCAGGTCGCTGCGCACAGATTTCGTCAGCTGGTCCCGTAACTCATTTCGATGTGTCTTCAGCGAAACTGAGGCAGACTTTCACAGCCAGACACGAATTTTGCGGCGCTGTCTGCACTCGTCGTGCTTAGCAACACCACCATCGATGAAAGACGAGCCAAATCTAACCCCAGCGCGATTGTGCTGTTGTTGCGTTGAAGTTCTACTGCTGAAACTCTCACATTGATTGATGTAGCCCAGGGGTGGGCAATTAGCGGCCCACGGAAGCATTCAGGAAAAATCGTCAAACAATATTTCTTCCAATTTATGACCACATGCTTCTATTTCCATTGGAAGGTGTGGCCCTCCACTAAACGCGACCATGTCAAAGTGGCCCCCGAGACAAATTAATTGCCCGCCTCTGATGTAGCCGATGAAATAAAGATTCGCTGGCATTCGAGTCGATTCGTTGGTGTGCATGTCATCCTCTGGCAATCACGCAAACACGAGCTAGTGTTATTGTTTGTTTAAAATTTATATGATCACAAATCGATAGTGACATAGCTTGAGTAGGATAATTGAAAACTCACGTGTTTGCCAATTTGTTTAAGGCTCTAAAATTGATTGTTTTGTGTGCTAAAATTTGTTCGATCTTACAGGTAGTGTTACGTTCTGTAGTTATAGATTGAAGGCAGAATTAGTTTGGATGTTTTTTCCTTGGGCTTTGACCGTTAATGCGTTCGTTAAAAAAACTATGGAAATGAACGAATAATTCTTCTTGATTGTGCGCAGATTTACGCTTTGAAAGTACTAAACATTCATTGCCAAACTCAAGACAGAAACCATGGCCGTGTTAGCAGTGAAATGGTCTGCCTTGTCGCGGATTTGACTCTTTGTAAGAAGCCAAGGATTTTTAACGACTATTAGCAGTTGCGTCACGACCAGCGTATGTTGTGGGTTCGTTCAGAATGAGACGGTTTCAATCTATCCTAATTGGACACTTGAATTTCATCGTCGTTTGCTGATTTATAAGTTGTTAGTTACTGCTGTTTTGACGTTATTTGATTAAATCTTGACGAAACAACCGTGAATGTGGTTAACATATAATTTTCGCACACTCATTATCAGCTTCAGACAATCTATGTAGTTTTGTGTAAAAAGTGAAGCCGTACAGTATTCGTGAGTGAAATCTGCGAAATTAATTGTGTTTGGTTTTTATTCAGGTCATCTTTTGTTGACAAATGACGGATAGGTTCTCCAGGATGCTGAAGCAAAATTGTCGCTACACGTATTCTTCGTTTGCGCAGCATCCAATGTTACTGTTTGCTGAAATTCCTGCTGGTGGACGCCACCTGTTTACCTGGAATTCTGGCGTGAGGAATGGCCTATATGTACAGCACGTGTTGGCCGGCCCCACCAAATGTAGAAAGGTTGGCTCAACTACCGCCAAAATTTTGCTCACCTACAAAACCTCTTCGCCGCACCAACTTCGCAATTGCAGTCGTGTCAGATCAACCACCCCAAGTCGCCCTTGCATCTGGCATTTCTTGGCAACTGCCGTACCATTGGTTTCAACTGATGCAGGCATTGGATTTTAATGTAATGTATTGTCATGGAAACCTACCACAATGTTTGGTCTTTACACGCGTGAAAATGATTGTTTTTGTCCATTACAGCAATTTATAGAAGCAGAATTTTAATCCTTCAGGGCTTGCGTTTATCGTTAAGTATACGCTTTAATTGTACCATCCTGCAATAAGTTTTGCTGTTAATGTCTTTTGAAAGCCATTTGTACTTGAAGTATCTTATCAGCACGTTCAGGCGGGCTTCTTTACGGTACGGTCGGTTACGTCGAACGGGTCTGGTCTTATCGGGGAGAGTTCCTTACATGATGGCCAAGGGTAGCCGCAAATAAGTTGACTGACGTTGCTGCATGGTTTGACCACAACTGTTTTCATCGAAATTCATATGCATCACTCGATCGTCAGTCTCTTGTTTCTCGCTTCGGTTATTTATATGCGAAATAAAATTCCCTCCTGTACTGTGAGGAACCGCATTTCGTCTACTGGTGGCATTCCGCGTTTTGTTGCTAAGCATTACGTAATTTTGAAGCTGGAACAATGTACGGGTGATGCAAAGTGCCTGACCCCCTTGCGTGATGCAAAGTAGCCTGACCCCTTGCGTGGATGTGACCGTTGAGATCGGTTCTTAAAACTGAGTTGGGCGTTCTTCAGCCTTTACGCTTGTAATATTGAAGACTTCGTCAGGGAGTTTTCTCAACTTCCACATCACAACTTAAATGCTGCGGCATCCACGTTCGCTTCTCTAAGGTGAACGAAAAATTTGAATACCACTTGAATTTTTTAAAATTGGAGTCCCTCAACCGAAGTGTGACCGCGTAGATCTCTCAAAAACGCAGCTGAACCCCTAAAACTTCTCGTCCCTTGAATGCTCCCACTGGCAATATTTCAGTAGATAACTCCAACTTGGTTGCTGTAAGTGCAAAGAGGATACTGTCCTGGGTTTCTGAAATGAAGCTATTGCAACTGCTTTTTTAGCGAAATAAGCTGGTTCGCCTTCTGGAAGGTGCAGAATAGTGAACTTGCTGATACAAATGCCAAGTAATCCAATGAAACAATTTGTTTGATGTTGGTAAAAGCCATGTGCAAGATGCTTTGCTTATGAATTGCCATTTCCCACTTCACGAAAAGCGAACTGGATCACTATTTTGTTTTGTAGTCTGAAGTGTGTGCCTTGGAGAAATCGTGGTGGATAGTTTGATCCCAGACAGCAGCTGCGAACGTTAGTGTTTAATCCCATTCCCAAGGGTCCAAACGCGTCATAAAAGCGTAACCGTTTGATGCCAGTCCACGTACGCTGAAAGGGTGTTTGATTTCGTGCGGTGAACGAGTGTTTGTAATCAAAATAACTTGCTTTCAGGGGTTAGCTTCAGCTTTACAATGCAAGGTAAGAAAAATGCTGTCTTTTTTGATTTGTCAAAGTCAAGTTTTGATCCCGCCCTGCCGTTTAAGCCAGACAAATGAGTGAGCTTATGAAGCAGCAGCAGACCGTGGCATACCTTTGTAAGCAGTTTAAAGTATTAAGTCAAGCATCAACAGCCATGGAGGGTGTGTGATGAACAGAAGTTGCCCTTTTCCAGCTTAAAATCTAAAAAAATGGACGAAATCTGGTGCATATTGGGCAAACATAAGTAAAAGTTGAGTAAAACAGGCAAAAGTTTCTCAAAATTGTTGGGGGTTTAGGCGTTTCGCTGAGTGTCTCAAAAAGTTTTCAAAATTTGGAATTGAAGGAAAATTTTGTCAATAATGAATAAATAATGTAATTACGAAAAATTTGTTGGTCTGGTCAGTGGTGTAGGAGGCGGGGATGCAAGCGCACCTCCAAAAGTTTTGATTTGTCGAAACTCCATGAAAATCTGTGAAAGTGTTCGTAAAACACCAGAAAATCTGGGAAAACTGCCTGAAAATACGGGCGAAAATGGCGCCCGGCCCAACGTTTTTTGATTTTGAAAAATTGGCGCCCGACGTGTGGAGAATCACATGAAGATCTTTTTTGGAGGTCATCCCAAAAGGTTTTCGTGATCTGTGTGGCAGGAAATATTCGCGCAAAGATTTGCCCACAAACTTCTGTTGAAATTTGGGCAGTGTGTTTCTCACCCCCAAAAATTTCCCTGCTTCTACACCTATGGATCTGGTAGAATGTAACATATCTCGAATTAATCACAAGTTCATAAGATGTCCGACCCTCAAGAAATGTTGGCCTCACACAAAGAGTTTGGAGACCCTGCCGTAGGCTTACCGTACAATGTAATTTTGTTCTCTACTGGTTGTAAGTGTAAGAAATCGATTCAAAGCAAAAGCAGCGATAAAGTTTTGCCTTGAGGCAGGAATAAAGCTTTTGAAAGACTTTCTAGAAATTTCGGAATNTTCACATTGCCGTACTTTACGCATGCACGTCCAAGATGAATAGAAGAAAATTATTTTAAAGTGTGGTTTTTGCGGTCCGTATCACCTTTGTTTTCGCAGGCAACGTCTACACTCTGCAGGGACGGTGTGAAACATGAGTAAACATTCATACAATTACGCTGGCATGCACTATGATTAGGCTAAGCATAGATTTTCACTCATTGAATTAGTCATTGTCAAACGTATAAAGCTTGTAATACCGGTATGCAAGTTATCACAAAGACTTCTTTACATAGTCGGTTTTACTTCTGTAATAGAACAGTTGATTTTAAGTCGCAGGGGCACACTTAAAAAAAAACGAAAATGGTGATGATTCGTTGCAAAATAAGAATTAAGAAAACTGCTATCTTGATGAGTACCTTTTTGCTCCTTAGGCTAAAGGGTCTTATTTGAGTGTGAAAAGAGGTTGAGATGCTCAGAAAATTTGAAACAATGTGGAAAGTTCAGATAACACTGAATTAAAGTGTAGAATGCAAAACTGAAGTCACTAAAGGCTACTGATAAAAATGTGCTATTAACGCTTTTTTGTTTACCGATTTCAAGCAGTTCGGTAAAAAAAGAGTTTGCCAGAACGTGGGATATGTGACAGGCAACGTCACATAATTACTAAGACATACATGAAATCACCACAGACAGAAACACGTTCAAGACCTCCTTTATGTATATGTATAAGGGTAAGGTGAACATATAGTAATGGAGTGATATCAGGCGAACTCTGTTTCTACTTGAAATCGTTGGCTCCGCGTATTGTCTGCTTAGTTTGAACGACACAGTCTGACTGCAATGAATGCACCCGATAACTGTGACTTGAAAAGAAAAGTGTAGTGCGCCCCTTCCAGTAAAATATCCGTTGAATGACGTCTTGATGTGAGTCTGTGTGGGAGCGACATCACATAATCGCTTTGACATGTATAAAATCACGAGAAACAGAAAGCACGTTTAAACCTCCCCTGTGTAACGGTAAGGTGAGCAAGTAGAGCAGAGTCCGATTGATGATCCAGAATTAAACACAAACATGATGATGGCGATGTTTTCTTACACACATCGCAAGGGTAGTGTGAAAGGAGTTACGACCAAAATAAATTACTTTCAATAACTCCACAGCAGTAAAGGATGGGGTTTGCAGGATCCATTATCTGGATGAGTATGATAGTATTAGAGCATGAGATCTCCATTGGGCCATTGAACCCCCTTGTGTGATTCTATGCCCTATCCGCCTTCTGACTCCGTGACAACCACACGACCCATGCAGGTATCGTTGGTAATCAAATACGTTTTGTTTTTTATTTGTAACTTTAGCAACTGATAATTTTATTGTCAGAATTTGTGCATAGTTTGATGGGCACATGTAGACATGTCAGAATAGCATGAGGTTACACTACAGCAGATGCTGACATAGGAAGTCGCGCTGATGTATTGAATCGCAATATACAGGGCCGGCCTTAAGCCGATGCAACCGATGCAGCTGCATCAGGCCCCGCGCCATGGTGTTTGGGTAGATTGTTCATTTTTGCCAGATACACCTTGCGCTTGAGAATTCAGTAGAAACTTTATATAAATTTCATTGCTAACAAAGAACGCTCTCGCCAGAACTAGCAAATTTCCTCTCGAACGTTGGCAAACGTGCTGAATTCTCGTGTTAGTGCTGCATTGTATATCTTCGCTCTACTACGATCGTAACACGGTTGACTGAACACGATGACGTCATGAAATCACTGCTCAGAGGGGCCCTGAGCCTAGGTCTTGCATTGGGCCGGCCCTGGCAATATATATCCCTTTTGCTTCTAGTTTTGCTGTTGCAAGGTGAAATATCATTAGCCCTAGCTCCTGACATAAATCGAATATTGAAGCAGAGTGCCCCCTGGTTGCAAACCGTTAAGTCTTCACTAGCGTAAGGAGGGGGGCACTGTGCCATGGCTCCCCCCTCAGACCTTAAAAATAACAAAATGTATAAACAGTATTCGGCAGTGGCGTAACTAAAAGGGGCAAGGGCCTCAATTTAAAATAAACTGACTTTGTTTTCTGGTCACTGATATACGCACCACGCAATTTTTTTATGACTACTGTACGTTTTCTCTACTTGATTATCATTTTACGATTTCATTCTTTCACTGACAAAATTGCTTCACACGTGGCTGTTAAGTGGCTTAACAAGTAACAATGAACACCAGAAAAAAGCTTCGACTGGCGTGAGCTTTGAGCCCACAAACTTCAATAAGCGTCTTCGATAAGCGATACATGTCTAAAACTTATAACATCCAAGCACGCATATAGGTTTATTTCATGAGCCTCAGAC
>JGI24021J15306_10009249_pt1 | contig 12182 bp, 6 predicted proteins | sample Ectturendosymbi1_FD_15306 | JGI IMG/M metagenome (IMG submission 15306)
TCTGAGGAATCTGCCTGCTTTCTGCTTTCATTCTTCTGCGATGATTAAAACTTGCAAGCGTATCTATTTTTCATAGTTAAAGGCCACAAAGATGGCGACAAGTAAATCAGTCACAGTTTATTGACGGGGAAAGTACTTTCGCGTTTTCCAACACATCATCAGTCCTGTAAATGTAAGACAAATCTTACAGGTGAAATCTTGGCAGTTGAAAACAAATTAAGAAAAACACACAAACTGTGGCTAGTTACAACGACATTACTCAATATTTTTCTAAGCTAAAAGGCTGACCTTCCCAGAGCCTCATAAACCAGTCGCTGCTAAGAAAAACTGCGTTTGGTAGCGGTCTAAGAATGACACTTTTCCTCTGGAGATAACACACGTGTGCGGTGACGAGTGCCAGAGAGAAGCCATGCGATTAAACAGAGCGTAACCGTTCACGAAAAATCAAGAAAGGCCGAGCCTTTCAACGTACATTGGAAGCGTGCAATGAAGCCAATTTCTAGTTATTCCTTGTTCAAAACACAACCTTTTTTGATGGTGGGACAGTTCGTCAATTCTCCCTTTTCTTGTCTCATAGTTCTTTCAGTAAATGTCAACATTTGCGGAAAACAGTAGTGGCAGGGATTCTCTCAACCTATCGAAGACAACAAACAAACTTTAGCCTTGAGGCAAGCTTCTGAGGAATCTGCCTGATTTCTGCTTTCATTCTTCTGCGACGATTAAAACTTGCACGCGTATCTATTTCAATATACCAATCGGGCTTTACGCGATACAAACGCTGACAAAAACAACTGTATTGCTCGGTCACCTAAGAAACAACTATGCTTTTATTGTAGGATACTGCTGCTAGCCCTACACATAGCTCTTATCTGCAGTACAACCTTAGCTTTGATCAGGTGCAGTGACGTAACTAGAGGTTTGAGCCAGGGGGAAAGTTAGCTGAAGGACGCCCACTGGCTAACACTCAGAAAATAGTTGAGAAACAATAGCAAATCCGGTATTGAACGGCTATACAAAAAGCCGAAGTCACTGAAAAACACTCCGAAAAACCCGAAAAACAACAATCTATTGAAACCAAAAGAATAGTAAATACCAAAATGCAAGCAAAGTAGGGGGCCGGTTTTTACATTTAGCTTGGCAGGGGGGGTGGAGGCGGTTCGCACCCCTGCCATCCGTCAATTATGCTACTGATCAGGTGCATTTCAAACATGAACAGCCACAAGTTTCTTGGATACAGTCACACGTAACAATTGGTGCGATTCAGCAAACGCAGAACGCAGCCAGGGTTCTTTGAGTATATTGACACAACAGTTGGCATGCGGCTTGACCAACCGTCATATTGAGATTCTTGGAAACTCTTTGGAAAACTCTGGCATTATCACCACGAAAGTTGATCAAACTAAATTTCGTGAATAATAACTAAGACAAATTTTTGACGACATTTAATCTAAATGATCTTATACCGGCCATTGACTCTATGCGTACCACAGTTTGTTGGAGGGCCCCTTGGATATTGAGGCCCTAGGTGAATCCGGCTCCGGGGACGACGCATATTTGAGATCCCTGTTCGATTTGCCAAATTCTGAATGTAGCAGATACATTTCCGAAATACAAGAACAACCGAGTCATTAAATTTCTTGCTTTTTAACTTGTGTAATAACTGTTTATTTGATGAAGTGTCTAATAAAGAAAATGTGATTTTCTTGCAAGTAATTCGTGTTTTTTTAATTTTTGTTAATGAGGGTTCCATGACAAACGCGGACGTATATCAGGGGTTCCACGATGACAAAATGATTGAAGAGCACTGCTGTAGATGACATGAAGCTGCTCTTCTCCAGGCAATAATTCCATATTGTACTCGTGAATTTATTAGACTGTGATACAACATACGTAATGCTTGGTTATACAGCATAAGCAATGCATAATTTAATGTTTAATTTTATACATTACATCAACATATTTTTATGTAGCAAAACACAATCATTTGCAATTTTCTTTCCATGTCAGTTTTTCACCTACAATTACACCAAAGTACTTGTAACTCAAAGTTCTTTCAATACGATTCTCGTTTACATTTAGTTTAAAAGAATCTGTGCTAAGTTTATTTGTGATTAACATATTTTGTGTTTCGTAAATGTTTAGTGAGAACTTGTTTATAGATAGATATTCAGTTATACTTTTCATTTCACACTCAGCCGAGTTTTTTGATGCTTTAAGATAATTGCTACTCTGAACTACAACTGCATGAACAGCAAAAAGTATAGCTTTCGTAATATTTGAATTGCGTTAGTCATTCCTAAACAAAGAAAAGAATAATTGGCCTAAAATCGAGCCTCGTGGTACCCTACAATGAAATGTTTAAGAAATTATTTAGTGCTTTCCTCTTGAATTTACTATATTCTGTTGGAGATATAAGACTATATTACAAGTTTCCTCTTTCTGCACACTGCTAGAGTTTGTCAGCAATATGGAGAGATTCACTGGAATCAAAGCCTTTTATTAGATCGGATCGAGAAAACTGCACAAGTTATGTTTTTATCAATGCTTTGGAGAAGGTTTTCGTACAAGTGTGTAATGGATAGGGATGTGGAATGGTTATTGCCAAAACTATATTGTTGCTCAAGCTGTTTTGGGTAAAATAATAGTTCAGTCCTGCGTACAGCACTTTTTCAAATTTGTTTCACAGGTATGTTAGTTTGGAAAATTAGTGGAAATTCGCAATATGCTGATGTAATAAAATTTATTACAACTTTAGCAATTTTCACGCTGTCCGGAAAGGCATCGTCACATGTCTTTCGTTTATAGTATTTGCACATGGCTAAATCGTTGCCGTGAGTAAAATGGCTTCGGACGTTTTATACATTTCGAATCTGCTAGTAATTTTGATCCTTCATAAATGCGAAACAAGTAGTTTCTATGTTTGATACAAGAAATGACCCTTGTTTTATCCATGACTTTTGTTGTTTATATTCCCTTCTAGTTCATTTTGCTAACAGGCATGTGTATATCCGCAAGACGTTTCAAAAGACTTACACTAAAATCAAATTTTTCATTAACATTTCATTCTGGGTTTTGTATCGGCAACGAATCTAGAGTTATGTATAGATCTCGTTCAAAAGCAGTGCTATCAACATCACGCATAACTCTTCAGAAACTTTGTTAAATATCTCTTTTCAGTCGGGCTTACTCAGAGTAAAATCAACTGGATAGTGAACACTAATGTCATGCAGCATAATACAAGACTTCGTAACGTTGGACAAATTTTTTGTATGAATATGGTCGAAGCATGATTCTGTTTCGTTTACCACTCTAGTTGATTTAAGCAAAATAGGGTAGCATCAAAATCTACATAGAGTATCTACACCAGGGGTGGGGAGCCTGCGGCCCGCATAAACGTTTGATATGGCCCGAAACAGAATTTTCGTTACCCAAGTTACAGTACAACATCGTGTCAAAAACGAAGCTCCATGATATGCAAGTACTTTGATAGTAAGTCAAGAGAAATCAATCTACCTCATAGCCTACTGTAGTAGTGTAGTTAGATAAAGATTGAATTTTAGGACAAAATCGATCGATTTTGCGGCCCGTCAGCGAAAATGCACATTTCATGCGGCCCGTGATATAGGCTCCCCAACCCCGATCTGCAGTATATACTGTTGAATTCAGTCGACATTTTTGCACTAAGTAGATTTATGTTAATAATGCCTAGTACATAGCATTCACAGTTTTTCTTTGCAATTTTTGCTATTGCTTAAGATAACGATTGAGAGCTCATTGAGGTTGCCTGTACACTATTCCGAAAATTACTTTTAAACCCTTTTTTCTTCCTTCACATCCACGTATTTTGAACTGCACGCCATGTCATTGAAGAAAATTCAAATATATTTTATGTAGGCACGTACACACCCACATTGTGTGTGATAATTTTTGCTAAAGAAATTTTAGCCTGGAAGTAGTGACATATCTGACGTTTCGTTAAAACCCTGCCCAGGTAACCTCTAACTAAACACAAACACAGTTGTTGTCCTTGACCAAAATGGGCAGATTTTCTTCATTCGCTTATACTGGACTAACTGATAGGCTTAGAAACTTGGAAAGTTTTCAAGCTCAGCTGATCAGGTAAAAAACAACGTGTTGATTTTGGACATTTTTTATATGATTACGAACAAAAACAATTTTCCAAATATAAATATGGGAAGGGCTCTTAACAAATGAACGAAAAAGTAAAGTAAAATCCAAAAATTCCGCCAATAGACGTCATTGGTTGTCGGTGTAAGGTTTAAATCGAACCTAACTTCAAGCGCGTGATTCTATCTGCAATAAAAGTAAATTAGGTTGAGACACGAAATTTTTCTACTTTCATTGCAATTTTCAGCCACATAAATCAACCTTGCCCATAAAATTTTTTACAAAAATCAGGCACATAAGATAAACTTGCCCAAAAAGTGCAAAAGCTTCACGGTCTGTTGGGCAATCAGTTTGATCGCGGCACTCCTGTTGACTTTCACGTCTCACGGCACTCGACCAAGTTATTGGACACATATACAGGCCCGTAACTAAGGGGGAGGCAGGTTGGGGCCCTGAACCCCCCCCTAAGAATGTTTGTCTCCCTAAAAAGATGTGTTGAACATAGTTTAAGAAACTTGGCTCCTCCCAGAATCGCCCCTCTGGTGTCCAAAGCTGGTTACGGGCCTGTACATAGCGCGTCCAGATAATCATCTACACAATGTTAACGCTCAAGTGTGCTTTACAACAAATTGCATGAAAACACTTAAACGAGCGTTTTATCGAATAGAGGAAAATATCTGGTTTCCAATCAGTTTGCTTGCATACTTTAATCCATGTTTGATCTAACCCGAACTTTTGCCATGTTTGTTGATTTAACCCGAACTTTTGCCATGTTTGATCGTTGCACTTCAAATATTTCACATTTGTGATCTTCAACATCTGGTCAAAAAAAGACAAGTGATACATTTTTTCAAATGCTACTTAAAGGCCCGTGCAAACGAACAGGTGGAATGCATATTTTCATTAGATGTTTGTTCTACATTTGTTTCAGTTTAAGATTAACTTTCGATTTGATAAACTATGAAACGATGTGACCAAACGAGAAACATATGTTTTACTGAATTTCAAATTGTAAAAACTGGCATGTGAAAATGAAAGACCATTCAAATGGTATACCGGATATGGAGAACAGGCATTTAAACAAACCAAAAGCATTAATTACTAGGCCTGATGTTGGAAGTTCGTGAAAGGGCTAAAAAACGGGATTCACCGTTTTAAATGAGCCCTTCCCAATGTAACGGTGATGGGTGTTTGATTGTTCCCCTTAACAACTGCTGTTTTTGAGCTCGTGTATCATGATACAGAAATTGGAAATGTAGCCATAGCGGTCAGCCCATGCGCTGATCGGCCATAACAGACAAAATAAAGACAATTGTTTCGGATAAAGTGGACTATCGCCGAACACAATCTTAAACATGAGCAGTGTACGATGTGTACGCAAGATCTGCAAAAAGTGATGAGATGGTTCCATGGATGCAGACGATAACCCAGATTCCCCCCAAAACCTAATTATTACTTTTTGGCCCATTTACACTGTTTCTTGAAATTAGCATGCGAATTCATTCCGTGGTATTTGCATTAAGTCGACAAATTTAACAAGCAAAAAGTATGCGAAAACAATTAATCTCTATTGCGCAGGCAATAACATATCAAACTCATTCAAGTGGGGGGTTTTAACCCCAACCCCCCACTTGATCCTTTGGTCTGAATCATCGCAAACTTGTTTAAGCAGAGCACGGCAGGCTGATTCCTCGAAAGCTCGCATGGAACTTAGAGCTTCACATTTTCGACGACACGGAGAGGAAATCGTTGCTGAATCAGCCTTGCAGAGATCTTTGACAAATACTGAACCAAGTGAAATACTTACAACTGGTCGAGGAAGAAAAACACTTATAAAACGAAACATGTTACGCAATTCACTGCCCAGTAACGGTGACCAGCAGTTCATAGCGCCGACATTTTTTTGCTTGTCTCGTCACCGCACTCCATCAAGATAACCGTTCCGCAATTGACGTCATTTTTCGCATTCAGCATCTATTCTATAGTCATATCGTGTGTTTGAAACCACAGCTATTGTGCTTTTTCTTAATCTTGCTTTAGTTTTTCATTATGTCGACCATGAGCTTTTGCTTGCATATTGCAGGACTGAAGATGGGAAAATGACGCGAAATTAATTTTCTGGAAAAAAAACTTTGCGATTTAATTTTACTGTGTCGCCCTTGGAGACTATTTGCATTTGTGTTAAAGTTGTCAATTTCCGAAACAAGATTAAAGTTCAATTTTTTCTTTTTGAACAGACATTAATGAATGCATGGATGGTTCACACGACTGTGACGGAAATGCGAATTGCACAAACACAAAAGGAAGTTTTGTTTGCACATGCAAGCCAGGTTTCACAGGCAACGGAAAAACTTGTGTGGGTAAGAAGTCAACATGACTGACACCACTAGTGTAGTTTAACTTTAGGATACTTAAGAGTGCTGGTATTTGGTATTCTTACGGAAATTTAATTTACATGAGCTTCAGGTGAAGAATCTGCATAGTAACTCTTGCGTCTAGTATTGATTGCACACTGAATATCGATTTTCCACGCAATGAAATCGAATTCGCATTTAAGATATATATCTGAAGAACGGAAAAATCCATTAAAACTTGCAGCAAATTTTAATTGCAATTATGTTTTATGGTTTGTGAACAATGCCATCATTCAAATCTTGGACGAAACTGAAGAATCTGAAATAAATTGCTTTTTTCATCAACATCTTAACGAGTGTTTGAAGCCAGATTTTTACTCGCGTGAAAGAGTTGGAGTGAAAAGTTGTTTAGGTAAAACTAAAAGCAATAAGATTCTAAATTTTCAATTACACTGGTAACATTAACTTCAAATTGTATGCTTGCCTGCAAGCAGTGCTGCAAACTCAGAATTTTACAGGTGAAGCATTTAAAATGGAATGAAAGTTAAAGGCATTCATTGCATCAAATATCGTAGCTGTTTGATTGATATTAGTTTTTCAAATGATCCTTAAATCATTGGGATGGTCAAGTTCAACAAACAGTGAAGAAGAAAATAAACATAAATTCAATATTTGTGGGCAATAAAAACGGGCATGCCAGACTTTTTTTTCCACTTGAAATTAAAAACGATGTACATTGATAGAAATCCACATACAATTTTGAAAACGTTTGTAGAAAAACAAACGAACAAAAATTTGATTCATTTTTATCTGTGATAGTTGGAGCAGATTATGTGTAGGTCTATTAATCTGCGCAAATTACGCCCAGGTTGTTGAGCTTAATTTTCCCAATCTTTGCAGAGAAGGGAATTTATCGTGAGTGCAAGAATCCTTGCGGTGGTTGCTTTGATATAAAAAAGTTTTTCCATTTTCATAGCTGTTCGGGTGGATGTAAAAATCTAATGTTTTGTACAATATGATATAACTTTCATTTAGAAAAGGGGTTGGTAGGGGTTTTGAAGTTTATTAGGAGTTTGTGAAACGAACAAGGAAAAATCGTACCAGAGGTGTTTCTCACTTGTTTTCATTGCACGTTGTTTGCCCTGATGAAGGCTAGAAGTTGAATGCTGCTGAAACCGGTGGTGTATGGTGGTCATTGTTAATGCTGGATGCGCGCTATTTGTAACGTCACAATGTGACGTATTATTCAGATATCTATAACCGTTTTGGCGTGATTTATGACACAATATGCATATTATTCTGCGTTCACTCACCCCATTCCGTGTTGATCAGTTTTGTGTCATCGTATTCACTAAATAGTTGCGCTCTAAGTTAGGACGCCCGAACAAGATACGGTCACTCACCGTTACAACAGAGCAGTTAACAGCAAAAATATCAGGTTGCACGTTAAAACAGCGGAGTAAAACACACTGCAAGGTTCTTTTCTGTTCGGTTGCAGTTTATTTTGCTTGCTTAGCAGAAAGAACGCTTCATTTAGAGCAGCGCTTCCCCACCTTTTCAGGCTTGAGGCACCCTACAGCAGAAAAATATAATTTGGGGCCCTGTGTGGCGAACCCCTAACAATTTGCGTAAGGTTTGATGACATTTTGATTAAGTATTTTAATGATATATTGAAAAACATATTAGCTCGTAGCACCCCGCTTGGGAAACACTGATTTAGAGCAAACTGTCTCGTTTGGATTTTTTTCAAGAAGACCATCTCATTCTTTGAAATCAGAGGTCCCCATTTGTAACGGCAGTTAATCGTATTGTATAATTTTCACTTCCACAGGCAACGCAGTAGACTTTATGCATGCATGGCAGCAACAAAGTACCGCACGCGCAAATACGTGAAAGAACACGAAAATAGATAAGTGGCGATTGCAGAAAAGCATACGTTGTTGGTGCTAACGCAATTACTTTGATGAACGCACATATGTGGTTTTATTAAGGCATGGATGATGCCAACAAGGTTGTGATACAGTGCCACGATGAGTTCCTGTACAACGACCAGTTTATAAAATGCATGGGGAAGTGGGAGGCTGCGAAGATCATGGGTAATTTGGGATACAGTCCTTAGGGCGAAGCCACTTACAGTGTAAAGGGAACAGTTCAGTAAATATGTGAAAGTACAGTATTTTGCTCCGAGTACGTTCAATTTTAATATATGCAACCCGGTTATAAGATTAATGGAAGCAAAATACTTCTTCGCAGGCAAGTTCAACCTCCAGAAAATTGGTATAGCATTGCTACTGACGGCGTTTGGTATTTTCACATATTTTGGAATTATTCGTGATAGCTAACGAGGAAATGCGTCGACAGTTATGGACTAGTGCAGCGCTGCAACGGTATCATTGAATTTGCAACTGGGTTTCTCAACAGTTGAATAATCCTGCATTAAGTCAGGATGCCAAGCAATAATTGAGTGTCGATGTTTTCTATATAAAGAAAGGACATTTGTGAGCGAAATTTCTTTGCCTACACAACCAAAAATAAACCAAATACTCACCAAATCATGTGCCTTTCACAGTTTCGTCAACGTAGAGTCTCACTCTTAACATACAAACGAAAAATGACAGGATTTTTCTTTGCATTGGTAAGATCCTTAACGTTCGGCGAGCTTATTCAAATAAATCAACTTAGGAACAAGGCAGCTCCTCAACACGACCAGCCGCGCTCATGTCAAACTTACCACTGAATGGACAGTGCTACTAGTGAACGGACAGTGCTACTAGTGAGCGGACAGTGCTACTAATTACAACGAAAGAAGGCGGCCAAGAGCGCCAGTGGCGGAGAATGCTAATCAGACGCGCAGCACAATATACGTCCAGGGGTGGGAAACAAAGAAAATGCACATTTTCTACATTAAGAATGCTGAGAACAAGGGGTCCAATGATGTGCTTGGGAAATGAATTTTCGGTCAATAGAACTTCGTTCACTGTTCTGTAGACACAATATTCGCAATGCGATTAAAGACCAAAGGCATCCCACTACTTTTTACAAGAGCTTAATGCGACCAATATTAGTGAACGCAACAAAATATATCCAAACTGAGTAAGATACAACAGCGATACCTTTCATAGTAATAGCGTTAAATAATTAAATCAGCGCCCTTGCTTAAAGCACATTGTATTCTACCAAATAGGTATACCAATAATATTTCTAGTACCCCGATAACACATTTTCACATTCCGTTGTAAAAAGTGTCAAACACGGTTTATTTTTTATTTCTGAAGGAATTTATGTCACGATTTTTCTTGCACTGTTTTTCAGCGTTTCCGCACCTGAGTTGGAAGGTGCTTTGGTAAAGCAAATTGCCGAATTAAAGTTTGTCTCGTATTATATGGATGAGCATCTGTTATCAGTCTAAAATACTTGGTAAATGTAGTCAGTAGCTGAGAGCTATTGTATGCTGTAAAGCAGGGGTTCCCAACCTGGGGTACATGTGCTCCTGGGGGTACATTTGCCCATATCAAGGTGTACATTTGTCGTGCAGCCACAACAATCAACTTTAAACCATAAAATGTAGTCTACTTTATAGTTTTAAAAATATAAACTTTGTGTTAAAATTCAGTGGATTTTTGTTAATTTACTCAGCCTTTTTGTCATAAGTAAGAACCTTTAGAGGGACATGCTCATCTGTCGAAATGCTGAAGGGGTACATGCTAAGAGAAAGGTAAGGAAACCCTACTGTAAAGCATTTTGCCTCCATTCATCATGTAACCGCATTGCGTCTATTACCATATACTCAGGGCAATATACTTTACTTTCATTTACTTAATGAACTGTTCCCTTTGCACTGTAAGTGGCTTCGCACTAAGGAGTTCTGTAGCCCAAATTAACCCTGGTTTTCGCAGCCGCCCACTCCCCCATACATTTTATAAATCGGTGTACTGCGAACTCATCGTAGTACAGTATTACAACAATCGTGTTGGAGCCATGCATGCATGAAGGGAATGTTATGCTAAAATCACATATCTATGCTTGTGTGTCATCAAAGTAACTGTGTTAGCGCCAACAAGCTTATGCTTTTCTACTATCGTCACGTACCTCCGTGTTCTTTCACGTATTAGTGCGTGCTGTACTTTGTTACTGCCATGTATTAGTCTGCTGCTTTGCGTGTGGGAGAGAAAACGTTATACAATACAACTGACTGTCGCCTCTGATTTAAGAGAATGAGATGGTCTTGTTGAATAAACTCTAGATAAGTCAGTTTGCTCTACAGTTGCTCTAAATCAGGGGTCACCACCACGGTGCTTGCCGGCGCCAGGTCGTCGCTTAAGGACCATATGAGGCGCTCGCCAGCTAGTTCAAAAATAGCTCAAATAGCGGCACTTACCAGTGAGATACATCTAATTTTTTTGGTTGCTATTTTTGTTTAAATCACACTTACCGTGTTTTACACCAACAATTGCGATGAGCAGCGCATGCGGTTCCGCAAGCATGTAGCACCGTGTTTCTCAAAAGTTTTTATTCCATCGCCCCCTTTTCACTCTCGACACGTCGTTTTCGCCCCCCATGCCTGAAAGAACTTTATTTAAAGAAAGTATTAAATAGCTGAACCAAGCCATTAAATAGCTGAGCTAAGCAATTGTATTACGACGCTAATATTACGTTCAGAATTCTTGTGAAAATAATCCACATTGCAGCCGGGCACATAGACAATCCAGAGTAAAAATTAAACGGATAAATTGCTTTAGGAACAACCTCCAACGATTATTATCATAATGAATTAATATTTTCAAGACACTAACAAGTCATAATAGTAGGCTACTGAAGTAAACTCAATGATCGATTAGTGGTTGAGCATTTTCGCCCTTTTGTTGTTTTGCCCACCTATCATCCCCTTTGGTTTTTTCGACACCCTTGCCCCTCAAAAAACGCCCCCAAGGGTGCGATTCCGCTCAATTTGAGAAGCACTGATCTAGCACATTGGTGCGCACTGTATGAAACACGCGCACAGTCTTTATTTATTCTATTCGTGTCTAGCGGAATAGGCATATGTGACAGATTAAACTTCCTCGTATGTAATCCGCCAGACTGAGTAGAAAAAACTGAAAGTTGTGCGGGTGATTCGGTGTTTGATTCGGTGTGCCGCAACATAGTCAGGAGCCTCGTGGAGTAATACACACACAGCTCTGCGAGATCATACAAACAAGGTGGAGACAAGTAAGCGGCGCAGCGAAAATGAGGACATGGCTGACTCCAAAAAGATGGCAGGAAAAAGAAAGAAAATTTATCATTTTCACGGTGAATGGGAGGTAGAGTTTTTTTACCACTGTGAAAGGAGACTGCGTGCGTCTCATTTCCGGGGCAACTGTGGCGACAGCAAACCAGCACAATGTGGAGAGACATGTCACAACGTGTCACACAAGCTACCATGCTAACTACCCGCCGGGCAGTGCACTACGAGCAGAAAGGGCCCGTGAGTTAAAGGCTGCTTTGTGCAAACAGCAATATTTTTTCACGAGACAGGTTAAAAACTCCCAAAAAGCAACCGAAGCCTCATTTGGAGCTACGCAGTTCTTGATTAAGACAAATAAGGTCTTTTCAGACGGGAAGCTTGTCAAAGAACGGATGATGCTAATTGCTAAAACTGTTCTTGGAGACGAGAAACATGGAATCGATTAAATCTCCACTCTCTCCAATGTTCAGCTGGGG
>JGI24021J15306_10009251_pt1 | contig 12180 bp, 9 predicted proteins | sample Ectturendosymbi1_FD_15306 | JGI IMG/M metagenome (IMG submission 15306)
CCTAAGATTTCCTATGACAATACATTTTATCATGATTATTCATTGATATATTTAACAATAAGCATATAATGATTTTTGAAAAGAATATTCACTGATATATGTGCAAATATTGGGAAATAAATTCTGCGCATATATGTTTTGCTCTTCTATTGATAACCTAGAATGTACGCCTACGGATAGGCAAATGTACTCCAGGTTGGGAATCCCTGGTCTATACCAATCTGCATTGTGCAGACTGTGTGTGTTTGTACTCTATGCACTTAGCAGGTTTTTTTAAAGGAAAATGTTAGGTACCCGGTATGATCCTGCAGGGATCCGATATCTCTGATTCTAGGGACCCGATGATAATTTTCTCCATTTCTAAGGCGATTTTCAATTCTAGGGATCCGAATCGGGTCTCTAAAACGCCTTAACAAAACCCTGGACTTAGTGTTTGTTACAGAACTTTAAAATTAAAGAAATTAACCAAGAAATACATTTGTTTTTACAACTTATTTAAAGTAAGGGGGGCGTGAGCCAAAAGGAAAATTACTTTAGGGAGGTATGATGGAGAAAAGGTTAAGAACCACTGCTCTAAACACTCGTACTACAACCTAGTTTCCAATAAAATTGAGTCAAAAGATTGGCTCTTGGTGTAGACACCCAGGGCCTGATAATCTTATCCAAATATGCATAAACCTACTCCCATTATGATGTCACCAACAAAAAATAAAAATTCAAAACTTCCCAATTTTTCTTTTTTAATCGAAACTACAACACTTTCCGCATCTGTAGTGCGTTTGAACAGCTCACCTGCTCAATTGGCTAGCAATTTATGGCCTTCAACCAATAAATATGGCCATGGTTACCTTTTGCCGGACTTGATTTTTCATCAAAATTTAGGTTTTAGAGCCATAATTTCCGATCCAGAATTGCTAAAAAAAACGATGAAGGGCTCTAATAACTTGAATTACAGCTTACTTTCCAATAAAACTATGAATCAAAAAATTTGGTCAGTGATTTGACGCTCAGGGCCTGATGACCTCCGGAAAAACGTGTGAACCTACCCCATTATGACGTCACCAACAAAAAAAACAAAACCCGAACTTCTTTATGAACTACAAGACTTCCCACATCTTTAGATGGTTTGAACAGCTCTCTTGCTCAATCAGCTGGTGAGCTGTGCACATGGGGCTAACAGGGTTATAGGGTAAATACATTGAAATCTTAAGCAAAAACGTTGTGGGACGTTTACTCAAAAGAAACAACATAAGCAATGAGGATATTTTGAGACAAAAACATCCTCAGTGAGAGCTTTCAGATGATGTATTGCACATACCAATTGCATGTGTGCTCGTCGAGTTATCACCATTCAAAATATACATCATGTATGAGTGATTTTGATGACTACACATTTTACCCCAAGCGCATGGATTTTTTGAAAATTTTCTTCACAGGTGAGGATAATATACTTGAGACAACCTCTTGTCAAGTTTTCACAGCAATGAAATGATTACAGTGGGAATGATTTAGTTTTAAAGTAGTTGATGATTTTCTTGCTAGTTGTTACACTTTATTGACCACAAAAAGTAGTCATTTTGTATGGTCCATAACTTTGCAAAACCTCAACCAATTTTAAAAAAATAGTTTTTTGCAATCAGCAAGAAAATTTCTTTCTGCTTATTAAATTTAAGGAAAATCCGAGATGGTGGGTTGACTTTTCCATTTTTTTGGTTCATTTGACATAGAATGAGCCACTAGCAAATTCATCTTGTGGCCAGAATAATATAAACTTCTGACAAGTAGTACGTCCGATGGTGTTAACCCAACAAGCTTGCAATCTTAAAGTAGCACTAAGAAATGAAACAATAAGAAACTTCACAAACACAACATTAACGTAACAAGCATATATTTAACAACCTAATGGGAGTTGACACAGAACAGTTCAAGAGACCAATTTTCAGAAGCTTGTACTTGTGACTGTGGCCCAGCTAAACACAAAATTTTACTCTATGATTAATTCCACACCTCTGTTTCAAACAAAATAGTATCATAAAGAAACAATGTTAACTTACATACAAATTGCACAGAAGACGTGGCAAAGTCTGGCGGGTCATCCCCTAAGTATTCAAACACACGCTGTGCAACAGAAACAAGCAGCAACCGCATTTGGCTGTCACTGACTATTCGGAGCTGTTGATATAGAAAGAACACAGTCTTCTGAAGAACATCAGCATCGATGACCTGTAAAACACACTCTTTCTGTTTGTGTTGTTCATCTGGCAATCAAATCAAAATGAAACATAAACACGTTGGTGTCCGGCCGGTTTTGAGGATTCTCGCGCCAAAAACAACGGGATCGCACTTGGCTTTGCGCGTGCGTAACTCGAGCGTCGCAAGTGGTAGAGAGCTCTGCAAAGGCTCAAAAGACATGGCAAGTCTTCTAGTCGACACTCGAAAAAAATTATATGGTTGGGATGTGCCGATTTTTTGTGAGTGATGTCATAAGTGGGTAACTTTTAGGCCACCTTGGCCCACTTCACCTGGCCCTGGGCTCAAACTGTTAGATGGCAGTATTTCGCTGAAGTTTTGATTGGAAACTAGGCTGCAATCCGAGTCTTTTGATACTTTGGATGACTTGATGGGGTTTCAGGTTCAAAAGTTATGATCTAAAGTAATGAAAATATTTGACTATTTGGGTAATTAAATAATTTGTTGATTTAGATCATAACTTTTGAACCAGAAATGCTAGAAAGTCGATAAAAGGCTCAAAAGACTCAGACTCGAGCTTACTTTCCAATGGAAACTTCAGAGAAATACTTTAGCCTAGCAGTTGGGCCCTAGGCCAGGCAACATGAGCCAAAATGACCCTAAAACTACTTCACTTATGACTTCACTCACAAAAAATCCGCAACCCCCAACCAAAAATTTTTTTTCGAGTGCAGACTAGAAGAATGTCCGATTCGTTTGAGCCACTGAACAGCTCTCTAGCGCAATCGGCGGAGGAGCTAGGGTGTTGGTAAGGCAATTAAAAACTGGTGGTTTTAGGCTGAAATCTAGGTACGATATATTCGTAGGCAAGCTCTCAAAGTGTTAAAGGAACACCTTTTCTTAGTGGAGAACATAGTCCTGCCTAAAGTTAATCTAAGCCATACAGCAACAGCATAATGAAAGAGAAATGAAAACACTATGCAAGTCAAGATTCACCACCAGCAGTCTAATCTAGCTAATCAAGCTTTAATCTGGTTCTGGTTCTTGTCAGAATTAGAGATCGACGGATGTCTTTTTGGGGCCAATGCCGAGGGATATAACAGCGTTTTGTCAATACCTACTGAGGTGGATTTATCGACCGAACGGCTGACCCCAATATATTGGCAAAACCCAAATATCTGCTGATTATATCGGCCAGGCTGATATATCAGTCTATCTCTAATCAGAATTGAGTTAATGCTGACAGACACAAAAATTTGTTTATTGTTTTTCCGATTTTCCCATGTCAAACCACTTATGGTAATGTAACATATTTGCTTACACGATACTTCTGTAACAAAGCAAGTGTTGCAACCAATCTGCTGGCATTGTGCAAAAATGTGCGGTTCCCCAAAAACGGAATGCGTGCGAAGAACAACACGATATATATGTGGCGCGAACAAGCAATAGAAGAGTGGTCATGGCATGTGATCTCAATTGTTGCTTGCTGCCACAGTGAGAAGCTTTGCACACTTGTCGCTCAGGCTTTCCGATCGCAACAAAAGATTAATATAAAGCAATTTGGTAAAACCTTATAACACTTTGAAAGCCGGCCTAGGAATATATCATACCTAGGTTTCAGCCTAAAACCAGCAGTTTTTGGTTGCCTTACCAACACCATAGTTCCTCCGCCAATTGCGCTAGAGAGCTGTTCAATGACTCAAACCGATCAGCAAATCTTCTTGTCTGCACTTGAAAAATAATTTTTGGTTGGGGGTTGCGGATTTTTTGTGAGTGATGCCATAAGTGAAGTAGTTTTTAGGCCATTTTGGCTCTTGTTACCTGGCCTAAGGCCCAACCGCTAGGCCGAAGTATTTCGTTGAAGTTTTCATTGGAAACTAGGTTCGATTCTAAGTCTTTTGAGCCTTTGATCAACTTTCTAGCGTTTCTGGTTCAAAAGTTATGATCTAAAATAAACAAATTAATTAATTATCTAACTAACTGATTGGTCAAATATTTTTATTACTTTAGATCAGTGGTTCCCAACCGGGGTGTCGCGGCACCCTGGGATGCCATTTACAGTGCCCAGGGGTGCCGCGGGATAACACGTTTTTTGCCATATCATTAAAAATACATTTTCAAGCTGTCATCAAACCTCAAAGCAAATTGCTATGGGTTCGACACTGTGGGTGCCGTAAATTATTATTCTTTTCTGTAGGGTGCCGCAAGCCCAAAAAGGTTGGGAAACACTGCTTTAGATCATAACTTTTGAGTCTGAAACCCCAGCAAGTCATCCAAAGTATCGAGACTCGGATTGTAGTCTAGTTTCCAATAAAAACTTCAGTGAAATACTACCATGTAACAGTTTGGGCCCAGGGCCAGGTGAAGTGGGCCAAGGTGGCCTAAAAGCCCTCCACTTACAACGTCACTCACAAAAAATTGGCACACCCCATCCAAAAAATATTTTCGAGTGCAGACTATAGACAACTTGCCACATCTTTTGAGCCTATGAACAGCTCTCTATTGCTTTCAGTGCCAGAGTTACCTCAAAATTCCCATGTGAGAAACAAGATATTCCCAAAAGTTTTTTTTGTCTAGTAGTTCCTTGCATGTTTTTTCTTGTAATAGTTGTTTTGCAGATGGGAGTTGTATAATATTTGCACAACACAATTTTACTTTATGTAAAAAAAAATCAATACAGCCATGTTGACTATCGCAATATTGAAAGTTACACTTTCACTTTCAGAGCCAGTAGCCTACGGTTTTCAGCCTAAAACCAGCAGTTTGCACGTGTCTTTGCATGGGAATATCTCTGGCGCCAAAAGCGCTAGAGAGCTCTTCAAACCTTCAAAAGACTTGGCAAGTCTTCTAGTTTCCAATGAAAAAAAATGTTTTTTGGTTTTGGGATGCAGATTTTTGTGAATGATGTCATAAATGACGTAGGTTCTTGGCCATTTCGGCCCACGATCAGGATCAAAAAATGCCTTTACCTCAAAAACTAGAACCAATTTAGGAAAACTAATATCATTTTTGGATTCATCAGCCCCAAGTTACCCCAAATTCATTCCAACATTCTTGGCATAAAAGAAAAAATATTTTTTGTTGGGCAGTGTATCAAAAACCATGGCCTTGTTTGCAGGCAGCCATCTGCTTACCACACAAAACATGGGAGCGAATGTTACATCACAAGCTGGTTTATTGGGACGATTGCGAAGTTGTCTGAATATTACGCACTACTTGATGCAGTAGAAGGGCTGCACGTCATAAGGAACAGTGCAGAGAATTTAATCACAGACAAAGTAGCAACTTGGATTTGCAAAAACTCTGTGTAGAAAACTAGCGTAGCAACTTTTATGAGAAAACACTGCCGATATACTATACATCGGCACATTTTGCCAATATTAATACTTTCACAACATCGCAAGATCCATCAGTCGCTTTCTTGTCTTAAGAGAAAATGCAGTTTTGTGCCAAGAAGTGATATCAAAAGCTGTCCTTCCATGACAGACCCCTTTTTTCCAGGCTAGATGTGCCACTGCACACGCCTGCACAGTGCACAACTCAGAAAGCTCTTAGAGCCAAATTGACCCATTAGAATTTGCCACAGGCTGTAAGATCTATTTCATTTTGTAGTTTGAAAGAAATTCTGGATCAACAATTAAGTATATACCGTATTTTCCGCCTAATAAGCCGAATTTCAGGACCTAATTTTTGGACCTGATTTTTGGGGGTCGGCTTGTTAGGCGGATCATCAGCTTTGGACCAGAATAAAAATATACACTTCAATCTCAGAAATTTATTAAAATCTATCAATTTAGTCATCTTCATCGTCAGAAGCGTCGAATAATAGATTCCAATCCTCGGCAGATACCTGGTCGTCGTACGGGTCATTTTCTGGTGTTATTAGCTGAACAAGTACAATGCTGTCTTCCTCGTCGTCNTCCAACCACAAATATCATCTTCCGTTCCAACCATTGTCACTTCTTAAAAGTGGCCTCGGCTTATTGGGTGGTAATATGAAAAAACCCTCATTTTCAGAGCTAAAAATTGGCCTCGGCTTATTCGACGATTCGGCTTGTTAGGCGGAAAATACAGTATCCGAATTTGGGCTGTTGCAACATTTTCTGCAATTGCAAAAGCTTTTGCAGGTTGCATGCGGAGCTGCCACAGGCTGTATGTTGTGCAGGCTAGTATAGATGGTGATAAAGCAACCTTCCCACACTTTTCTAAACAAACGTTTTTGACATCAATGGTGGCTTATCTTACAAAAAAACATTTTTGCTTTAACAGTGTTGAAATCGCCTTACTGTTAGCAAGTGACTGGTTGATGCTTTTTATTTTGGGACTACAGCACTCAATTTCCTTGCAATCTTTCCAACGATAAAGTAATTTTTGCCAAGCACTTTTTTATAAGACCAGATCACAGAGACAACTGAGAAACTGCAGCAACAAAAAACAAAAAATTTCATGTACACCTACCTTACTGTTCATGAAGACTGGTAACGCAAGCATGCTTTCAATCAGCTTAATCACCGATTCCCACTAAACAAGTAAATAGTTGGTGTATTAGTTCTGTTTCAAAACAAAAACACAGAAATCCAAAAGCTACAAAAATGGGTTTCCCTAGTTTGCTTAAAGTAATACGGTGTTAGCATCTAAGAATTTGGTGGTGATGGATCAGTGGTTCAGTGTTCATCCCTTGAAAGGTTAGGTGATCCACCCATGACCATGAAGTAACTTCAATAAAACAAGCTCTAGCTTCAAAGCCAGTTTGTCAGGAATCTGCCTGCTTGGTACTGCTTTCATACTCGAACTCGCACACGTCTACCTTTCAGGTGTAAGCCACAGTAATGACACAAGTGAATCCATCTGTAATTTATTTCACAGGGAAACTAGTTTTGTGTATTTAAATGCATCTTCTGTCCTTCAAAGGCAATAATAAAAACTTACTATTGAAATGTTGACACTAAAACAAGAGTAGAAAAAACACATGACTGCAGCTTAGAACAGGAAGCAATAGTGGAACAATTGAGCTATTTTAAATGCCATCTTTTACTAATGAAGTAACTTGCCATCATGCTCTATACCAGTGGTTCTCAAACTTTCTTGAGTCATGGTCCCCTTCAAAAGACTCTCAACACTTGTGGCCCTCTGCTCTTCAATAAAAATACCCAGTTTTGTTTTTTTGCATAACTGTTATGCAATATCATGGCAAAGCTACCTAGTGAAGGCCTCTGCTCATGGTTCCCAGAGAACTGCTCTGTGGCCTCCAAGTGGGGCTGAGGGCCCCACTTTATACTGTCATTGGCACAAGCATACATTTCGATTGCCTCAGCAAAAAACAAAAATCAGACTGCCATCAATTGCAGTCACTCAAATAATTAAAAAACAACAAAAAACTAACTTATGTTTTACACATTTAACGAAGCAAGACCATATCAATGTTTTTTGTCTTAACTCTTTGGCGTCCGGCTGCTTTCAGGGATTTTCGGAAACAAAAAGCCTAAACGCACATGGCTTTGCACAGGAATATCTCCGCTCCTCTTCGGGTTACGGACCTAGTCGAAGAGTCAAAAGACACGGCAAGTCTTCTAGTCTGCACTCGAAAAAAAATTTTTGCTTGAGGGGTGTGAGTTTTTTGTGAGTGACATCGTAAGTGGAGGACTTTCATAATAAGTGGAGGACTTTCAGGCCATATGAGATGCCATATGGTGAAATCGAGTTCCATTAAATAACATCAATGCATGCTCATTTTTTTTACTTGTGCAGTGTGCACAGACAATGCTTAAGTTGAAGATATGGGTAGACAAGAATTGCCGCAGTTAACAGAAAGGAAGACACAGGTTGATACTGATGCTCAAGAAACAAGTAGAGCTTCCAAGTACTAATTAAATAATTAATTAATTTGTTTATTTTAAGATCATAACTTTTGAACCAGAAACGCTAGAAAGTCGATCAAAGGCTCAAAAGACTCGGACTCGAGCCTAGTTTCTAATGAAAACTTCAACGAAATACTTTGGCCTAGCGGTTAGGCCCTAGGCCAGGCAACATGAGCCAAAATGGCCCAAAAACTACTTCACTTATTTCTCACACACAAGTAGTTTACCCCTGCATCTCACACACAAGTAGTTTTTTGACAATTGGTAAAGACAAATGAATCGGCACCCCAAAGAAAAAAAATTTTTTTTCGAGTGCAATCTACTAGACTGGCCGCGTGTTTTGACAGTTTCGCCGAGTCGCTAGAGCGAACAAGAGCGGAGATATTCATTCGCAAAGCCACGTGCGTTTAGGTGTTTTTTTTGCCGAAAATCTCAAAAACCAGCCGGGTGCCAAAGTGTTAATGCAAATTTTCTGCTTGATCAATCTTTTGTGTGGGTTAACATCAAGTGATTCAGTGTTAATCATTTCTTTCAACGTTTATAGTTACACAAACATCAAAGCAATTATCAGGTAGGTTTAAAAACTTTCAGTAGACAATTTAAGGTTGGATTTGGGTTTATTGTTGTGGCTCATACCACATGCTGAAGTACAAGTGCTTGCCTTCCATGAAGTACAATGCAAACCCCCAAATCTTGTTGACAGTCTCCTTTACATACCCTATAGAGTCCTGTGTATGAGTTTAATTTTTTTGTCTGCTCCCAGCCCGTACCCGCAGGAATTTGAGAAATCTTGCCCGCTCCACCCCGCCGGCTTCTAACCTGCACCCACCCCGCAGGCTTTCCCAACCCGCCCCGTACTGGTTCAATCCCAAACCTGCGCCTGTCACGGGGAAACCACTAAAAACTCGTGCAACATGTTTCATCACTAGTGGCAATTTATTCAGTGGTTCAATTCAAAATCAACAGAAGTCTTGAAACACTACAAGGTAAAAAAGTGAAACCTAGTCAAACTTCCAGCGCCTCTTTCTCAGAGAATTGTTAAAAAAGTATGTTGTTCACTGACAGACTTTTTTTAATTTGCTCTTCTGCTGTTCACAACATGATCGTCGATACTATGCAAACACTTCTTCATTAGCAGCGCTGGCTGCCATTACACGGAACGCATTTCCTGCAAGACCACTGAGACTTGACAACTCCAATCTGTGTTCTACAGGTCTAGCCGCCACTGGAGAATGTCTCTTACACCAGCTATGTCCAACCCAAGGCCCACATTCAGCCCATTAAGCTTTTTATTATTTTGTAGGTAGAATACAATGGCTTGACTTAATATTCATAATCTCAAATTCGACATTTTCAATGCAATAGTATTTACTGCCTGCTTATCATGTTCCACACATTGGTAGATTTTTATGTGCCCAATCACCCCGGGGTGCAAAACTGATGTCTAGTTTTCTGATCTTAACTCATGTTTTCCTCCGCACTAAATTGATTTCTGACTATCCTTGTTCTTCCATGAGCAGTAGCAATAAATTTGCCATGGCATCACACTTTGGGAGTGATCACAAGTACCATACAGCCTTTGTCATTGCAGTTAGGATTCAGATCCTCTCAGTAGCTTTAAACTAAATTTGGGTTTGATAAGATGAAAGTAAGCCATTTAATGTGCGGCCCTCACAAAGATACTGACAAAATTTTTGGCCGAGTAAAGTATTTCTGTTGGCATAGCTGATCTACACCTTCGTACCACAAGTAGCATTAAATTTTATGCTCATGTCACTTCCACATGCAGTGTATCAACATTCAGTAACCTGCACAAAAGAATTATTTGTCCCACGCCCACCCTGCACCAAGCTCAACCTTCTCCCACCCGGCACACATAACCCTGAAGGTTCCTGCACCTGTCCCACAAATGTGGGTACCTGCAACCCGCACCGGTTAACATGCCCTGCACAGGACTCTAATAGCTTATGCAACATCACAGGAAAAGCTACATGCAAACCTTGCAAATATAAGAAGTATGGTTTTGAAGTGACTGCTCTACAGTCAAAATGCAAGCCATTTCCAATATGTCATGTGTTACCTTGCACTAGTGACAGTAATGTTGTACTGCAAGGTTGCCCAACCAGCAGCCCGCGAGGTTGTTTTAAGTGGCCCGCGATGTAATACGTTCGTAAGTAGACTTTTTTAATTTTTAGTATTTTTTTTTATAGGCTCAAGTATATTTGCCATCAACACACACCAACATTATACCTGTTGTTTCTGTTATGGGCCTACCACCCAAAAACTTATATAACAAATGCTTTGAAAATATGTCAGTTTTTTAGATTTGGTTTACATCCATACAAGCTGGCAACACTGTGTGCAACTATAAGACTCATTATGACCTCATGTTATCGCATAAAACTTATCAAAATCAAGGGATTTGTTACATCACAATAGCTTATTGTTACGTCACAAAAATATTTGTGGCCCGCCATAAATTTCCTCATGTGAAAGTGGCCCGCAACACTAAAAAGGTTGGGCAGCCCTGTTGTAATGGGTTGTTAAAGTGGAGATCATCAATTTTTTATTACACATCTTTTATGGCATGTGAGATTAACAACAAATTCAGGCATACAGAAAACCAACAATGCAAAATAAGAGACTAAAATTCAAGAAACATTAGCTCTGGGAAAATCAGTTCTGAACATCACACTTCACAAATCAACTCACCTCAGTTAAGGATGATGTCATTTTAGCAAACCTCTTTAAAATATCACTGTACAACTGCAAAAAAATTAAAAATTGAGTTTTATCTTTCCTGACAAGTCTAACATGAAAAGCAATGAAAATTACTAACCTTGCAGCAAACTTGACATATACTTTTTTGGTGGTTTGGGGGAAGATCTAGCAAAATGTAAAAAACAGCAACTGCAAGTCTGCCACACAAAATTTGATACACAAGACATTGTTCAGTTTCATTCATACTCAGTTTCTATACTCCTTTCGGAGTGTCACAAGTGGTCTGCGACGCCCATTTGTGCTTGCTTGCATGATGGGTCATGCAGTTGCTTTTACAGTGAATGATGCACTGCAGGCAAGTCAATGGCAGCACTGCATGTGAACTGTTCCCTTGCACTCACCGATCAACATCACACACAAGGCTGGAAGGGCCGCAAGTACTGTTTTTCAAGTCTTTGGTATGACCCAATCAGGTATCAAACTCAGTCCACCAGGTTTGTTGGCACGTTCTCAACCAACTAGGTCATTTAGCTGGTGTTTATGGCTTGCCTAGTCTCATGTTCGGCATTGATAGGAGGGTGCAAATCATGTTTGTACACAACACATTGTACTGCAGCAAATTACTCATCAATAAAAACTTGGTGGCTAAACCACAACAGCAACCATGATTTCATATGGAAAACACGACCAAGAACCACAACACCTCATTCACAAACGACTTATTGAAACAGCTGCTCACCATGGAGAATTTCCGATAATGACAATGAGCAGTTATAAAATATTGAAAATGAAGAACTCAAAGGTATTGTTGAATCCATATCACAATAGTCTTTTTGCTCAGCAACGACAGCAGATAAGGAAAAGGATGCTGAAATAAATTGCATAGCCAGCCATATTTCCTTTACTGGTTTTCCATCAGCATTCAAACCAAACTGCTCCATAAATGAAAGAAATAGTTTAGATACTCCAAACAGGTGACATTGACATCCATTGCTGACATTTGATAGATATAAACTTGTTAAAGAATGCAGCAGTGCATGCAAGGGAAATGGCATTTCTGAAAAATAACATGTACAGGTATTACATCTATTCAGTACTAAAAATATTTAGTATATGAGTATTGTCGTGCATAGAGTTTAACACTTTGGTGTCCGCGTGGTTTTGGGAATTTTTGAAAAAAAAACGCCTAAACCCACGTGGCTTTGAGCGGGAATTTCTATGGTTCAGTATGCTCTACAGATCTGGTAAAAGTCTCAAAAGACGCAGCAAGTCTTCTAGTCTGGACTCGAAAAAAATTTTTTTGCTTGGGGGTGCGGTTTTTTGTGAGTGACGTCATAAGTGGAGGACTTTTAGGCCACCTTGGCCCACTTTGCCTGGCCCTGGGCACCAACCGTTAGGTGGTAGTATTTCG
>JGI24021J15306_10009252_pt1 | contig 12179 bp, 7 predicted proteins | sample Ectturendosymbi1_FD_15306 | JGI IMG/M metagenome (IMG submission 15306)
CTGTGCAATACCCTGCAAACGCGAAAATTTCACTTTGCAATAAGTTTAACGAAACAAAGACAATTTTTTGTAGCACTCCTCTTCAATCAATACATCACTTGATTTTCATTTTAAATCAAGAAGGAAATCTAAACCAGTGCATAATTGTGTTAGTTGGTGCTGTAATATCGCTGCTGGCCATAAGTCCACTCGTCAGAAATTACTGTCGAGCGCGATTTTCTCCTCTTGCTTGACCGGAATAGCGTCCGCGCAGCAGTCGGCGCGTTGCGTTCGTCGTTTCTATTCGCGTCCCTTATTAAGGTCATGTCCGGATGTGCGAAAAGTAAATTGATTGCAAATCTATCTTGGTCCTTGACCTACAGCGCATGCATTTATCGATGAACATACCTGACCTTGGAAGTCAAAGAACCTTATATAAATAGGCTGGTACACGTGAACACCTATGTTGTTGCACTGAAATATTTTTTATGCAAACATTATCGAATTGATTTTTGCAACGTATACCTATTCACGTTTGATTGGACAGGTTTAAAAAATATTTGTTTAACAATATAGACAACACCCACGCTATACGACATTCTATCATATAAAACTTTGCAAGAAACAAGCATATTAAACACTTCTTGAGCTCACGTAATAATGTATTATACGCGGTTGTTGTCTGTTTCAACTTGCAATAAAATTTTCAAAAACTCCTCTGATGGTCTGTTCCTTGCATTTTCAAAAACTTTAATGCGGATGACCTTACAGTATAATAAAACAAATTTGATAGACTATAACCATTTCTATGGGAAAATTTTTCAATAAACAGTGTTTTCAACGAAAGAGAATTTTGATGTTCGTTGAAGCAAATACGAGTAAAAATGGGTGCACTCTTATCATAATCTTATGAAATTGCAAACAATGACACAACTTTATCGATAAGTTGCTATTCAGGAGTCGCAAACGTTAAAAAAAAAACAAAAAGAATTTCAACAAATAGCGATATTTTTGCGAATGTTAAAAAAATAATTGTTTCATGCACAACACTTCACAAGCTCATTAAGAACTGATAATACTGTTGACTTCTTAATCATGACCTGATATTTTCGAAAATTAGGTTTATGGCTTTTTTTTTCAACTAGTATCAAATTTCAATGAAACACTGTTGATGAAAAAGAACCTCGGTCAGCAGCAATATTAAATAATACTGATAAAAAAATTAAAAAGCAGCATTTTTTGCAACTTAATTCAGTTATTAGTTCACGATTGTTTCGGAAAATCTGATGTAATTCCGACAGGCATGAAGTACACCTTGAAAATCAAAACGTTGCGATGAAATCAGAGTATTTCAAAAAATGAATATTAAAAATCGTATAATGAAATGCTTTACAGTTCACACCAACAAACGATACTGGGATTAAAACCTTTACTGCAAAAGCAGTTGGTGCGTTTGGATGAAAAGCTTGTTCGATCTTACCTCAGAACATGTGTGCGCCCTCCTTCGGCTGCGTAATGAGCTGGCGTCCAGCCGCAAGTTGTCCTCACACCAGGATGAGCACCTTTCTCGAGCAAGCGCCGGGTCATATCGCCTTTTCCTGCGCATTTCACCGTGACAAAGGTCAGCGTTTTGTCAACGCAACAACGACAGTACACGCGCAACACTTCTCCGGTATCTTTTCTGGGCTGTTTGTCTTTCATGTTTTAATTTTGGTCACCTCCGGTCTTGAGTATCGTTTGCAAACGCCAGCCTTGTCCAATCATATTTTTACATTGTTTTCTCACGACCGCGAGCTTGATATGTGCGTTTATTTTTGAACGTTTCGTGTTAACAGGCTGTACGTTGTTTTGGGTCCTTCTGGATTCAAATATAACTTGCTTTTGAGGGCGATATCACGACAACGAATTAACTCGAGCACCAAAAAAGCACATTCCAGCAAATTGCAGTGTGCTGAAATACCACATTCAAATACTAAGACGCCACAGATTCTATGCAACGTACACCATCAGCTCAATGAGGACACACACAACACACTCAAGCCAGACGTTATGGAAGCTATGATCAAACGTTGGAATGGCACTTTCTTCCCGCGAAGAACCGCAACATGAAAAGTCAGAAATACTTCTATTTCTATAGGTTAAGCTATTATGGCGTATACGGAAAGCGGTTTCTGAATATTTAAGGAAAGGCGCAGTGGCAGTTACTGGCTGACGCAAATTGCAGACTCATGGCTTTGCATGCACACCAAAGTGATTAAAAATTAATATTAAGAGCGCTAAAGACCTCTTCGCGCCAATGAAAGAAGTGCGGGGATGCAGAGATCAACCAAGAGTATTTCGCATCGTTGCGTGAAAGAGTGCTAAAAAATCTAACCACAAATACCAGCCAAAGTAATAGATTCCAGGGATGCACGGTCCATACATTACGGTGAAGAATGAAGATCATTACAGCCATCAGAATGGTGAAAAGAAAGTTGCCAGACCAATCAGCGACCAGCTGACAATGAGATGAAAGGGGGGACCACCACTGTTTACATCAGTGTTAATGTTTTTTTTCCGAAACGTCTGAACGATGTGGTAGACATCTATCAGTTTGGCCATTTTTTAATTAGAATTATCCGTCTTCGGTAAACAATCACTGCAACCAGCCATCCCTCCTAGATGTCATACTGATGACGAAGTTATTACAGTTTGCCACGACTTCAGAGACCGCACGCAACTTGCGAAACCAGTTTACAGGCCAGTGATGGCGTCTTGAAACCTGGTTTCGGTTTCGAGACGAGACATGTCTTTGCGAGTTTAGGTCTCGAAAGTTGCAAGTGTTTGGTTTGAGCACATTGCCTCGAGACTTTCAACGCTCCATCGATATATAAATCGATAAATCTTCCACTGATCTGTCTGTCCTGTCTTCGGGTAGGAAAAAAAACTAAAAGGAGTTGTGAAAAATGCACGAAATTCGACAAAGATATCGTTCTGAAGCGCCAATGACGTTTTTCTGAACAATTCAAAAAATTTTTGGCGAAGCAGAAAACTTTCGGGCCCTTTGTCTAGGCTTTTATGACAAAGTTCCGGTCTCAAACCCGTTCTCGAAAATTTAACTCTCTTTTTTGGAGATTGCGAGATATCGGACAAATATCTGTTGCAGATACATAAGCGTAGCTAGGGGGGCCCGGTGGGCCATGCCCCCCTAAATTTTTAGAATACCTAGGCATTTTGAGCTTTGAGAGGCAGTATCCCAAACAAAATACTGTTCCTCGTCTAAAATCAAATACTTTCCCTCAAAAAAAAATTTTTGCCCCCCCCCAACTTGCCCACTGTGCAAGTATTCACGACTAAGCAACACTTGTATTAACTATGCCCGTGCAGCATCTGACGAACTCTCGAGGTGTCGTCGCTTTCCGAAACAACAAACGAAATATTTTCGCTCAACTTTTTCTCTGTGCGACTGTGTCACAATCATTCTTGCAATTGGCTTTCTTCTCGAGCACGTCTGTCAATTTTTTCAGGTCTTTTTTCAGACTTAGAGGAACTTCGCGTCATTTCATCGATGAACCTTGTTTTCTGTTTTTCGTCGCAAGGCTTGCGAATGACTATCCCGTCAGGGCGTAAGGTCTAGCTCTAAGAGATACTCAGAGGTCGGGGCACTGAGCACAGCCTATTATGGGATAAAGTTTCGTGCGTCGCCCCCGTTCTACAATAAAGGTATGACCACCGTGATGATGGGTGGATAGACTTAAAGTGGCATAATACGCACTAGTATTTTTTATAGCTTGATTAAGTCACGCGCAGATTTAAATTAATCACAATAAATCTAGTCATGAACATAAGGCAAGAAACAGCTCACGCGAAGCAACGCCAATTATCAGACAACGACAATTTTGACATCATACGCCATTTTTTATTTTAGTCCATCTTTACGTTACCTGTAGAACGCAGCAAGGTTCCTAACAACTACGACAACAGACGCTTTGCGTGAAAGTGGTGCGGTGTTAAAAATTGAAATGGCAATCATGGGTGTCATAAGGATTTTTCCAGGGGGCCAATAGAGGATTTTAGGAGGTGACCAAAATATTTTTTCCAGGGGGGGCGAACAGTGGTAAAATTTCATTTTGCCAACTCGAAACTAAGGGAGAAACCTTTTTCTATTGAAACGTTAATAGGAAAATATGAAATTTCAAAACATGGGGAGGCGACGGGCACCTTTCCGACGCCCATGATCTCAGTGCAAATCATATAGCAGATTAAGTTTTATGGGCACGTGTAATCCGGCAACGCTGTTACCTGGCATTCGACTCTTGTGCTGCTGTGCTGCATCGTTCAAACATTTACGAGATATCTGCATAAAGCTTCTTTGACTTTTAACAAATACACGCTAACATGTTAAATGCGCCATGTTGGTAAGTTCTTTTTTTGTGTTGCACACTTGCAAAGCGATCTTTATTACCTTCGGTTTCAAATCTCAAGCTTTGCACGAAAAAAGAACGGTTTCAGTTATCTCATCTAAGACGTGGAAGCTCATATGCTAGCGTTATTTAAACTCCAACATCAACATTGCTCAGCACCTAAACATGCTCAAGCAAATGCTTGGGTAAACACGCACCATGCGAAAGTTTCGAAGAAACAATCGCGGGATGGAAGAACTCGCAAATTCTATTGTTTACCACATAAGATTAATTACGTAAAAGCTCGCAAACGTCTTAACTCAAATGACCAAATGAGTGAATTTCGATTGTACGTATTGAAATCCATAATATAACGAACTTTCGTTATCACTTTTCACACCCGCTTTTACTCTTGGTAGGGTCACGGGGGAAAAACTCCAGGAGATTTCACAACACCTTACGGTTTCAGCAACCTCTTAGTTCTGCTGGCTCAACACCAAGACCGGCCCAAGCCAGGTTAGAGATGTATTCACACCACCTGATCCTTGGTCGGTCTGTGCAACTTCCCTTCCTTAATATATCAGCGCAAAACCAAAACTGCGCGAATCCTGCGTGAATGACGTTCGAATGAAGCACTTGCGTTATACGCTTTACAGCTGACAAATTTAACTTTTTCCAAAAATATCAAATGTCAATATCCATGGGAGGACACTCCCCCTGCACCGCTTCCAACGCCATGTTAGCGAGAAACTCATGTTAGGTAATTGCCAACAGCCGACATAAAATTTCAAGTTGTATGGATCGGAATTTACGTTTCTGTTCAGAACAAATGCACAGACTGTCTGTACACCAAGGCACAAATCCGTGTGCGCACTTGGATTTTCCATGTGCACATCCTTCGAAAACCTTATGCGCGCACAGCTTAGAGCGGGGGTTCCTAAACGTTTTGGGCCACGCAACCCCGTTTATGAATCTGTTTTTTCTCAGGACCCAACCTCATGGATCGATTTTTTTACTACGTCATAGACCTGGGCTGCGAGAATCATTGTACACAACTATCTGACTGCGAATTTTGAGACGGCGCAACAAAAGTTTTACGATTGCGAAAACCCGCGAAATATTTCCAATACGCATCACTGTTGCTAATATTTGTCACAGTGTAAATGCTGTGCAATGAATATGCTCGACGTTTGTTTTTTATCATATCGTCATGGACCCCAGCGGTCAGCGGACCCCAGTTTGTGAAACCCCGGCTTAGAACGAACGCCGGTCTTGAGTCAGTAACACGAGCGAAAGTTTGAGACAAAAAATACTAAAAAGTTAGTGTTATTCTGGAAAAATGTCGCCAACTCCCTTTTGATTAATCGTTTAGAGATGCTGCTCGCATTTTACTGTCAACAAATAACACTCTTTTGAGATGTAAGTGAGTGACTGGCGATACGATGTTTTTAAAGACTTGAAAATTATCAGGTTGGCTCCGTGCGTTTGGAAACGAGCGCAGAGGCCTGAAAAATGTCGCTGTATGGGAGTACATTTGACAACATTTAGTCGCGTGTTTAGCCCCAAACAGCAATAAACCTAGCGCTTACTCTTTATCACGGCTCGATGCTAATCATCAGAAACAACATATAGTTGTATAGTTTCTCCTTCTGTAGTGTTTAACTATTGACTTGCAATTCAAACCACGGTCAATTTCACTGCAAACGACCACTTCACAAGTTCACAACACAATTTCAACGCAACATCTTCGTCCGTAAGCTACAAACTAAAGCATCCAATCAAAAAGTTTCTGGGGCAAACATCTGAAATTTACCAAACATACCGCAAAATTTATGAAAATTCTGCGGAAGTCGAAATTGTTGCGAACTTACATCCCAGATCAAATTTCCATTTGTGGCAAGTGTCTTTCCATTATAAGTTCTTGCTATAATAAAGTGCAGAAAGAAAAAGCGCAGGTAACTAGACTTAGTCCTTGGAAAGTCAGACGGACAAATTCCAATGCATAAGTGTGTCTTTCGAAACATACACCGTTCATTTCTATTGGGAACACTTGTCGCCAGGGCCGGCCTTAAGCCGATGCAGCTGCATTGGGCCCCGCGCCTCTGGGGGCCCCGCGCCATGGTGTTTAGGTAGTTTGTTCTTTTTTTCCAGGAACCCTTTGCGCTCGAGAATTCAGTAGAAACGGCTTATAAATCTCATTGCTAGCAAACAGCTCTCTCGTTAGAACCAACGATGGATTTCCTGTATTATCGAACGTTAGCAAATGTTCTCAATTCTCGTGCTAAGGCTTTATATGTGCGCTCTACCATGGTCGTATAGCACGGTTGACTGAACATGATGACGTCATAAAGCCACTGCTCAATAGGGCCCCGCACATAGGTCTTGCATTGGACCCCGCACCTGCTAAGGCCGGCCCTGCTTGTCGCACTAATGAGCTTTTACGGAGGCATGCCTTAAGGAAGGCAGTGGGGTAAGTCTGCCCGTCACATACGCTAATCCCTGGTCCAGTAGTGACCAATACAAGAAATTCCAACTCATGTCATGTGAGTAGCATGGACCTTGAATTTTGAATTTAAACATTTTCCCATCAAATTTTTAGCAAAAAAATATTATTTTCTTAGTTTCGAGTGATTAAAATGAAAATGTGCCACTTTTGCCCCCTCTGCAAAATTATTTTTGCCTACCCCTGAAAAATCCATTATTGGCCCCTCCCTGGAAAAAATCCTTCCGACGCCCATGCTGAGCAGGCTACACTGGCCATCAATTAAATAATTTGTGAAAACAAGACTGATATGATGCAGTAATTGAAATCTAACACTCGGGCTTAATTGCATGGACTGCAAGTCATTTCAACACGAGACACCTTTTATGCATGACCAATGGAGTGGAGCTCTCTCTCCCCAATCCGGATCCTTGTAGTTGACGAGGTCCAGCTTGCCAGACCCTAGTATTTCCTCCAACGCATCCGAATCGCCAACTGCACAAACTTCAAGCAATGCAGATAATCGCAATTCGTGGTTCATGTCTGCGGCTATCGCCCGCTGTTTGTCCTGTTTGCTACCTGGAAATTGCCACTATGCAGCGCCGGCCTTCAGACAACCGCAGTCTCGCTTAGGCTCGCCCGACGTTGAGCAGCCACCTTTCCAAAGCTCTACGACTGCTGTGCTGTCGATGGTTTCATCGGAACAAGCGGGTTTATGTTGAATAACCTCCGAAACCTTACTGTAACTCAGCACTTTAATTCGCCTTTTGTGATGAGCGCCTTGGCTATAAGGCTTAGCTATTCGGCCTACTTGTTCAAAGCACACTATTGTTAGCTTACACAACAATGCACGCCGTGCCGCTCTCTCCAAGTCAAGTATTTTATTCGCGGTTTTGCCTTTCTGACGTCATCCGCTATTGTTGGGTCACAATGCTAGCATGGCATACTTGAGGCCGATCTTACAGAACGATTTCAGGCCTGGGTTAACCGCAGTAGTATGCGGATTGCGGAACTAGCAAGTTCCAAGTGGCTAGAGAAGCCATTAGCACTTGGCTCGTTAAAGCGTGTTTCTCCCAAACGACAAATTATTATGATATAAGTTCCCCTCCAAACTCTTAGTTGCAGAATATATTAGCGAATCGCACGTATCCTTTGTGACGTCACGCCACCAGCTGCTGCTGGATTAAGTTACGAATTTTAGTTTGAAGTTATATTCTTGCAACAAATAAACGAAGTGCCAGACACTGAAAAACCCATAAATTGTCCAGCCCAAGGGCGGCGGAAGCGGTATGGCCGGTATGGCCAGGGCCATACCAACCAAAATATTGGTATGGCCGGGCCAGACCAATATATGCACAAGCATCCGAAAGTAGTTTTTTAACAAAACCGTTGGATAGCAAGTTACACGCAGTAAGCGCGAAAGAATCGCATAGCATGTTCGAACTTTCCTTAGTGTTAGGTCCTGATCCACAGACTGTCGATTCTTCAGAAGCAGAACTAATATCGCACCATAGCGTGTTTTCTCGCAAATCTAGTTATTCGACGTTGAGGTAACGAGTAGCTGGTATTAGCAGTCTGGAACGTGGTTGATTGAATAATCTCAGGACGTGAGAAACAAGTGGGGTAGTTTGGGAAGCACGAGTGTACAGCAACCCTCTAGGAACATTAAAACTATTCACAGTTATTTTGCGCATGCCCCACGCTTAAATGAAATCTCTGTTGATTCCCAGGTCGCTAGTTTAGAGCCACCAAACAAGCACGAGTCTGAGATAACACATACAGAGCATGAGAGCTGGATCTGCCCAGAAAATGTAGTGGCACAGAGGCAAGTATCACACTGAACGCAGAAGATAACGGAAGTATAGGCTAAGTACTGTACTGACAAGACAATCTGTGCTCGTTTCGAACCCCATCCACCACAAAGGTCGTTTCCGAAGGTTGTTGGTAAGGATTCACATAGCAGAAGTTTTCAGTAAAGTTTAAGGCGTGGGATTGGTTAGAATGGGATAATAGTAAAGAATCCGCTTTTTGTCATCCATGCACAATGACCTGCATTCTGAAATGTCTTCACTCGTCGAAATCAGAACTAGCGTTTTCGCCGTACGGGTTTCAAACGTGGAAAAACGCCACTCAAGCTTTTCGCAAACACGAGTCATCAACGGCACATAGTGACAATGTGCGTGCTTGGTGGAATTACAGCAAAAGAGTCAGTTGTAGTGGAGTTGAAGACTCAGGATGAAGCTGAACAACCGTATGCTCAAAAGAGTTAGTTCAAAAGTATTTCCACTACAATTTCTGGCAAAGCAAGGGTTACCTTACTTTACAATTTCTGGCTGAACAAGGTAGCAAAGTGGTTACAAAAAAAAAAACAATTGGACCTCGCACGACATCCAAAATGAAACTATTGAAATCACGGCTCATTCTGTTTGGAGAAGTATCGTGCACGATGTGAAAGCGAACAAGTGATTTTCGCTTATTGTCGACGAGGCTACGGACTCCAGCTTCACAGAGCAAGTGAGTATATGTTTGAGACACGTAGATATAAAAACCAGGGTTTTGGTGTCGGAAATTTGGAAAGGTCGGAGTCGGTCGGTGTCGAAAATTTTGGAAAGGTCGGAGTTAGAGTCGAACATTTTACTTCCGACTCCGCAACCCTGATCAAAACTCTGGACGTTCATGAAGATTTGGTCGATCTTTATAAAACAGGAAACACTAAGGCAGAGACCACCACAAAACTCATTAAAGTTTCACTTTGCCGCTTTAGGACTGGACTTAAATGACTATAGAGGGCAAGTATACGATGGAGCCTATAACATGAGTCATCCACGCAGAATGGTCGCTTGTCTGGAGTTCAAACACGAAAAACATCTGAATATCCCAAAGCAATTTTATTCACTGCTTTTGTCATTCTTTGAACTTGGCTGTGGAAGACTGTTCAATGGAAATACTGATGATGGGAAGCGCGTTGGATAACATTCAGCAGCTTTCCAACCTTATTCACTTTTCTCCAAAACGAAGAGATTTGTTCGAAAGATCGAGACTCAGTTTTGACCTTAACAGGAGCCGCACTGCGTCTTTCGTGTCCTACGAGGTGATTTGCCCGAACGAAATTCTTCGAATCGGTTTTGCAAAGCATTTCTGGAAACTTTGCTTTTTATTGCTGTTAGTCACGACGGGCAACGTGCTTGGAAGTTACAACCAAAGCAAGTGGAATTCATACAAAGTTTGAGACGTCTGCTTTGATTTTTGCCATTGCGGTTTGCACCAAGTTTTTTTCATTAATAGATCAGCTGAGTACAATCTTACAGTGTAGGCACATTACTGCAACTGAAGCCAAAAACAGTGCTGAAGTAACATGTAGTGCTAGTTATTTTCCTCATTTTGGGAGAAAACCCTGCAGCAAGCGCAGGAGTTACAACTAACGGATCCCCGTATTCCGAGAGCCCGTAGACCTCCAAAAAAACTGCTATCTGGCTAAAGGCCATTTACATTCAGTTCCCCGAAAGCGGTTCTATCGTATGATATACATCGACGTTGCCGACAGCATCAGTGGTGAAATACAAAAGAGATTCTATCAGGAAATTTTTTATCTTTATGCAAAATACCAGGAATTGCTGGCATCGGCTGCAAGCAAAGCGTGCGTGATTGCAGAGAACTTGGAAGCCGTGAAAAAGCGTTTTAGTAACGATCTGGATGTCTCAAAGTTGTCTAAAAGTTGGTTGTTCTGAGTGATACAATATCAGATGTCATTGTGAAAATGAAAGATGTAGTTTCTAGCACTCTTGCATTTACTTCGAATTGCGATATTTTTTCTAAAGTTGGGAAACTTCTGCAATCATGTATGTGCTGCCAGTTACAACTGCTTCTGCAGAGCGTTCTTTTTCGTCTCTTCGTCGTTTGAAAACTTACTTCAGAACAACCACGAGCACGCAAAGACTGAATCACCTAATGCATTTGTCAGTTCATAGATACTGTACAGAAAGTTTGAATGTACAAAAGATAGCTTCAGAGTTTGTTTCAAGAAATCAGAAATGCCAAATTGTTTTTGGTAATGTGTGACGTGTGGCTGATTATGTTTTTTTGTCTTCTGATTACACGACTCTGCTTCTGTTCAGTAAAAAAATTATGGTTGAATTTTGATGTTTTGTCAAACACAGATCATTCACTTTTTTCTAGTAATTCTTAGCCGCTGGCCATACCAATCATTTTTACCTTCGGCCGCCGTTGCAGCCCAGTGACCCACGACAATTTGTTGATCTTCTGTGAAGATTTGTATTGAAATTGGCTGTATTTGAGTCGATTTCAAACTGTGTGATGGGGATTCGTAACACGCATGGCAGTTTGCTGGATGATCCACACATTTCGCCGGGGAATTCTTGGGTGGTAACCGGTTTCTATCGTTGGATGGTTTTGACTGACCCCTTACAAACGCGAAACCCTGATCTTCTGCATTCGCGTCAAGAGTTGGCCTTTATCACTGAGCTGTAAACTCTGAAGTGGACATGCCCGGGCAAGTTTGATTTTAGGAATAACTTTTCGTGTATCCAGCATATAGCTTGACAACTATATAATTGCAAAACGTCATTTTTTGCAATTACATCATGTTCATATAATACCTTCTATAAGAATTTTTTCGCCCCTCGAATTCCCGAAGCTAGTGCAAAACGTTCTGCAGAAAATCATTTCTAGCCTACAGCAAATAACGCAAAGAAGGAAGGTACCCACAAAAAGAACCAACTAGAATCATTTCATTTGAGAGGTTTGACATGCAATGCATTCGATAAAATAATTGCAAGAGTGCAAGCCACCAAACCGTCCATTTTCTTTCAAGACATCGTAAGAACTTTCACGCAGTAGGCGGCTATGTGTACATAGGGGACTTGTAAAACCAACCCTACATTACATATATCTATAGCACCTCTTCTGTATCGCGTCAGTCTACATTTGCAATAGCACAGAACAGTGTGAAACACAATTAGTTTAGCAGCAGCCTTCTTGGTGGATTCTTATTGTTACCTTAAGAGGGGCCACGAGAGGCGGAAGAGGGTGAAAAATGCCTCAGCCCTTGCGGGATGTCAAGTGCGAATACAGTTATACATCGAAGTCGGAAGATTTATTAGGTGTTGCTGCTTAACCTTCCCTGTTATAGTATTGTTCAATAAACTTGGTAAGTACTGATTTACAGTATTTTTCAATCTTACATCTGCTTAGCAGTTTGTTAGTTTTTATTTGCTGACAGAAAGGTAAACACTTGTTAATAGCATGCAATCAATTTTTGTAATTTAGCAAGCATTTTCCATCGTTTGATTTTTTACCACCCAATGAATGTTAGGTAC
>JGI24021J15306_10009253_pt1 | contig 12177 bp, 10 predicted proteins | sample Ectturendosymbi1_FD_15306 | JGI IMG/M metagenome (IMG submission 15306)
TCGCATTGTGTGCTGATTTCCGCCGTGTCATGTATTTAACTAGTGCAGTCATCTGGCTATCACGAATGTTCCAAATGTCTGCCCTACATGTTTTTCTTGCTACTCTACGTAATAACTTTATCCTTCAAGATGTTCACGTTTTTTATTCCTTAATCATATCCAGTTCGCACGAACATCTAGGTCCTTAAATTGGATGCGGATTTAGAGAAAATTTCGGGAATTATTTTATATTTTAAAGTTAAGGGCATTGTCTGGTCGATCTGTGAAGTGTTACAGACAGGACCGTGATGTACGCTTCTCGCGTTTGCGGGAAAATATTACTGCAAGTTTTGTAGATTCAATTAAAAGCTTGTATACAATGGCACCGGTTTAATGTTTTGCGGCCGTTTTCACTTATTTAAGGATTCAATTTCTCGCTTACTGCAACCGTTGAGACCCATCTGTCTTTAACGAGAATGTGCAGTATGTGGTTNTGAATGTCTTCTATCTGCTTCGCCATTTCTGATATGCACCTCGTTTTGCCATGCTTTGCAGTAAATGACACAACTTTTATGCGACAGCACCTTGTTAGGTTTGTTCCATCATGTTGTCTAATGTACGATCCTAATACGCTTTTCCAGCCTTTCATCTTGCAGTGAACAATAAGCAGCTTCTCGCCAACGTCGATCGTTTCCATGCAAACTTTGAACAATTTGGCCTCTGGCCCAGAAATGTTGGTTGGATATATTTTTAATAGTTCTCAATCTTCAATACGAGATTAAAAAATGTTTGATATTGTAAGAGCACAGGGGCTGCAAGCCATGCAGCTGTTCGGCACAAAAAATTTTGAAGACAAGATGCATAATAGCGAAACGGCTGTAGAAGGCCTTGCATGCGCTTGGTTTCATAAATCCGCAATAATTTTTTTAATGTTTCGCTGACCTTGTCCATTTTTACGTTGAGCTGTCTTCTTAATACAATTAAAGGTTTAAATTTGTGGAAACAGCAATCTGATCTTATATGTTGATGGGATTTGAATCTATTCATTTAGAGCGGTCGCTTGAACTTAGATTAGAATCAGGACTTAACGCGCACCAGGTAATTGTAAGGAGCTACGCCGTGGCATTTCTCAGTTTTAGTTTTCAGGTTCGTCGTTTGATGTCCTTTCATCGTACTTGATTTTCGCGTTCATCCCCATAATACTGCGTTCGTGACTTCTTAACATGGTTTTTGTTTTTAATGTGCAGCAGTGACTGCGGCGAAAATTCTGCAATAGGACTTATTAATAGTTGTTTTGCAACAGATGCACTCGGCCGCAGCACTGGATGATCCGCGCAATGTCGAATCAGAAGACGATGCTGCTAAGAACGACCAAGGTGCGCCAGGCAGTGTTGGTTCTAACATAGCGATTTAGTCTCTCCGTTTTATGCATGTGAAACTCATAAATTTTTGGTGGTGGAATGTTATTTGTGTACTTGGTTGAAAAGTATGCTTTGAACTTACGCAAGAAGTTAAGCTCTTATGCGTGTATGCTAACGCCTCTTTTGTGCTACTTGACTGTGGATGCTTTTCGCTGTTCTTGTGTACTACTACAGTACTACTAATCCATGGGTTGTGGACCTTGGATCTGAGATAAATAATAAATAGATACAAAAAAACGAAGAATTTACTCACCAGCAGCGGTAACCATGCTATTACAAGCCTACGCGCTTGTAATGTCGACATTTTAATACAGCTACTATTTCCTCAAAAATATTATCGTGAATGACTGGCTCGATCACTGTTGTCAGCGTGGCGGTTAGTATGAAAGTCCTCAGAGTATCAAAAAATTTTGCATTCATCTGGAGCATGAGCTTTGCCTTGCGCTGTGTGCCCTCTTCCAGCTATTACCTTCATAACATGCAGTAGTGATGTGGCCGAGTCATATTTCTCGAGTGACAAGCCCTTCGAGCCAGAGTCATCTAGAATCTTTTCGAGTCGCAGTTCAGCATTTATGTTATCAGGCTACTTAGATCTAACCTTTTGGTGAAAGCAGTTTTATCTCCTTCACTCTCAGTCAATTGCACAAGAACAGATGTACCACCTCCTTGTGCTTCACTTGCCTTAACAAAGACCCAAAAAAAAGTATGAGGCCCACTACCATGACCACGATATGTACTAAATACACTCAATCACGATAATGTATATTCAATGTACTGTGCGCTGCTGTCCCCTCATTGAAAAGAAAAGCCTAAGTCATCACTACATCGTTTCTCAACGTGAGTTGAGTCGAGTCACTAAAAATCGTGACTGTCACTGACATATAGTGACTTCAACCAGCTGATGCTCATCGACCCTCGCTCAGTGCGTTATAACTGCAGTTACCCTTGTGGGTCCTGTAGATGGGTAAGGTCGATGATCACCATCCTGGTGATGAATGTGACATGCGACGGTAAAAGTCAGGACCGGCGTAGTTGGCCATTCCCATTCTGATTCACATAGCCCCGCTAAACTTTGCTCGAAGCCCCACTCGTGTATGTTTTCTGCTGCTTGTTGTAAATGCTTAAATGTTTAGCACTTGGTTTCGTCTTTTCGCATTTATTGATCACTTTCTTATCGTTTTACATGCAGAATCAAACATTGGTGACGTGCCGGACAGGAACCTAGCATCGTCTCATGCAGTCGTGCAGGTAATGGTCCTCAAGCCGTATGGTTTGTAATGATATCCAGAGAAGTGGTGATCTCGTTCTTCAACAAACACCTTTATTGTGTAAAACATGGTTTTTCTGTGATCAGTTTTAAAAACTGCGTCTGTGACATTGTGACAAGTCTAGCCTACGGGCAACTGGCAAACAAAGCGGAAGTTAAGAACACATTGAAGTTTTTCAAGTTTTATCCGTTGCTTCCTCGTCTTTCATTCAAAATTGTTAACATATCACTTTTGCAAAAGCCGCAGTTTTTGTCGAGGGTTTTCCGAGTCATTATTATGCTATGCTGAGTAAATCACTGTTCACACAACTAGTGGTTCTAAATTTCATACCATTTCCACTGTCTTTGGTACAACCGACTGTTAGACTTTTGACTTTTGATTTCTATTGCCCTTGAATAATTACCATTCCGTGGATTGACACCATTGGTGCTTTTCTGTTATTAGAGAACGTTGTCTATCGGAATACTTAGTATGGTTTAGTAAAAATCTGTTAGTTAAAAACAGCTTTGAGAAACCGAACTTCTAAGAAGTGGCGCTGTCTATAAAACTCCCGCGCTTAATGTAATTTTAAATTCTTGGTAACATCGCAAAGGCGAAATCCCAGTTATTTCAAAAAGAGGAAAATTTCACCAATGCTTCATCTCCGACAATTTGACCTCCCTACTCAAAACTGCAATTGCAGTATATTTCAACGTTTGCACTAACCTGGTATATAAGAATAAGTTGAATTTTAAACAGCTTGCTTTGTTTTTGGCTAAGAAGTAACAACTCGCATAAGGCTGCTGCTAACTCGTACCCCACGCACATGATTTTGTGCTGAATTCAACCCCTACCCATTCCACCTCTATCTAATCATTTTGGTGATTTGCCTCACACATTCGAGTAGGTACATTCTACATAGATGATGAACCCACTCCACAAACGTGAATTTTTGTTTCAGCCAAAACCATCAATAGATGCGTGTTGCCCCAACTGTAAGGTACACGATGTCGATTTTGTGTGATATTTTCTTTTTGCAGTGTTTAAATTTGCCTTTTTTCCGATCGAGAGGTGTTGAATACGTCATGCTTGAGTGAAATAGCGATTGTTGTTTCGCCACCCAAGTGGAAAACATGGACGCCCATGCGGCTGTGTTTTCCCTAAGGGCGATTTGTTTGTGTTAACGCTGCAGCTTTCAACGCCGAAAGGTAACGTCGTGTGCGCAAGCGGCGGTGTTGTGCCTGGTTGCCGTGTTTCCTGGTTTTTATTTGTTCTGGTGCGGTTGAAATGCATGCGCCAGCATCTCCATACGAGCTCACTGATGATTGCGGATGTTGGTGCGCAGGATGCGGAGGTTGCGATAAAGCAGGATGACTCGGTGAAAAATGATGCGGAAGCTACACCTCTCCGGAAAGTAGATGATGATAGCAAAGAGAAAAAGACAGCAGGAGAAGATACGAAAAGTGTGCCAAGCGCGTTTTGTTTTACTGTAGATTGCCTAACACATTTCTGACCTCCGATTACTGCCAGCCTGCGATGATGAAAGCGTTTCAATCGCTGACAGTGTTTGAATCATCCGTAGCTTTGCTAAACGCAGTTTGTCAAGGTCCGTTTCTCTGGACCCAAGCTGCGTCTGTTGAATTTACTTTTGCATTGCGCTGTTATTTTTATAATTTCCCCGTTGCACTGATAGTTCACTCCTGCCCTTGTTAGATGACAAACTGGTTTGATACGCTTCCAACTCGCAATCTCAATTTGAACAATAACATGGCTTATACGTCGTGGTTATTTCAGTTTATCTGGTATACTGATTAGACTGCAACTTCTAAAAGTCTTCCAAGCTTAGCCCCAGGTTCAAATAAGTATGCGCTTGGACTGGTGCCAGAGCCATATAGAAAAATATCAGTTTTAAAAAGATGCTCAGCAGTTTTTTTCATATTGGTAACGTTGTATTTACGTTTCATATATTTCCTTTACTAAATCTCAATCAATGCCTTTCTCCAACCACCCGCTGTATCGATGACATGGCTCAGCGCATCATTTGATCAGTTGCAAGATGCGTCCGCAAGCTTGTGTTAACCTGTTGTTTGACGTCAGCAAATGCTGCGTTCACAATGACTGACGATGTACTTGATCTCGTGCGTTCTGGCAGGGGCACCTGAACCGGAGGCTGCGCGAGCTCAGCTCGAAGACGCGGTGGAATCCCGTGAGCAAGATTTGCTAGAGCCAGCAATAGATCGATTTAAATCTGTCACACCTCGTCGGCAGCGCAAAGACGACCCTCTGCTGGCGCGCGCTGAACGGTTGTTAGAGATGATAAAATGTCGTGACGGTAGGTTTATCAGACAATGCCATTTCGATGTTGCACGCTTCAGTTCCTACATGGTTGCTCTGAATGTTTTTGTTTAGCTCTGAAAGACGCGTCTGCACGACGCATCTTGAGTGAGTTGGACGAGGCGATCAAGAAAGCGCGCCACCACGGGTTTGACAAAAATCGAGATGAGCTGGCACAGGAAGTCGCTAACGCTGAGCAGCTTGTGGTGCGCCTCGCTCGACTGGAAAGACTGCGTAGTGAGGTGCGCCGAGTTTTTGCCGAAAACCTATGAGTTTTTTTACGGTCACTTTGTTTATGGTTAGATTGTTTTTTTTCTGAATTTTTCATAAATATTACAAGTTTACCTCTGTGTAAGTTACTGGTAGCGTATTTGTGGTGAACGAAGGACAAAAATCACATTTCCTTGAAAATAAAACACACAAGCAAAAGTCAATGGAAAATTCCATATCGTAGTCTTGAAACGTCATGAAATTTAATTTTAGGGACTTGCTGGGAAAGTGTGGAGTAAGCCAGGGCTTTTCGCAGCACTAATCGTACCTGGCCTCAACAAAGGGACGTTTTCGTTTCAACTGTAGAGTACATGATTGTGTGCATCCCAAGTTTCAGTTTCGCCAGATGGCGCTAGGTGTATGGGTGGCTTGCCACAATTACATAAACTAAAAATTTTTCTGGGCCTGATTCTCCTCCCTCGAAATACGGCAGCGACTTCCTGTGATTCCTGGCTGCTTCAATGCCATAGCTCGATGCAAGGCACTTGTTGCGAGTACTTCCAAATGATCTGACGATCGCAACGTTCCTGTCGCTGACGATCAACCCAAGAATGTTGTTGACTGTCAGTACGACAGGAACTTGCAGTTTCCGACAAAGCCCTCATCACTGGGGAACCCGCTTTAACACAGGGCGAGCGTGACAGCGTTGGTGAAGATGTCCTACCCAGAAGGTGTGTCAAAGCAAGCCCTGGCTTCCTGCTGCTATTGCGTTTGATTCCTGCTGTTTTCTTGGGAAATGTTGCAGAATCTCATAATTTTTGCTTGTCTTTCATCCTGTGTCATTTCGCCTGTGGCCTTCTGGCAAACTATTGAAAATGGGTTTGTTCCAGTGCGGTAACGTCATGTGTTGATCAACCAGGTGCTTGAGCTGAAACAAAGCACAATAGCTGAGCTGAGGAGTTACAAAAGTCCAATTCCTGTTATACACCATGTCATGGTTGCCACGTACCTTTTGCTTCAAGTTCCTGAAAAAGACACTCGGGTAAATGCTGTGCAACAATATGTTTCTAATTAACTCCTCTCCCGCTACTTTTGCAGTTTGCTTTCATTTTTTCTGCAGAAATGGACAACGATCCAACTGCTGTTGGGCAAGACCGGCCGCGAGGGTTTGAAGCGCAGGATCTCGCAGTGCAAGGTGACGGACATTACGAGAGATGTCGCCAACCGCGCGCGCAACATCATGGGTGACGTGAACCTGGAGGATGTGAGAGACATCAGCGCTGGAGCCGCAACGTTCTTCGTCTGGGTACGTCTCAGCACATTGCGGTGTTAGGGTTGTTGCAGTTGATGAGTGTCAGCCTGGCTACTGTTGACATGAAGTGTGAAGGTTCGATGTTCTCGTGTTTCCGTTACGTTTGAGGTGGCGAGTTATCGGTAGGATGGGTGGAATATATTGCACGTTCGATACGTACCTGTAAGTCCGGTTTTCCACTCGAACAGATGTTTCCACTGAGGAAAGTTTCTTGCATCCAGTTTTTAATGCCATTCTCTCCGCATTGCGTCTATAGTGTGTTATCTGTTGCACACCGAGCCTATTTCCTTAAGGCTGAGTACTGTCGGGAATTATCACCTTTTCCTTTGTTGAGATCTGGAATGACTAGGACATAATCAATAACACCTTGTCGTTTCAAAAAATATAATTTATTCAAGAAATGGTTTGTACGTCAAAATTGTGAATTTATTTGTACCTGGTTGGTAGTTGGTGCTACTTTTACGCACGTATTTCAATGTAGTGTTTTTTACAACATCGTCTTGCAAAAAATCTTGGTTTTATGGCGCTCAGGTCTGATTTGGCAAAAAATACAAAAAAAGCTTGCACACTATAGTTCTAGAGTCAACTTGAAATTTTCACCCCTTCGCACCATTGTTAATCTTAAAGATTAGAACGTTTTTGCTTCCACAGCGAGACTTGGGTTTTCTTGAAATATTTTATTAAGCTTTTGCGCTACACGTGCTTCACGAACGCACTCCTTGTATTTATGGACCTGTCTGTTTTGCACACGTGGTTGCAAGTGTTCTGCAAATCATGCATTTCACTTGAAAAAGAATTTCGCTACACAAGAGACTTTTACTTTGTAGAACGTCGTCCATGGGTTGCTGAATATTGATCGATGCAAAAGTGGGCGTTCCTGTCGAAGATGTGATTCGATAAACAATAGTCAGTTGATGCTCAGGGCCTTGAGGGACTTGCAGTATCACTACAGTGCAACTACTGAAGCTAGATTTTTACTTCGTCTAATGATACATGTTACTTCTCTGCCTTATAACTCATGTAGCGTTTTTTTATGACTTAACCCTACGGCTGCAATATTTTCTGTTTTATGTACAAATTTCAGGAGTCAGCTTAATAGAACTTTTTTCATTTTGAATATTGGAATTCTTTGAAATTTGAGCTTCCGTATAGGTATTTATCTGGTGCTGATCGCCAACTCTTGCACTAAGCCTGTGTCTTAACGCTAAGCTCGCTGGGTGTACTGTTTCGACCTAGATTTTTTTATGTGACTGGGTTAAATTTAGTACACACTTAATATCTTTGGTCTCTTCATTTTCTTCCACAGACTGATGGAATGATCAACGAAGTTTTAACCGAAGAGCCATGAAATCGTCTTCCGTCCATATTAGTTGCACCACTGCTTTAGACTGAGCACTGTGTAGTTTGTGCTTGCACGAGTTGATGCAAATGTGTTTGTCTTTTATACAAAGTAGTAGTGGTTTCTTAATGTTTTGCAGCAATGCCGTTTACAATCAGAACGACTCATAATGACATTGTTAAAAAATTGAGCTGGACAGGTTGAAACATTAAATACCTTGGTCGGCGCACTTTACTGTGCTTCGTGTTTGAACTTCGCCAGTTGACCTCAACAGTAGCTTGTATTCTGGTGCCTGCACACAGACCCGTTCCGATAGTAACCTGGCAAAATCGCTGCCGAGTGGATACTTGACTATCCTTGCCTTTAAATTTACTTCTGCTTACGGCGATAGAACAAATGCGTTCTGAATTACCATAATAGGTCTGTATGCACTTTGGCAAATGCTAAAGCTTAGGCGAAAAATTTTTCATTCGGATCTGGTGCTTTTTTTACAGGTTGCAGTAGCAGAATAAGAAATGGTAGAACTCGCTGACTTTTGTTTTGGATCACCATGGGCGACGGTTTCGTTTCAGCAACGCCACTTACTCGCTAGAAGCGTGGGTTGCATGTACGTTTTTTATTGCGAGTTCCTACAATCAATCTGTTGAAGGAATTGCTGTTTAAACTTCTAAACCAGGATCTTGCAACCACTTCCAAGTTGGATGCTTTATGCGTTGTTATTTTTCATGTTATATTTTCGTTTAATGCAAACCGTGTTCTTGAACGCATTGTTTCTAGAGTAGAAAATCTCCCAACTGTGACTATTGTTAGCTAATTTGCATTGAATATCGTTGCTGCAGTATTTTTTGCTTTTCATGACATAATTACAGTATATTATCAGCGCCGATTCTTTTGCACTTTTTTTACGATGGTCTTACTCACTGTCCAGTTTTTATATCCATCCTCTGTGTCGTACAATATCGTTTTGAAATACATTGAACCAGGTGTGGACGCAAGAATGCAAGAAAGACTGATCTGAGGCTCCGGTAAATCTCTGCCTTTCGAAATGGCAAACACCGAATTTGAGCTCTGCATACTAACATGCGGTGGCAGCTTGCACGCGCCAAACATTGACAAGTCGAAGGACAAACTTGAAATTGGTCTCATGCCATAATCATTGACAGGCGTTTCAGCTTTACTCTTGGTTGATTGCTATCCGTGTGTTTTCGAAATTCGGATAGCTACAAACCGCTAATACAGTAGAATTGCCCTACAACGTCACTTCATGGTTCAGTGGCGAATATTCCTGGTCTGGGAACCACTGTAGTGACGTCGTCTTGAGTGGGTTCAACGATGGAGACGTTGTGCAATTGGTTTATATTTATTCATAAACGGGAAAACGAACGAACAGGTTGAGACGTTTCGAAACAACAAATTGATAACGCTGGTTCTCGTAATAACGTCTCAAGCTGGCTCTCACGCACGTGTTGACTCTCGTCGCGTTCACAACACGTTCTGCTTCTTTTCGCGCGCCATCGCTGTTGTTCTCCGTGCGAGACGAAGTATGTGATTTAACAGAGCGCCACCGCGCAAGTTGCGTTCGATAAAGCAATCCACGCATTGACTAGGCTGGGGCGGAAGCAAGGTCCGCTACAATGGGACCGGAGAAGCGTCGTTCTAGGCCAGCTATGTCCAACCTGCGGCCCGTGGGCCGCATGTGGCCCAGTCAAAGGTTTTGTTCGGCCCAGTTAAGGTTTTCGCTGTATAAAAGTACCCTATATACTGACAACCTGTCCTTATTTTGATTATCTTGAATTTGACATTTTTGATGCAGGTGGTCTTTGGTCCCACTTTATCACGTCTGTGACCATTGCGGTTAGGATTTGAACGCTTTCAGTACATCAGCTTAAGCTAAACGTAGTTTGCAAAGATCAAAGTAAGCCATTCAATGTGTGGCCATCATTAATATATCACTCAGTGTGCGGCCCTGGTCAAGATAGTGACATAATTTTTGGCTCAGTGAGCCATTTGGGTTGGACATAGCTGTTCTAGGCGAACTACAATAATAGTTTTCAAAATGGTTCTTAAGCTCAATGCCAAAGCCTAGCAAGAGAAGTTTTCTTTGGTTAGGATTGCCGCTTACTGTAGTGTTCCCTCTGAGGTGCGCAGTACCAGCACCAGACCATTTGCGCAGTCAAATCTCATTCTAGCGCACTTGCAACATTCCAATTATAATAGCCTTTGTAATGGTTGAAACGCTTAACTGATTGTGCGTCTACTTGATTGCTCAATTGCATGCCCACCAAAACATCTGCTCAGTGTAAAATTCTCTTAGAGGAGACTTACTGTATCGTGTTTTCGCGTATACTCTGATAAGAAAGTCAGAAATTATTTTGTATTTATCGAAACCGTTTAGTCAACGTCGTTCTTGGAATATGGAAATCTTTTGCATGTTTTGCACTTTCGTACCATTTTGCTTGGTTGAGCACACACCACCAAAGCTAGTAGACTGGGTGCGAGTCCCGGTCGGGTCACACCGAAGGTTGACAAACGGTACTTGTGGCCTGTCCAGCCGTGTACTTGGTGTTAATGGGTGGGTGCAAGGGAACGATTCACGCGCGGTGCAACCGTTGACTCGCCACCGTTGCAGCATTCACTGCAAAAGTAGCTACGTGGCCCATGACGCAAACAAGCGGAAATGGGCGCCGGAGACCACTCGTGACAATCCGAAAGAGGACAGAAACCGAGTATAAACGAAACTGAATTGAGCGAAACAAGGATGCCACACTTTTTCCATAATGAGATACGGTTTGTTTTGTTGGGCAATTCACGCACTGCTCCACCATGGCTATTGATCAAACTGACTACAGTCGCAACAATCCCTAATACCTTACAGTAAAACTCATGTAACGATTTGTCTCCGTTGCTGAAGTCACATATCTGCCATGGCTCAATGATTGGCCGCTTAACTGCGATGATATTCGGTCATAAACAGGACCTACGAGAGGTACATTGCACTCGGGCCCGGTAAGTTCAAGGGGGCCCTGTAATCAAGCTCAAGTTAATGGTCGCTTTCTCCATCTGCAGCGCTGGTAGTTTTAACCAGTTTCCCCACTAAAATCTTGACAAATCGTAAATTAAAATTTTCAATGAAGACTTGCCCAAGCTTTTGGCTGGTTCATTTGCTTCTGTTGTCATCATACTTTACGTTGCAATAATTTGCGGCTATTACCTTATACAATCAAATAACGTTGAGCAGAGTTTATGTAAAAACGTATCGTCGATAGATTCCACGCAGTAAAACTGTAATAAGCCGCATGTACGAAGTGCTGTCGCTTGTCACAGAAACTCGGGTGTTTAACAAGAACCAGCGCCACATTTTACTGCCAGAAGATGCATTGTACATACTAGACCCGTCAACTTTTAGAAAAGCGCAGTTCCTTGCCAAAGTTGTCCAGTCTGTGTGATACACGACAGTCAGCAGCATGAAGTTAAGTTCGGCGCGCTACCGTTTTGCAACGTACGCTTACTGACAGTTCACACATTTTCGTAATAATTGCACAAACACGTGGGGGTTGTTTCAAGTAATAGTAACTATCGAGCACTGCCACTGTAACTTGTGTTCAGGGCTCTCACAAACACAACTCCAAAAATCCCAAGAACAGTACCAAAAAATCCCTAAATCTGTGATGGTGAAGCATAAAATCGCAGCGCCATGGTAAGTATTAAAAATACATGTAGAACCAAACATGATTTGCAAAACAAACTGAAATTATTCATTTTAAACATTATCAAACTTTTCCGAAAATCACTAAATCGGTCAAAAGTTTTCTACTAGTGTACATATTTGCCTAGTATAAAAACTGCCGTTGAAGACTGAAGAGTTACTGACAGTGAAGCAACCTGCTAAATCCAAGCATGATGCAAATGGCTCATTATCTTCTTTGAAGTAATTTTTTTGTGTATTTATGTCAGCCGTGTGGTTCAAAATTCTAAGCAGAATAGACAACTGCATGAAAGTTATCCAAGCGAGGCAAGCAACATTGGATACAGAAGTTTGTTACATTCAAGAACTTTTAAAGGATTTAGCTGAACTGCGAAACAATTGGCAAGCTGTGTGGAATGAAGTAACTACAGTTGCATCTAACCTTGGCATTAATAATAGTAATAATAATGATATTTTATTGCGGACTCATGGTCCATACCACAGACACAAGAGCACAAACAGTGTTTTGCTGGACATCAGCGCACATTGCAGAAACGGTGTTAGCACATGACCAACACTGGGAGGAGCAAAGCAGTTTATCCTCTCCACAGCTGCATCGTCATTCGCAAAAGCACAGAAAATGGATAACC
>JGI24021J15306_10009254_pt1 | contig 12177 bp, 7 predicted proteins | sample Ectturendosymbi1_FD_15306 | JGI IMG/M metagenome (IMG submission 15306)
CTCAAAAGACTCGGACTTGAGCCTAGTTTCCAATGAAAACTTCAGCGAAACACTTTGGCCTAGCGGTTGGGCCCTAGGCCAGGTAACATGAGCCAAAGTGACCCTAAAACTACTTCACTTATGACGTCAGTCACAAAAAATCCACACCCCCCAACCAAAAAATTTTTGTTTCGAGTGCAATCTACTAGACTGGCCGATCCGTTTAAGCTCTTGAACAGCTCTCTGGCGCAATCGGTGGAGGAGCTAGGGCGTTGGTAAGGCAACCGAAAACTGCTGTTTTTTAGGCCGAAATCCAAGTACGAATATACCATAGACCGGCTCTCAAGGAGTTAAGCTACTGCATTAAAGCCGGGGAGTTAGATTTGTTATGACCTTTCTCTGGCAGTGTTAGTCAGTTAACTCTGATCTTTGACAAGCTTTTTCTAATGTTTATGATGTGGAGTGTATGCACATACACATATGTTGAGGCAGGCAATGCCAACATTATGTGTGCCATTTTCTGGCAGTTTGGAAATGCAATTTAGTCTAGATAGCGAAGTACAAAAATTGTCAAGTTTTACAGAATTGAACTTGTTTTTAAAGACATGATCTGACTGAAGAGCAATCTTATAATTGCATCTGCTCTAGTGCTGTTTAAGAGCCTTGTGCAAGGTACAAGCCATCAACTAATTTCCATGTCAATTTTGTCAAAGAAAACTGACAGCAGAAATTCCCTGTTCAGGTCATGCAATTACTTGCTGCATTGCCTGCATTTTATTTAGCCTAGCTTCCAGTGTGACTTGCGCATGACAATGATCAAATGACTCATTTGAAATATGCATGCTGTCTGGGGAATAAATCCGACTTAGATTTGAGGGCTTTCACATTCCAGTACTTATCATCAGTTCCCTACAATGAGTAACTTTTGAATCACAGTTTGTCTATCAATAAAACTTATCAAGTCTGTAAATTGGTTACCTGCTTCCCACAGTAGCTTCCTGTTATTGCATTGACTGCCTGCTGAGTAGTTAACATACTTCATGGCAAAATGGCAGTTGATAGTGTATTTAAAAAGTGTAATAGCTTCGTGGCATTTCAGACACACAGCTGTTGGTTGGGCTTCAGGGAAAATATATTTAATGTCCAATTCTTATTAAAAACTGACCTCATTGTACACTTTTCATTGCCTTGGTGAGCTCCTTGTGCAGAAGGGTTTGTACTTTCATTGCTTTGCCAAGTTTTTGAAAGTGTTGCAAACCAGTATACAGCAAGCTGCTCTGCATTGAGAAGTTTTTGCAATAATTGGTTTTGTCAGGTTCAAGAACACAAAAGCTATAATTGAGGAAACCAAACAGCTTTGAAAGTGCTTTAAAGAGCTAAGTGAAAACGTGGAGCAGAGTAATTCAATGCTGAAAAATAATGTACAGCATGCAATTGTTCATTTGACAGAATTTGCAATAATTGCTTTTGTCGGTTTCAGAACCACAAACAAATGACTTTTTTCTTTTTCTATCAAACGTGGGGACGGCAATAGCTCAGTGGTAAAGTGTCAGCCTCTTAAATTGGAAGGTTGGGTGTTCGATCCACAGCCACTGAGTGAATTGCTGTAGCGCTCCTTGGGCAAGAGCATTCACCTCAATCGCTCCAGTAAGAAGCACAATTCAGGCTTAGGCCTGCCGCCAATTGCCGTCATCAAAATTAACAAAAACACAAAAGACATTTTTGGGAAACTAAGCTGCCCTGAATACGTTTTGTAGAAAAGTAAAAAAAGTCCATTTGTTCATTTTCATACCTGCTTTTCCTCTAGGAAGGGTCAAGGGGGCAGCAACCCTAGGGGGACCCGAAATACCTCAGTCAACAGCAATGTCAGATAGTTCTGCTGGGTCCATACCAAGGCGGGACCAATCAAGGTCACACGTGTAGTCATTCCACCTGGTCGTTAGACGACCTCTGGGCCTTCGTCAACCACTGGGCAACTTTCGTGTGGGTGCAGCCAGCAGGACTTGTCATGCCAATCTTTCCTGGGGCATTCTGGTCACGAATGCTCCCATCCATACGCAAACAGTAAAACTTGCAACTGTGAAAGCTCCAAAACGCATTTGCCCGCACTCACAAGGGGCTGTGATCGAGCGACAATCGATTCTGGTTGCGTTGTATGACGCAATTGCCGCTACACGCAGAACTTAGGCTCTGCAGGAAAAGTAGATAAATGACCGTGACGTGTATGCATTCGCATCATGAAAATGGCGAAGTTATTGACGTGTCCACTAGGATCGTGATGACTTAAACGATTATAACTCGACATGCAATGTTACTGGGCAACATACTCGACTGCTAAAGTTTGTTTTTCAAAAANANGTTGAGAATTTGGAAAAAAACGAACTGACTTTTCGTTGTATTTTAGTTTTTTTCATGACGATGGGGAAGTCAGGGATAAACTGCACAAGTATCACAGTGTTTTTTTGGAAAACACTTTTTTAAGCGTTTTTATCCGAGTTTTCGGAAATTCAAATGGCTCGTTGCTTTCTTACGCTCTTGATCGCATTTGTTGTTACTTTTAATATATTTTGTTTTAGAGTTGTTCGCTGATTGACTGTCCTGAGAATCGTTCTTTCATCAATGGTCCGTGCGTACCTGCTGCTGGACGTAATGCAGTTCACCCGTTGAAGAATGTATTCTCAACATTAATTTATATTTTGGACCGGAAATCCTTCGAAGATGCACATGGTCAGTCGCATGAACATTTTCAATACTTTTCCTCTACATAACCAGCTCTAGACTGAAAAGGGTATAATTTAGAAACGTGTCCATCCAGCCGTGATTTTCGAATCTACTTTTGAGTTTTGCACTGAAAGAAACGCAAGGAAAACTGAACACGAATGTCGTGTTTACAACTTTCTTTTGATGCTGTCTGTGCATGCGCATGTCGTGCTTCTTGTCCAGCCGATCATCGCACTTGTGTTTCCAGGCGCATGCTTTTTCAGTTCTCGTCCTGTTGCAACTTATGTTTTGCAGATGCGCCACTTCATGGTGGCAGCAAAATACGACTAAAGAGGGCGAGTTCGGAGTCCGAGTCGAGTGCTGACCCGCATAACTCGACCGCACTCGCCACTGACGCATCCCGCCCCACAGCAGCTGGCCATGAGTCTTTTGCCAACGAAACCAGCCAGCTGTCTGAACAAGTTGGCGGAAAGAAGAAAATATCAGCCATAAATGCAAATGCATCCGATAGTGGGGAGAAAAGGCCTGTGACGTCACACGAGATGAACTCGAGCGTTGGTCGTGCATCGAGCGATCCGGGTGACAGTGCAGTAAGTGTCAGTGAGATACACAACACTTCCGACCAAAGCGCACCTCACCATTCCAGCGATATGAACAAGCATGGACAAGCTGCTTCGCTCATCAATAGTTCAACATCCGGGGCTTTGCCAAAAAGCGAAACGGAAAAACAGCATGGCGTTGATGGTTCCAAGAATAAGAGCAAAGGTTCTGTCAAAGTAGATGAGGGTGATCCTGATGAAGAGACGAGTGATCAGGATCAGACAGACGAGATGATACCACCGACAGACTCAAGTGACTTCGCAACACAACAACCAGATGTCTCTTCGTCAAAAGCTTCACTCGACGAAGCGTCATCCTCCTCCCCATTGCTCGGGTCTGCGACGACAACAACTCTCGGGTCGAGAAACTCTTCACTTTCTGACGCGCCATCCTCAACAGAAACCACAGATCAGCCACATGCAGGTGTGGAACATGGAAAGAATACGATCGATGATCGAGATAGAAATCATACAACCTTGGGTTTGTTTCTTGCGGCATGATTTTTTTAAGTTGTGTGTTGTTTTTTTCCTTGGCATTCACTTTTATGGTTACCTTCCAGTGTTGTTAGTTAGTTTTTTTTGCAAAACAAGCTGGAAAGTTTCTTTCAAAGCTTGTTTTGGTTCCTGACTTGCCTTTGACAGTTGTTGTGTGATCGGCTCTTGAGAGAAAGAGTTTCAAAAATAGAGCAAAAGATTGGGTGCGGTATTTTCTATATATCTGAAATGGAGCCCACTACGAAGTGTTTATTCCAGCGTTTGCGGAAAATCCCCAAAAGTTCATCGCAGTCAGAGAAAAAACATTTTATAGGAAAGTGAAATAAGTACAGTTTCGTGTCGCAGCGATACATGAGCTTACGTTTTTGTAGTTAAATTAGCAGAATTTTACTAANATGACAAAGAGACCGGTGTACCTTTGCGTTAATACATACTTTCCAAGTATTTTACGAAATCTTTACATTTTTTCGCGATTTTCATGAAGTTTTCAGGTTCCAGGAGAGCTCCCTCCTGCGGGTGGGACTTCGCGCTTTTGATTGGCTGGTTGGTTCGCCCCTTGCTCAGTCTTGCGTGAATTGATTGTCATGGTCTACTGAGCAACAGCTTTTGACTTCATATGAGCAACTTATGAACTTTTAGTTTGATATTTACGACAAAAGCAACTTTGTGAATACCCGAGCGCTGAGAAGGTTGACAGGAAATAACATTTGCAAAATGTCAGGCCTCTACTGAGCGGAGACTGGACTTGTGACTTGCTGCAAGTCATCCGCGTATTGTTTGTTGCCCCTCTTGTCACTGAATGTTCAAAGTTTTCAGTGGAGCGATGTCATCTTCTTGCAGAGCAATCCACCGCAACCGCACCAACCGACCCCCGCATCCCCGCGCCCAGTGACTTAGCAACTGCAACGTCATTAGCCGCTGCAACGGAACGTACCTCTACTCCTCAGACAACAACCTCAAAAGGGATCATCCCTAAATTATCAACAACCACTACCACGACTGTTTCTTCAACAGCTTCCCCCTCAACCTCTGCGCCCTCCTCGTCGCCCACGCCGACGACCACATCTCGCCCCACATCGACAACTCTTCGCTCGCTTACCGTGACAGTGCAGGGAAACAAGGTTATTCAACTCCCACAGGACAAGGTTGTGTTGAAGGCTGTTGTTTCAGAGAAACCAGTGGCAGGTACCAAGTTGTTCTGTTTTCACTTTGTAGAATGTTTCCTTTGTTGTTTGTTTGTTTTATTGTCGAGAGACAAAAACAGCCACGCGGAAAGACGAAGTTGTGGCGATCAACGACGTCATGATTGTTTATTTTGCTGACTTCGCCGAATCGCGCGTCTTTGTCCGACTGTTTATGTCACAAACGGTTCCATTGTCTTCCAAGCCCAGCGATTGTTGTTTTCATTACATCTGCGGACGCCTTTTCTGTGCGAAGGTTCTGAGTTCGATTACGACTGGAAACTGATCGAGCACCCTGTCGATTATCAGGGGACCTTCTCTGGGTCCCAGGACGCAACATACGAACTGACCATGTCCACAGCGGGTCGATACTTGTTCAAGGTAAGAAAGGAAGTTTCGTTCACTTCAACTCTCAGCGAGGTTATGTCTGGAGCTCGACCGATACGCCGATATAACGGTGTTGCCAACGTATAATATCGGCAAAATTCCACCGATATATATATCGGCGATGTTTGTTCGTTGTTCATGAAACATTTGCTCATGAAAATCGCTATTGTTTTGCTCGGAGCTTGAACCTTCGCGCCGTCTCTGGTTTATATTTTCTTTGTGTTCTTCCCATTCGAATGGGATAACCTCACTGCTGGGCTTGTTTATGACGACAGAATGCGTATTGCAAGTCAACAAATATGCTGAGAAATGTACTTCTTCAAGTATGACTTGCACTTTTGGAAATTTTGATTGTAACACTAACATTATTTTTGCAAAAGTGATGCAACCATATCTTTTACCGTCGATGAAAACTGAAAAACGTCGGTACCGACCAAAAACCTCAGCAGTTGAACTCTAGTTAGGCACGCCTAGATGATTTTTGGCCGGAAATGAAAGCGATTGTGACGTTTCAAGGTTGTCAAACTCACCCGCGTGTATCACAACACAACCTTTCCTGTTACATCAACTGTGTGGACTTCAATCCAATCAGTGAAATCGTTCACCTTTGTCCTATCGCGCCCCGCAATGTGTTTGATCAGAAGCGATTGGCGAAGTGCGGTTTATAAAAGCGCAACGGTGGCGGTTGCGTTACCTTAGCAACAAACCGACAAAGACCAAGGCACTTTATAAACTGCTGCAGAGTCTGATTCATACTCGGTTTAAAAATACGAAATCTGATGCTTCTTAAAACAGTTGCTGACCGAAAAGACTTTATCCGTTGGCCGGATCCGGATCCTGGGAAGTTGGTAGAGAATTTTTTTATTTATTTCACCTCATCTTGGCGGCAACTTGACACTCAGGCTGTGTGAAAGGAGTTTAATCGTGACCGCGAGAATTTTGCGGAAGGCATTTATTGCTACAGGGACACATATTTCTTTAAGAAAATAGTATATTTGATGTGATGGGTTCCAGTACATAAAAGAAAGTAGTTGAGGACGACGTAGCGGTGCGTTTCTGTTGTAAAAGCGGTTCATTACAATCGAGGCACTGAGATCACCTTGATGACAATATAACACCTTTCGCATGTTCTGTCATTTGCAACACGGTTGCCAGAGAACCGCTAACGATTACAGCTTGCGGTGACGAGACCCGACAATTAGGTTGGAATGTGAGTCTCGGGTGGAGCTCTCCTGAGCGTAGACAATCCCTCGGGAAAAATTTTTCCCGGGGTACTGTACTCTCTCGACTGATGTTGATAGCAATCATACTTCAAGAAGTACAGAAGGCTTGGTGGAATATATTTCCTACGAACTAAGTTGAGAACGCAGTTTATTTCGTGTTTTACTCGCAGTACTGTGATTCATTTTTTGTAATTGAAATGTAATCGAGTTAATTGCAATTTAGTTGAACTAACACTCTTTGAATTAATTGCGATTTACTTTTACATTATTTTTTTTCAAACGCGTGGTTTTAATTAGAAGTGAAAGAAAGTTTGCTCCATCACAAAACTATGCCCCACGTTTTTGACTGTGGCTACAATCATTAGGTTAAAATCTCTCGGCAATTAAACCAATGAGTCAAAGAGTGTTCCAAAAGCGGCACACTAACCTTGCTTTGGCTCAACCCCGTGGTATGCATGGTTGTGCAAGAAGTGCCCTTTTGTTAAAAAATAACGCACTGGCAAAAATCAACATGAAATTCCACGTTTAGCCTTTCTCTAACCTGACATCAACTCATACGAAGAGATTTGCTTCCGTTTAGACCAGTGTTTCCCAGCCTTTTCAGACCAGTGTTTCCCAGCCTTTTTAGGCTTGCGGAACCCTGCAAAAGAGGACTGTATTTTGTGACACCCAGTGGCGAACGCATAACAATTTGCTGAAGGTTTGATGACATTAAAAAATGTATTTTGTAATGATATATTGCAAAACACATTTGCTTGCGGCGTCTCTAAGTGGTGTAAATGGCGGCCAAAGGTGCCACGGCACCCCCCGGTTGGAAACCACTGGTTTAGATTCTCGCAGACTGTGCAACTGGCGGTAACCGGATCAAACCNGATAAGTGGCTGTAAAACAAAAGCAAATATCCGGCTGTTTGTTTCGCTCTCAGGTCTCTGTCAACGACAAGGGCGCACTCGGCGAAGCGTATGTCAACGTCACTGTGCTCGACGCCCCCCGGGTCAACATCCCCCCGGTGGCGGTCATTTCACCCGTGGAGCAAGTGCTGACCCTGCCGACTGACAACGCCATACTGGACGGTTCAGGTGGGTTGGCAACGTTGAAAAGTGTTATTGTTCAAACTTGTCCTGTTGCCATGCAAGTTCATTCATGGAATTCGTGCATGCTGGAGACAGACGCGCGAGAAGCACACCTCGTTGAGCGATATGTCAGTTTACTGGGACGGGAAACGTTGTGTGTTAATAGGTCTGGTTTTGTTGAAAACGTTGTACTTTATGTCGTTGCCAAAGAAAAGTTTGTGTATTGTCATCTACGTGCAAGTACTGCATACATGCTCTTAGTACCAGTGGATGCTAGACTCAGGGTGTAGGCGCAGACCCAATTGCGAGCAGATATTTCTTGATGCTGGTTTTTTCGATGCTGGTTTTTCTGGCCATCAACGGAGCAGAATAATATTTTGTTGCTTTTCCATTTGCCGATTACGCGGCTGAACTATTCATTCGTATTCACTGGCGCGGAACAAATCGCAGGTCTGTGTGCGATCGACGTCCTGTGTTTCGGAGAACCCCCCTCCTCCCTTTCCTTCGCGCGTGTCTCGCAACACGTTCGATTCCATCTTTTCAACCTTTCATGGTTTGGTGACCCCCCTGCTCATCAATAAAGATACCCAGCTTTACTTATAACGTGTTTTCGTCCCTTATTTTATCCGCCACGTTTGATAATAACATTTATTAAAATGTCTCTGCTCATGAGAAGTCTGGAACTAACCGCTCGTAACAATATTACTGCACTGTCTGCAGCTTCAAAGGACGATGACGCCATAAGTGCCTATCACTGGGAGGTGATAACAGCCCCACTTGAAAGCGGTCTCTCCACAGGTTTGGCCCAAGCCGATGACAAGGTAAGGTTTGATTGATGTCCGTTCGTGATTGTTCAACTAACAGCTTGTTTGCAAGACATATGTTTGCCGTATGTGTATCAAACGCCACGAAGATCAAATAATTTTTTCCTTGTATCGTTTAGCGCATCCAACATGTACCCATTGCTAAAACAATTAGATCGTTATTAGCTGTTGCGCCACTGCCAGGTTTAGCTTCTGCAGACTGCTGCAGTCAACAACCACCTATACGTGATCGCGATCATCACCTCGTACGTCATCGATACGCCAATGGCACGTGACTAGGGTCACGTGACGTTCCGCACGAGTGATGATGTATGGTGACTCGTGGAAGGCTTGCGTGTCATAGATACTGCAGCTGAACGACTTGGTCGTCGGGAATTATTCGTTCGAGTTGACTGTGACTGACTCGGACGGTGCCACCAGCTCTACACAAGCCACAGTGGTTGTTCAGAAAAGTAAGTTTCCTACAAAAGTAGTGGAAGTCTGCGGTTTTTTTTTTGCTGAGACATTTCGGTCATTTGTGTCATAGTTGCATCAAAACTCGCCGTAACGCTGTTTTCAGCCTACAGATACTTTCAGATATTCTGACTGAAATGACTTAATGTTTTTCGGGAATTTCAAAAACGTCTCGGTGTGTGACCGAAAAAAACAAGTGGAGGCAGTGGCGTAACTGACGGGGGGCAAGAGGGCCAGTCGCCCCCCCCCGAGCAAGCTAAATGTAAAAACTGGGCCCGTTCAGTTGATATTTCGATATTTGTATTCTTTACATTGTTTTTTTTGCGTTTTTCGGGTGTTTTCGTTTTTCTATCTAGTATGTGGACATCCACGACATCTAGAGATTCACTATCATTTCTTAATCTTTTTCTGAGTTTTGGCTCTAGTGGCTCTCCCTGCGGTAACCGGTTTGCCCCCTGGCTCAAACCTCTAGTTACGCCACTGGGTGGAGGTACAGATAGAGCTTGCAATATTTTGCATACCCGATTATACCCTTCCATGTACGGAGACCCAAAGCCAACAACCACACACGCATGCGAGTGAGAAACAGTTTTCAAATTATGAGAAATACTAATTCAGGGCTAGCTGCTATTTTCACTGCGTTTCGCACAACACGTTATTAAATGATGTTCGTTGACAGCTCGATGTTTTTTCCGCTCTTTTCTTAATCGGTATTTTTTTTCATCTCTTGAAAGTTTGCTGCTTGCAGAAATCAGATGCAAAAGACTTGGGATATATAAAGCTCATAACNTTGCTGCAAGGTTTAAAATCGCCCTCAAGAATATATTGTACTGCACGCAAGGAACCCAAGTGGACCCAGGGTTCTTTCACCCACGAGGCAGCGGGTCAGGACCAGATAAATTCAGTGCCCAAGCTCTCCGATCGATGTGATCTTTTTTAGTCACAAGCAGTGGCGTAACTAGAGGTTTGAGCCACGGGGGGTAAGTCCTAGTTGAAGGCGGAGCCACTGGCCTAAACTCAGAAAAAAATTAGGAAATGATAGTGAATCTCTGGATGTCGTGGATGTCTATACTAGCTGAAAAAAAACGAAAACACCCCGAAAAACAAGAAACAACAACCTAATGAATACTAAATATCAGAATGTCAACTAGAGGGGGCCCAGTTTTTATATCTAGCTTGCCAGGGGGGCGGCTTGCCCCCCTATCAGTTACGCCGCTGGTCACAAGTTAGTGTTTTTCAATATACTTCCTGATACTTCTTCAACGGCGATAATCTTTGATTCGGAGATATATGACAAAGTCAGTCTTAAAAGTGTTTTTTTATTTACTCGCCAAATATCAGTCATTAATTTTTTCATCTCCTCCCCATGCAGGAACAGACAGGAAGCCGATCGCAAATGCTGGACCAGCGCGCGTTGTCCAACTTCCTACGACGTCAGTGACTTTGTGCGGTAACAAAAGCACAGATGACTGGGGGATAGTCAAATACAGCTGGAAGATCAGTCCTGACAGCAAAGTTAAAGTTGCAGACATGCAGGTACTTGCTCTTCTTGTATTTTGCGATCCGGTGGTGAAAGTTCCTGTGTATGAATCAGAAATGTTCTGCATATCGTGCTTGATGGAAACGCTGTTTATTTTCGACAATGACCTTATCCACCTTTCGGTATGTTGGGGTGCAAATTAGAAAACTTTATTTCCGTTGCAAGTCTTGATTTTAGTCAATGGACGTTCATTTTCAATCTCAGAAGTGATTTGTTTGAAAATGTCAAAGTTGGAATTAACGGAAAATATCAATGTTAGAAATCTGCAGCCGATCCACTACTACTGGATTTGTTGCATACCATCAGTGGTGGATATGACTGTAAATGTGTACGGGCTGGTTTGGACCTCGCAAGAACTTTATGTTCATATCGCTTTATTGCCCCGAGTTTACCTTTTATTTTTTTGTCGCAATGTAACAAACCGCGAACGTCGATCGAGCCTCTTCGCTTGCGCGTCATCTTTGTGACGTGTCGCGTTCTTGTTGGATGATTGTCAGCCGGTCGCTGTTCAGGCAAATATTACTTAAAATGTGTGAAAGCGAAAGTAAAATAATTTGATCGATCGATGGATGCAATGCGTGTTTGGTATTCGATCAAAAACTCCATCTTGGAAAACAAACATTTTGCTATTTCAAATTTCGTTGTCACCATGGCAACTCCGCACTACACAAACGTATGGCGAATAGTGATGTCATAATCGACAAATAATCTTGACTTTTACTTCTGACACAAGAACACCCAGTGATGACGATGTTTGCTTAAAGTAGCACCGTGCTCACTCCTCACCAGTGTTACATATCCCCCCACAGAACACCCGCAGCATGTGTCTTCAGCTTTCCAGCCTCGAGGTGGGGGAATACACTTTCCAGTTGACTGTCACTGATGAGGCTGGCCAGGAATCGAGCGATGACGTCAATGTCGTTGTTGAGCCGGTCAGTGTTTCCACTTAAATATTCTGCTTCTGGCAGTGTTTCCAGCTAAGTATTTTCTCGCCCGACATTAACTTAGACCCCATCAACTGTAGAAATATGTTGTGCAGATATTTGGAGACGGTTAATCTATTCAATCGATCGAAACGGAGAGACGAACAATAGTCGGCAAAAATTAGGATTTAGGGTACAATGCACTTCAATAGCTGTTTTATAAGCTCTGCCCACAAGTTTAAACAACTTCATGAATGAGATGATTTATTTAGAAATATTGAGTGCGTGCAGGTTGAAATTTCAGCATCCACTTATTAAATATATTTTATCTCAACTGAACTTACCTTCTCGAGACATGAATTGCATTGGATAGCAGGGCTATAAGTTCCAAATCATTACATATCATCGTCTATTCTGCTGCAACTCTCTCGAATTTTCACCAGGAATCCAATAAACCACCGGTCGCTAATGCGGGGAATCCCCAGGAGCGGTTCTTTTCCACCGACGGTGACGTGTTGGTGACGTTGAACGGAAGCAAGAGCACCGATGACCAGGGCATTACGTCATATGAGTGGCAGCAGATAAGGTTTGTTGTGGGATATATCTCTTAATATGTCGCTTTGCACGGTCGGCTGTGGAGGTAGAAGTTCCGGCGATTGGCTGGAATTGGAATTGACAGGTTTTGCGTCTGCGTCGAACAGCGTTAAATAAATCGCGATTCGCGGCGAAAAGCCTCCGCCCCGTCGCACAGCTCGGTGCGTGGCATTGTTCGCACAATG
>JGI24021J15306_10009255_pt1 | contig 12177 bp, 9 predicted proteins | sample Ectturendosymbi1_FD_15306 | JGI IMG/M metagenome (IMG submission 15306)
CGCGTTTGATGGTCAGTGCGGGGGCGAGATCGCCGCGATCGCCTGCTTGAGGCAGCCGGGTGGTGCAAGAACATCGCGCGGGACGTCGTCGCTGGGCGTCGTGTGTTCCAGCCACGACGGGTTCATAGTTTGTCATTCACTTCTGTTGAGCGCGGACGGAGACTGTGAAGTTTTGGATTTGAAGTCCAAGCCGATATGGAACGAACGCGACTACCTCACTCCGAAGTAAGATCAGCTTTTCGACCTTGTTTTGTTCCCAACTGACAACAGTTGTTGATCATGTTTTGAAAACCTTTCATTCGAGTTTCGAATGCAAATGCGATAAAAGTGCAAGTGTTCTATTTGTTTCAACAAACGAAGTTTTGTTCAGANCTGTATGATTAAACTCTGTCATTCTTGACTGTTCACTACAATTCACTAAGAAAACAAAACTCGAAAATCACTCATGAACTTTATAGGTAGGGAGTCGGTATTTTGATTATATAGGCAACACCGGCTTGCCGTAAGCTTTCGACGCAAGGGCGGATCCAGGGGGGGGAGCGATTGGGGCAATCACCCCCCCTAAAACCTGCGAAAGTAACTTTTTCACCATGATTTTGTACAATTCGGAAAACAGCATTGGCGATATAAGGCTATTTTGCCGTCTGTTGTTTTGTCACAGCAGTGTTGTGAATTATACTTCATCTCTCTTACAGTAGTGAACCGGTAATGAGACTTCACTAGCAAATATTACTGAAATCGCCCCTCCCCCTAAACTTACTGCTTGGATCTGCCCCTGTTTCGAGGTATTAGCCAACTGGGCTCTGGTTTCTTTTTTTATCCATGATTTAAACTGGCACAGATCGGTATACAAATAACCACTCTCCACAAAGCCGACAGGTTTAAATCATTTTATTTTTAGATTTTATTATGTTCCAGGTTTCGTCAAAGTCAACTGCTAACCAGCTTGTGTGCTCGCGTGACTGTTTTGTTTTCTATTTTTTTTTACTTGGTATTTTATTTTTGCTGTGTTCACATCGAGTAAAAGCCGCTTCTTTCAATATGGGCCTTGCTTTCAGAAACCTTCAGTGGTTTTCAACAACGGCAAAGGGCGGCAGTTTGCTGATTGCGTCCAAGTCTCACGTTCTGATGGCTTTCAGCATCAACGCAGATCTGGACATGGTTCAAGAAGCAAATCTCCAGGTACATGCCACTTCTCTGTGCACACATCGTATTCTATCAGTTTTTTTCCGAACCAAGTGAAATTGCCCCAACTCTAATTACCCAGTTTGTTGCCACACCTCTGTGTCTTCACCAGTTCTCGACACCGTGCCTCCAACAGAGAACACCCTTGAGGGCCACTTTGTTCGACTCTCACCGTCACGAGACCTCTAGTATTAATCCTTGATATATCAAGCAAGCACCCATATATGGATCCAATGTTGTCTCTTGAGTGGCCAACGTTAATTTGTGGTTATGCCAGTTTCTGTTGTGTTTTTCGACACATTTCTCCCGTGGTATTAAAACTCCCCGTACGCTACAAGCTTTCCTTTTCGGACATTATGACAGAATTGACGTATTTGTTTCGGTCATTTAAGAAAAATCCGGTCCAGGACCGAAAAAAACACAGGTTCACCTTTTGTTTGTTCACCAAACACAGGTTCACCTTTTTGAGTAATGCAAAAGTATCGGCAATGAACAGTGAAAAACGTCGGTAATGGCCCAAAAAAGCCTTTTCGGTCGAGCTCCATTTTCTGTAGTCTTTTTCCACACGCTTTTTTCAAATGATAGCGGTGCGTTTGTTCGATTTTCATTTTTTGTTTCGATTTTCATTGTTTACGTTTGTTCCATTTTCACGTTTGTTCGATTTTCATTGTTTCTCGATCTTTGCGATTTTCTTGGTCGTGTCGACGCCTGTTCACATTTCGTCTGTTGTCAATAAGGACGTGCACAGCATGCCGGTGAGGAGCATTTGCTCCAACCCGGCCGAGCCCGAGGTCCTCTACACCTGCAGTGGCGATGGGACCATAGCGCAAGTCTCGTTACATCGCGCACCCCGGCTGAAGTTGAAGCTCGTCAAATACGTAGCAACTTCAGGTCAGTTGTGCACGGATACTGTTGCTCGGCTGCTTTTTTTTACCATGTTACTTGCCACTAAACTGTTAGTGATTGCAAGTTTGATATTCTTCGTTACGGTAAAGTGAAATGCAAGACTTGGCACTTGCTTGCACTTATGACTGCGTGCGGGGGTGTGTCGAAGAGTTTAATTAGCAACCAATCAGCACATCACTACTTTCAATTTTTTTACAATATATCAAAGGTGTTAATACGAGCCGCGTTTCGGCGACGACTTTAATCGCGTGACCCTTGCAGTTGTCAGCAAGGTTTCCCTACGCCTGGAATACCGTTTCTGCTTTTTCAATGCACAGTCGAGTGATCGAGCCCAGCTGAAACTTTCCAGCACAGGCATCTCGTACCTTACACATGATTGGTGAATGCGCCCGCACAGAGATGGAAAATATGTGACCTTCGAACATACAGGCACAATTAATACAAGCGCGACTTCAGAAACGAAGATTACAAGGAGAAACTTCCTGTATATATAGCCTTGAATGTTTTTTTTCGAAAACGCCCAGATTTACGAATCGCGACTCACAGATGCGTTGTTTCCGAAAACACGCGGAATGTGCCGAAGAGGAAAAGAGAGAAGGTGTGCGTTTCAGCCAATATTCTTGCAGAAGCATTAATGAAAAAATCGAAATCGTCGCCATTCTGCAGGGTCACACTTAGTACAAATCGATTAGTGTATTTAGTCGCTTGAGAACAAGCTTTCGGAAGCTTTACAGCCAACCAAAGCGTGTGGTTCTCTGTTCTTTCCAGCAACTTTTTTCTGATTTGTCCGTTTCGCAGACGACACCTACTTCCGTAACGTGACGCCGGTGACGTTGCACGGGATCGCCCTTTCGCCGAGCAGCGCTTTCCTGGCCGTGGTCAAGTCGATACCTCACGTCAAACGAAGCGTCCAAGCCGAAAGCGAGGGATTCTTGACCCTGCTCAGGCTCATGTCCCCCTCGAAGGTTAGCTGTTGATATGAACAGTTTTTTTTAAGGAAAATGTTACGTACCCAGTATGGACCTGTACGGACCCGATTTCTCTTATTTTCGGGACCTGATTTGCAATTCTAGGGACCCTGGACCCGAATCGGGTCCCTAAAACACCTTGAAAAAACTGTTGTAAATATTATAAATCAGTCAGGAAGGGCCGCAATTTTTTTTTGTTATTTCTGGGTGTTACTTTGTCATAATGCTTTGTGATTGGCGAGGCAAACGTCCTCCAGAAATGTTATTTGCCGCATTCCCATTTTCGCTGCAATTATCGGCCCAGTCGAAACGTAATATTTTTTCGCCCTCATGCAGGTTTTTATTAGGGAAAATATTAGGTACCCAGTATGGACATGTAGGGATCCGATTTCTCTGATTCTAGGGACCCGATGATAATTTTCGCTGATTCTAGGGACCCGAATCGGGTCGGTAAAACACCTTAAAAAAACCTGCCCAAATGTATACTTTGGATCAGGGCCGCAATCTACTGCAATTTTCGGGGGGGGCAAAATGATTGAAACTTGGTGTTGTATCTGACAGCTATAAAGGCTTATTGACGCTTCCACATAGTGTTTGAAAATTTCGGGGGTTGGACAATTGTCAGGGTTGCCCACCCCTGGTTGTGGGCCTCCTTTGGATCTAACGCTTGAGGAGCAATGGCATCGTTTTGCAAACTCATGTCAACTCGTCTGCACACGCAATTACTATACCGCTTGTCGTTTTTTACGCTATAGCTGCTGGGCTTCCATGCGTCGTTTCTAGTACTTTTGCGAGAAAAAGAGTTTTCCTACTTTCTGCAAGGCCGCGGAATGGCTTACCAAGCTTGCGCGCGATGACTCAGCAATTCTTTTCCAACATCATGACGCGATCGAACTTTCGCGACAGCATCAACACATGACGGGAAAATTCCACCCTTCACTGCTGACTCTCATGGACTCTCCGATCGATGCGACTTGCAACCCTGTGAACCAGCTGCGCATCAGGTAGAGTAGGTGCGTCTCGTGTGCCACCGATGGCGAGATTACTCGCGTCCCAGCGGTCTCGATATTACTCGCGTGTCAGCGGTCTCGATATTGTTCGCGTGCCACCGCTCTCGGCATTTTTCGCGGGCCAGCGATGTCGATATTGGTCGCGTGCCAGCGGTCCCGAGATTACGTGCGTGCCAGCGGTCTCGAGATCACTCGCCCCCAATCGAGATAATCTTTTCCTGGTCAGTGTGGTTATTTGCTCTGTACTGCTGTCCCGGTTTGGAACCCGTGCCGTATCACATTCGATAGATGTGTGCAGTGGCATTCGGTCGCTTCAGCTGGTTTGCCTAATGCCTATGAAGCGATTGCGGAAAATAAGATGGGGCTTGTGAAGCTGCCACTGCCTTTGAACTGTTGGTGTTGCTATGTTTTAACAGGTGGTTCTTGACAAAGTACAAGATGCTGCACGATGAGAAGCAGAACGAAAACACGCCTCAAGCAGCTGCAAGCGAACTGAGCGACAGTCTGTCTCGTATCGAACAAACCCTGACTGCGACGCAAATGTTCTGCACACTAAAGGTTTGCGTGAGCGCGTGTCTTTTCCACATGCAGTACTTTTTTACTACCGACAGCCTGAGTTTTACCGTACGGTGGAATGCTTTTCGTTGGTGGTGTGTTGTCTACGTTTATCGTGTTTGATGGCAAGAACTTACTCGCTTTCTACTGGAACTAGTTTCTGCATCTTGCATCTTATGTTTCTTGCTGTTGTTGCCAATCGGCCGAGGTTACGTTGTGACGAGCTGAGCAGGTTTTTGGAGCCGGAATGTAAATTTCAGGCTCCAGGTCCAGACATCTGGAAAAATTTTGGCTCCGGCTCCAACGTCCAAAGGCCCCAAAATGATTTGATCCAGTGGAAGCTGAAAGCCATTGTAGTTATTTTTTGCACTTGTATTATTACACCAGCATGTTGCGAAATGATTTATGTGATGGGATATTGGGACGTGCGCAAAAAAAGTTTGGGAAGTCCCGATCAACACAAACCAGGGCTGTGGAACCGGAAACAAAATTTTAGGCTGCTGCTTCGGCTCCACCATATAAAAGTTTCTGGGTCCGGCTCCAGCTACAATCATCCTAAATTGCTCGGTCCCCACAACCCTGGAGCTGAGGTTATGTTGCGGTTAACTGAGGTTACGTCGTGACGAGCTGAGGTTACGTTGTGAATAACGATGTTTTCTATACCATAAGCGAAAAAATGTTCTCTGCACCAATAGACGGAAAATGTTCTCTGTACCAATATAAGCAAATGTTCCTAGGCGTGGCTTAGACAAGCGAAGTCCGATGCCAACAATAAAGACCTTTACGCAATTCCCGTCGTGCCGATTATTTCGTGGTTGGAGACGAAATCTTACTTGTTAAACGATGAACGCACCACGGTGATAGAAGAGTTGAAAGCAAGCACCGTCTGCAAGTCGCTGTCCCCGCACATAACGTGTCGCTACACACTGCGCCCTCTGGTGATCTCCGATGACGCAAAAAGTGCCGTCGACGCCGAGGGGTCGAGGTGGGTTGGCCGATTATCGCGCCCTGTCATTGTTACGCGTGCGTTTGCATCGAACGCTTCAGCGCAGTGCTCACAACCGTCGCCAGAAAGTTTTCAACAGGCGGGCTTTGCGTTTGTTCCGGGAGGCTTGACATTCTTAAATTTGATAAAAACTCCACGGATTTATATGCTTCGTAATTAAATTTGGGGGTATTGGAGCTTTATTTGGGGGACTAAGCCCCCAAAAGCCCTCCCGTGACGACGGGACTGGCAGTGCTTCGCAAATTTTTTCAGCTTGCGACCCACTTTTACTGAAAATATTTCGTGCGGCCCGATATTGCAATCAAACAACGGTAAAATCGGAACATGTGAAAGAAACAAAATTTAAACGACGCATACAATATACTGTTTTTGGGTGGGAAACCTGAACTTGCTCATTAAATATCACAAGATTTCCTGATCTAATCAACAGAAAAACAGATAGATATCAAGTAATGTTCTAGTTTTTTGAATATCTTTCTTTAACGAAATTTGCGGAACCCCAATGGGCCGCGGGACACTGGTTGAGAATATCTGCTCTGGCGTCTTTTCAAGGGTCAGTGGAAATGCTGTGGGCAGAAAACTGGAATGCTTGTGCATTGGCTGCTAAATGAACAAAGCGTTTATTCAGCGACTGTTTGAAATCCGTTGCTTTGAGCGTCGCATGTAACATCGTAAATAAGTTGCACAACTGCTTCGAACTGGATTGGTCTAGACCAGCAATGTCCAACCCGCGGGCCGCATGCGACCAGTCAAGGGTTTTGTGCGGCCCAGTTTAGTTTCCGCTGTAGTAAAAGTCCCCTGCATGCTGACAACCAGTCCTTATTTTGATAATATTGCATTTAGACATTTTTGATGCAGGAGTCCTCAGTGCCACTTTATCACGTCTGTTACCACTGCGGTTAAAGGATTCGAACGCTTTCAGCACATTAGCTTAAGCTAAATTTAGTTTTCTAAAATCAAATTAAGCCACTCAATGTGCGGCCCAAAATCAAGAACAAAATCTGGCCACGTAACCAAAGTCGTGGGAACTTCATTGATCGCCGACATTACAACACCAAAATGCATGTTTTGCTCTGTTTTCATTCGCGATAGACACCACAAATAGGAATTTTAGTAAAATCTACTTGTTCTACTGCGCACTTCGTCATTTCCAATGCACTAGCAGCAGTGGAGATTATATGATGTAATTCTCCTTTACGGCTGTGCTATAGGAATTGTCAAAGTGTAATCCTGGAATAGTGTTCTCTACGTACATTGTTCCTCTACAGCTTTGATACATGTTGGTTGTCGCTTATTCAAAAGATCGTTTATGCATTTAACATTAAATCACAACCTATTGTTTAGAGTAGCTAATTCTAGCAGAATTGCTGCTTTCCTCTAATATACCCAAATTTTGCCTTTTTCAAAAATTCCAAATTAAATATCAAGAAAACAATCATTTTTGGAATATTTATCAAAATACAGATCAACATCTATTTGTGAGAAATAACAGCTCAACATCTTCTACATGTGCACCAGATAAGATATCTGAATATGAGTAGGCCTATTGCGTGAGGAATTGCTGTAGTAGTGTTATTTATCACAACAGATCTTAAATGCGTATTTATTTTAAGATTTACTTGGTGTGACTGTGTATAAGCTATAGCAATGCTTGGGTTTGTGTGCGTTTGAAGTAATGATTCTATAAATAATGATTAAACTGATATAATGCTTCCGGTTTTTAACTAGGCTTATTAATCAAAGGAAATCATTTCATGACCAAGAATCAGAGGCTGATCTAAAATGTTCCAAGTAAAGGATTTGCCCACCGAGTAGGCATCTTGAATCCCATTACAACACATCTTTTTTTTAGTTGTCAAATATTAAAAGTCGTGAAATGCGGAAAAAATACGAATTATAAAAAACATTAAATATCTCAAATGTAAAAATAAATAATGCCAATAACATGACCATTGTCAAAGATTTTTTGCCAAAAATTTGCCATAAACTTGACCAAGACTTGCTATATTCTTTGTCAGCATCTGGCAACCCTGAATTCCGCTTAAAATTTTAGCGAAACGGAGAACGACTGTGCCTGCATGAACAATAATATCCGTGTAGATTCGCTGTAGCGAGTTGTGCAACGAGACCGCCATGCAAAAAACATTTCTTGCGCACTGGTTTGACAGCTTACTAGATATGTAACGTTGGCTGTAAAACATTTCCCACCGACGCGTCTGTTACTTTTGGTGAAGAAATAAGTTGAGAAACTGGAGGTGAACTCTGCGCGAATCCCGTTTGTCTGTCTTGTTCACCTTTTATGTGAAGACTGAGGATCATCACGAAAATGTACAATTCAAAAACGTCATTGATTTTTCGCCCATCAGCTGAAAAATTGACCTTGCCTTCCACCAATCAGCAACAATACCGTTTTCGGGTGCAGAAAAGCCACGAATGTGATACACTTTATTGGGGGCGCACTGCAGAATAGGTGGTTTCACCTTTCCTGTCGCGCTTAATGTCAGGTCCCCGGACGTGTATGTGGCCGAACACATCTGAAAAAACTTTCTCTCATGACCGTTTTCATAGTCTTACTGGACAACTCCAATTTATATGTGCATTGATCAATGTAGGATGCATGCTGAGTTAGTCTATGTTAGTTGTTTTCAACCTTTTTAGTGATGTTCCCTTTGGGCAATACTTTGTCTATCAAGTAACTGTTGTTGACTGTAATCATGAGCACAATAATTAGAAATGTACCTAAACTTACTTGACTTTTTCCTTAAAATTTCATTATGAAGACTTAAAAATTCGTGTGCCCCTTGGAGCACTTTTCCATACACCAAGGGGCACGCGTACCCCCATTTAAGAACCACTGGTCTATGTAAAAATAGGTGTGCCACGTCGATGCATTGGATTGATCTAATACAACATACAGCAAAATGGGTGTGTCGCTTCTACTGCTTGCAGTCCAATGCCCGTTTCTTGACAACGCGTATATCCGCAATGTCGTCTGCATCTTACAGTTAATATAGTTATGGGCGTCGGAAAGGGGGGGTGGCAGAGGGCCTTGTCCCAACTGCATTTTGAAATTTGGTATTTTCCTATTAACTCTTTAGTAGAAAAAAAATTTTTTCTCATACTTCTAAATTGGTAAAAATGAAATTTCACCACTGTTTCCTCCTTTGGAAAAAATCTTCCCGACGCCCATGCCATTAAGCATTTTGTTTGCAGTCGACGGAAACAGAAAGCAATATGCCATTGCAGGTGGCCCGTCTGCTGCCTCACGTTTTGCGCCCTTCAAAGGCCAAGGAAAAGAAGATGCGCGATTTCGGGCCTATTCGCTGACGTCATAACGCCCGACAAACCGACCTGGCTGAAGCAGTTGCTGACGTCACGCTGCATATTTTCGCAAGCGCCTCTGACTTGACGGAGCACGTCGCATTGCTTGCGCGACGATGCGGAACGAAGTGCCAGGGGCTGGACAGCCACACGCTGCAGGTCTACGACAGCGTATCGAACTTGTGCTGTCGCACCCAGGGCCGCAACCAGATGTGGGGGCACCCAGGGCCGCAACCAGATGTGGGGGCACCCAGGGCCGCAACCAGATGTAGGGCACCCAGGGCCGCAACCAGATGGTATTTTCGGAGGGGGGAAAATTGATTGTTACTTTTCGTTGTACTATTTTCGGGGGAACAAAATGTTGCATCGAACAGCTAAAAATTTATTTAAAAATTTGTGAAGGGGGGAAATTTGCCCGGTTGCGGGCCTGGGGGAACTTCTTTGCTTTCGGGGTCCGCATGAAGTGTGGGTTATCGCTTTGCTGTGTGTGAACATTGCATGTGTTCCGCATCAGAAAGCGTTACAAACCAGGCTCCATTGCTAAGTAGAAACGGATTATCCTCTAATCGTTAACACCGTTCATGTACGATGAACATCTCCGTTCTCCACTTACTGCAAACTGCGGACATTCGACACAGGCCCGTAACCAGGGGTGGCGAAGCGCCCCTAAAATTTTTTTAGTCCCCCCCTATCAAATGTGTTGGACATAATTTAAAACTATTGGACATAGTTGAAAAAATGTGGCCCCCTCTCAGAAAACTCTTCGCCCCACCTGGTGTTCAAAGCTGGTTACGGGACTGATCCGCTATTACACAGGTTGGCAAACTGTGACATTTGACACAAATGCAGCTTTCAATAAATCCTTTCTATGCTAAAACTCGTGGCTTGAATTTGTTCTTATCACATACGTCACAGTTCTTGCCAAGCGTACATCTTTGCGTCGCCAACGTACGATTGGCTTCCAACTGCAGCTTTGTTTTCCTATATATGACACTGCAGAGTCTTTGGGAAGATAGATATACAGCTCAGGTAGAGGGTGGGCAGATAAGACACTTTTTTCTGTGCCATCCCGTGGCAACGACTCGCATACCACGGGATTCCCATAAAACCAATACCGCGGTTCTCAACGTTTTCTCCACATTCCTCCCTTACAAACGCGGAAATTTATTTCCTCCTCACCATAAATCACAAGAGTAAATTAGGGCATGACTGAGAATCACAAAAATAGAGCAGAGAGTGAAGTTTTACGGCAAAATAATAAGTTTGTCACGAGGCAGAAATTACAAACAGGTTTCCATTCAACTAGAGTGAAAACAGTGATTCTCTTATTGTTGAGAAAGTACCATATAAACTCGAAAAGTCAAATGTGTCGCATGACTAAAATATTTGCGAACTCGCAAGAGCGTTACACGTTTCTTGGTAAAACTGTCCTTCACTGCGGCAAAACCACATTCAGGTGCTTACTTCGTTGGGAATGGCAGAAATGTTTGCTCTGCCACCACCCCCCACAGTTAATTTGGCGTCATTAGCACTTGAGGGTCCAACGAGACCAGTTGCTTTTTTGGATGCATGGGACAGTTTCCTGCTGTCATCGTTTTGGAATTATAAAAGCTCATCATCCGTCTCTCTTTCATCCATTTATTACTTCTCCGAAGCAGTATCACTTCATGAAGATAACGTTAAGTTTTTAGATTAAAGTCTTTCGAAAGGAGTCTTTTCCTGGCAAGGAATCAGACACTTAAGATCTTTTGTATATACGAGTACAGTGCATCCTCGATTATCCGGCCATGTTGAGCAACCTTTTTCCAAAATCTTGGCCGGATAAGAAAAGTATCTATCGTAGGGTGCCCACCGTCCACCACCTACACCACGCTTAAAAGAACCTAAAGAAAAAAGAACGAAAAAACGAAACTAGTATATTGTTTGTTGGCTTTCTAGTTTTTTTCCACTGTGAAACGTGTAGATTTTAGACTAAATAATTGAATGTACCTCCCTGTTGAACCCGGCCGCTTAATCGGGGGCCGGAAAATCGAGGATGCGCTGTTTTTCGTTTACAACGTAGGCATCATCAGCCGTGCGAAATGCATGAAGGATAATAAAATAGAATTAAATGTAACCCACAAACAGTAAAGTTACCAAGAGAATATAATTGACAAGATCGCAACCCCGGCTGCCCACTTGGTTTTTGGATTTACTTCTCTCAAATTAACCAGCACACTTTTGCTGAAGCACGTGTGTCGAAAACTTCAATTCCTAACGGAGCACACCACGTTCAATTCTCGTTTTTCATCACTTCACGATCTCAGCACTTTTGCATCACGGTAGTTTACTGTCCGTCATTACAACTCAAAATTTACTATGTCAGGAAAAGCTAGAAATGCAGCCTAGTTCACAGTCTACTGCAATGATCACACCATGCCAGCTATATTCTAGCAGCCAGCGCGTAAGCTAGAACATATTAGATTTGCATGAAGTATCACACCTTGCAGGAAGGAAGAAAATGAAAACTTGTGGTTCATCCCCAATAACTCCCCTTTACAAATTTCTTCCTTCATTGAGCCAAGTGGCTCCCAGTTGAGAACCTCTACAAAGCCGTGGTTGCTCCAAACCCCTCAATCAGAGGTCATTGTGCAGTAATTGGTTGATAATTTTTAAGTTATCGCCTATGAAATTTCCCCGCGGCTTTATTTTCGGGGCCTAGTACCACTACTCTACGACAGTGAAAACTCAACCTCTAATACTTGCTGTGCTTCTTTCGTTTGAGCGAGTTCTTTCGTCCACTGCTAGCCCGCCTAGATATCGTGACAGGTGTTGAGCAGCCATTCGGTTGTCTCATCGTCCAGAACCGTTAGGCCGTGTAGTCCGTGGGGGTCGATGGATTGGACAATGGAAGACGACATGGTCGACGGTTTGTTCTGCGCCACACTCACAGGCCGCAGAGGAGGCCATACCCCATTTGTACAGGCGGGAGCGGAAACGTCCGACACCGGTGCGGAGGCGGTTGAGGCGGACCCAGGCTCTTCTTGGGATGGTCATTCCGGAGGTGTGTGTACCGGTGTCTGGTATTGAAGTGCGGAGTCTTGTGGGGTTGTCCGCCCACTGCGCCGCACGTATGTTGTTGTCAAAGAAGCTGATGAGTTGCTGTGCGGCGGGTACAAATGGGTGTCTCGATTTGAGGCACCGTGCAACTGCACTCGATGGACGGGTGAGGGCTGAGTGGAGCAGG
>JGI24021J15306_10009256_pt1 | contig 12177 bp, 7 predicted proteins | sample Ectturendosymbi1_FD_15306 | JGI IMG/M metagenome (IMG submission 15306)
AAGGATGAATGTGGTGGGGAAATCATCTCAGAATTTTGTGGACTTCGAGCAAAATTGTATGCTTTCAAAAAAGATGGAGAAGAGGAGAAACGATGCAAGGGAGTAAAGAACCCCGTCGTTTCAAAATCAATCCATCTTGAGGATTACAAGCGATGCTTATTCACTGGAAAAGAAGAGCATCGAAAGATGAATGTCATTCGTTCACGAGAGCACGAACTGTTCACAGAAACTGTCAATAGAATAGCTCTCTCAAGTTCTGACGACAAACGTATCATCAGGACCGATAAAATACAAACTCTAGCTTATAGCTTTCGATCATGAGGGGCCTTAGGAGGATGGGAACAAAGGGGGACACTAGGGGGCAAACTGGGGACATGAGGCAAACTGGCAACGGGGCAAAGGGCTTCAGCTGAACGGGTCAAAGGCCTGAAAGAGTGCTTGTGACGTCATCAACTGCAGGGGTATTGTAATGATACACTTGACTGATAAAATGGGGATTTTTTCAGCGGTGAATATAATAAACAAACAAAGAAATAGACATAGTCCAAGCAGTCCTAGAAAATGCAGTTGCCCTCTACTAAGGACAGTGAAATTCGCATTTGTATGAATGTTCTATAGCTTTTTTATCAAGCGTACTGTAGAACGAAAAAGGCATTTGTGAAAAAATTTGCCTCGTTTCAGTCCGTGCATTGAATATTACAAAGTAATGTTCATCTTCAAAAACAACTGATTTAACGACATCATTATACGTCACCTAATGCTTCCTGACGTTGAGCTAGGCTGATTTAGCTCTGAAGTTCAGTTATAATCTTTACATCACAAGACTTCATTTATTGTCTAAACAAGGCTGGCCAACCTTGCGCACACCATGCACCAATTTTTTCAAACGCGAATACTTTTACTTCCTTCTCATTCACTTACTTTTAAATGAGACTTATAAGTTTGTTTCGATTTCACCAGTTTTTCAGTGCTTGGGGTTGATTTTTTACTGCGAGCAGCAGAGATTTTCTCAAATTTGTATCAGCCAGGCGCAACCTCGTTTCGCTTTTAAGCATTTCATGGACGAAAATGCTTGTTAGCATGTGTAAATCATTCCAAAACCGCATATATGACTGTGAGCAAATTTTCTTATTTCTGGGGAATTGTCACAGGCTAAGGATCGCCAGAAATTAATCACGACAGAAGAACCAAGGGCTGACGAAAGCTCATAAAATTTCGTTTTCAATATTGGTTTTATGTTGAAGTCAATTAGTTCCATTTGCATGTTACTTGGCATCATTATGTTTTGTTAACTAAGAATGGATTTATAAATGCCAAAGTTCAGTCTTCTTCTTTGGCAATATCACAAGCATTGCAACACTTTCAAATGAGTCTTGCAATAACTTGATCTTTACAGTGCATTTTCTCAATTGCCATTACCAGCAGCACATTTATTTTGTTCGTTTGAATACGGAAAACTGGCTCACATCCTCGTTTTCTAACTGCGATATGAACAGTTAGCTTAATCAAGTTAGGCAATAATTTGTTTTTGCCCTGCAGTTTCACATTCAGATGACTGAGATGGTTAGTAGCATTAACAAAAAATGCCAGATCAAATAGCCAGTTGTTATCACATCTAGAGCCTTTTCCGCAGGTGGCTCGTTTTTATCTTCCACAAAATCGTGGAAAGCTTAATTCAAGATGATAACAGGCGGTTCATAACGGATTCCTACAGAAATCGATAAAATAAAAGTGAGGTTTACTATCTTATTTTATAAAGATCACAGGGATGCAATGAGCCATTCCGGGCACCTTTGCTCTTAACCTGCCCCACGTTTACAGCTGCAGATGATTTGGGAAGATATGTGCATTTTTCATTTAGGTACTTAAAACAGACAGCACTCACGCAGCGGCAGGAGTAAATTCGCCGTAAAATAAAAGAACGAAAACTTCAAGCTATGTTTAGTGTTTGGCATTTGTTGAGAATTTGCATCACAGAGCAAAGGTCATTTCATGCTTTTCCCGCCTCCTTGTAGCTGGAATACAGTTTGAGAAATTGGTCGCAGCACCCTCAAGACAAAAATACGCACTCATTGCAGTAATTTTGTAACTTTTCTTAGTACTAGAACCTTCCACGTAAAGGTTTTATGTACAAAAAATGGGGCGCTATGTGAAAGCTGACACAAAAGCATCCATCCAAATCAAGATTTCTGAGAACATCAGAACACTTGGCTAATAGTTTACGCCAGGATTTCTCAACCTCTGGGTCGCGGAAGAATTTTTGACGAGTCACGGCCAGGTAATATTGAAATTGTGTACGTTTGATTTCAGTGATTTAAAGAATGATTCATTGTCACGTCACGCTTCAATAGTGGTCTAATTCTCTTAGATTAGAATATAGAAACGGCTTCAAACATTAACCGTGTCGGCACTTATCTGAAGCCCCTTCAAGGTGCGGGACCCAGTTTGATAAAATAGGTCTAATAGACATAACACCGCCTCTGGTTGAGAAGCGCTCCCTAACAACTTTATTCAGTACATCCATTGTCAAACTGTGCATCTGTTTCGGTCAACGTCCCTTATAATAAAAGCCTTGGGCACAATCATACCTAAACCCATCGTTTGCTCTTGCGTTAGGTTTTCAGACTAAGCTTCATGCCTCTAATTTTTCAAAATGTGAGCAAGCTTTTTGTAAGCTTTTCTTGTTGAAATAACTTTTTCTATTACTGCCAATGTCAAGTGTATACCGTTTATCAAAGGAGGCTTCTACGAAAACCACGTTGCAGGACCGCACTCACCTGACATCTTCAGGGGGGGAAACGTTGGTAATTGTTGTTGTACCTAACAACTAAACATGTTTTTGAAATTTTTGGGTGACGAAATTGCTTGGTTTCCCCACTGGTTGCAGGCCTGCCACGTTGCCTACCCTCTGGCACTGATTCATTTTACTTGCAGTTCCAGCTTTCAATCTGAGCTCTATATTACCCACACAAAGGCACCAACTGCACCATCTCGCTCCAAGATCGTCATCTTCCGACACCATTACGTCATATAGAAAACATCGGTTCTACTGAAACTGGGCAACGTTACGTTTGCAGAGTTCTTCACTTCAACCGTCAAATTTTAATGTTGATAAACCCACTGAATGACTAAGCTGTAGCTTGCGGCATTTATTGAAAATATTCCACTGAACATTAACAATAGCATAAGACGTGCCAAGAAACGTTTGTCGCCAATGCCGATGGCAGTGTTTCCCAACATTTTTAGGCTTGCGGCACCCCACAGACGGCAAATATGATTTGCGGTACACAATGGAGAGCCCATAGCGATTTGCTTTAAGGTTTTATGACATTTTGAAACTGATATTTTAATGATGTATTGAAAAAAGCATTAGCTCGCGGTACCCCTGCGTATCGTAAACGGCACCCTGGTTGGGAACCACTGGCCTATGGTGTCAAGTGATGTAATGAATAATTATGTGCCTTTGGGGCGTTGCTACGGATCGAACGATAGGAGAAAAGGATAGAGCTAGCCTATTTGCCGTGATTTCAAGCAGGACTTGTTTTTTAGGATTTTGAGTGGAGGGGCTATATAAACCTCGAACTACCGGACCAGTAGTGTTTGCACGACTGCGGTCGAATGCCATCATTTCTCTCCTTTGTTCAAACGACTTGTGACTGGATTGGGGGCAATGGCTTTGGCTTGAGGGGAAGGTGTTAGGTGTTAGGGAGAACTGCCTCCCAAGTAGCTATGTTGAAAAACCCGTGATTTGATAAAACACTGGGGTACTTCAGCACACTGGATTTGACCAGACTTTTGAGTGAACATCTAATCAACGTACTAATTCCACAGCCACATTTCCTTGTTTTTAGGCTAGCCGTAGGGCTTCTGAACACAAAAATGAAAAGAGTTACAACTTTTTAAATAAAAAAAAATATTTGCAAATAATAACGAGTTTTGAGGTGCTTTCAAAAATAATATTTAATCAAAAAATGCCGCCCCCTGAAGGTGCCGCCCGGGGCCCGCGGCTCCCAGAGCCACCCCCCTTGCTACGCCACTGGGTGCAGCTGTACAGTTAATGGTTGCATGGGGCGTGAAACAGAGGTTGAAGAAACTATAAGCGGTGGCGATTCTAGAATGAAAAAAGTGGGGGGTCACTGCGGGGCCAAGGAAAAAGTAGGGGGGGAAACATAAATGTCTATCTTGCATGGTGATTTTTCATTGTTGTGAAGATTAAGTTGGTGTGATTAACCCTATCAAATCCAACAGAGGCTTGCGAATATCATTAAATATGAACTAGCGTTATTGTTCACTAGACACACCTCAACGGCACTGTAGATGCCATCACACACGTGTACTGCTATGTCGAAAATTCTGTGCTAACGATGCAATTTCCACAGCACTGGACGTGTGAATCGAAACACCATTTTCCGTACACAATTGTGCCGGCTTCACATGAATGAAAGCAACTTTAGAAAGTGAAAACAATTCACATGAGCGCAAAATGGTTCCCACCACGAATTCCACCTTGACACAAAGGCAAGTAGGCTGTTGACAGCCAACTAGTTTCATCAAAATATTCTTACTACAAAGCGCATAAAAATAAACCGTCTTCCAACCGTTTGGTGACTACTGACTAATCCGTTTTTGTGGTAGTTTATGGTGGTGTAACCATAACAATGTTATGCAACTACTATTACGAATGTGCAGCGTGAATAGGGTGAGGGCTATTCAATGCAGTATGCAGTTAACCGTAGCGAGGTTTCGGTACCAGTTGCACCTAAGTAGCATACCAGCGCCGCAGATAGGTGTGCGTCGGCGTGTACCTGATAGCAAGATGTAACAGTAGGCCTAAAACTTATTTTGCAGAATGAAACTTATTTTGCAGAAAAAAGTCGTTCATTTTATTATTCCCACTGAAATTTTCCTCTGACTGATCCTCAAAAGTTGACTTTTCAACCCTGCGTTGATTTATGACTGTCTTGTCATACCCGAAACACGCAATACCTCTAAACCAGTGGTTCTAAAAGTTTTCTGCACGTTGACCCCCAATTAAAGTATACAATTTTCTGTCGACCCCGTGGCCTAGCCCAACAGTTACTCATACAAGGAAAGGATGTGTCAAAATAAATTTGAGTACTTTTTACTTCAAATCCATGATAAAATATGCGAGGCATATTGATTTACTGTCGCTAGCTTTGCAAAAGTATTTACTGTGGCTTTTACTCGGGTTTACAACAATTGCTTTCCGTCCTTCTGCGTAGCCTATTGCCAGTTCTGCTACAGGCTTCTCTGCAAAAATCACTAGATTCACAAAAAAATTCACAAGATCTGAAAAAAAGTCACTAGATTTGAATTCTTTGCGTCGAAGATCGCAATTTTCCTTGAAATGATTTAGTTATTTGCTTTATCGCCACAACAACTTAACATCATATGCACGTTCGTTAAAATAGATGATGCTGAAGCCTGGAAAATGTCATTCCAACAACCTTCAGGCTTTTTTCAAGAGCTGAAAATGACACCACTTGGCACTTAGGCACTTACGGAAGATTTTGGACCGACCAACTTAACAATTAGTCAATTATTTCTACTGCAGTGATCCTGCAAAGAAATGAAGTAAACGGCATGGCCAACATTGCAGCAACAAACCGTACGGAAGTGAAATCAACAAGAAACTCAAATTAGAAACACTTCATTTTTTGCTGCAAATCTTCAAACAATGATTCACGTAATCAATTGTTTTTGGATTGAAAACGGCTGAAGGTTGGGAAAAAACGATCGTCCTACTTTGCAAAAAAATCACCAGATTGCAGTGTAAAATGACTTGATCACTAGATTAGTCTAAAAATCAGTAGATCTAGTGAAAAATCACTAGGTGTGGCACCAGCGCCTACTGCTGTACCAGGGTTGCCAGATATATTTTTGACAAGGGGCCAAATCTAGTCCAGAAGAGAGCCAAATTCTAAGATATGGAGCCAAAAAAGGGTCAACCATTTTCTTCAAATTTATTAGCACGTACAAAGCCATGAACCCATACTTAATCATTTTTTGAATGACAGTTTTCCTCAATCAAAATTGTAACTCAACAGCAAAACAAGTACATGATGAGAGATCGTAAGAGAACAACTTAATTTCCATCTATAGCCACAAACTGAGATAAATTTACCAACGTCGATAAGTGCTAAAGCGATCAACAGCAACCTGTACAAAACGGACAAACCTGTGTACCACCTAAATAACAGTAAGTTAGGTAACAATTACAGGCTCTAGCTTTGCAGCCGGCTGTTTGAGGAATCTCCTGCCTGGTTCTGATCCCATCTCCTTGCAATGATTCAAGCTTGTACTTATCATTCAGCTGTGTTTAGTGGAGGAGTTGCAATTGTGCTCAAATTTTGTAATCTTGAGTTTTGATCTTAGCAACAGTGCATAATTTTCTCTTTTTGTTTCATATGTCGACTTTTGCGCAGGACAGAAGATGTGTAACACACGAAACTAGTTTCCTTACGCAATAAATTATATTGCTGAATGATAAGTACAAGCTTGAATCATTGCAAGGAGATGGGATCAGAACCAGGCAAGAGATTCCTCAAACAGCCGGCTGCAAAGCTAGAGCCTGTAATTGTTGCTTTCGATAAGAGGCGAATCCCAGCCCCTGGTGCTTTCCACTGAAGTGGACATCAATTAAAAAACTTTGAGAGACAAGGAATGACTTACAAATTGTTGCTTGAAATTTTTAGCATGGAAAAACTGAATAGTTTATTGTACCGCAACTGTAGTGTACACTTTTTCACTGTACCGCCCGAACTAACTAGAGTTGGCATGCTTGACTTCTTCCGCTGCACGTTACGGTCTGTTGCAAACCATGTGATCGTCTGAGACAGAAACCACGCTAAACGCGGAGAGTATGTTTTGTCAATCAGAAGTGCCGAATGGCCGTTACGATCTCTGTTCGTTGAACAGTGTTGTAGCTGCGTTTAGTGGAGGTGTTGCAATTGTGCTCAAATTTTGTAAACTTGAGTTTTGATCTTAGCAACAGTGCGTAATTTTCTCTTTTTGTTTCGTTTGTCGACTTTTGTGCAGGACTGAAGATGTGTAACACACGAAATCAGTAAGTTAGGTAATGTAGCAATTCTCACTGCTACCTCTACAACTGCAGCAAGTAACAGGCATTCTGAAGAACTTGCTAAACTTTCATATTAACTCAGAAACTCTGAGGATCCTCACAAAATTTTGCAATCGAAAACCTTCAAAATATAGGAATTTGGTGAAAGTCTGCCATCAATTAGTCAAAAAGTGAAAAAATATGATTTCTCAGACAGGACTCAGGATTGTCAGATCTCAATCTTGCAAGAGGTCAAGTCTGTCCTGGAAAAGGGTTAAAGGACATTTTTGGGGCCAACAAGTGTTATTTGGAACCAAATTTCTGAAATTTGGCCGCAAAAGTTTCAACCTGGCAACCCTGTGCTGTACTACCCGTCTAACAAGCAGTAATGCCAGGTTATTTTGCAAAAGCAAGCAAGTAAATTTGAAAAACAAGCCCAAAACAGGTAATTTAACCGAAAAACCAGCCAACATGCGTTGGCATTGAAATCAAACAAAACGAAAAATCAGCAATAAAATTAAATAACAAAGCAGGGAGGCAAATCCAAATAAACAAGCCCAAAATGAGCAAATTTTCATAAAAACAAGCCCAATATGCCTTTAGCAGTAACTTGAAACAGCAAAACTGCCACAAAATTTGAAAAAAAAGCAATCTGCAAAACAGAAATCTGCAAAAAACAAGCCCAAAAAACAAGCAAATTTCAATTGCAACAAGCCCAAGAACAAGCAACCCACAAGCCTTAAAAAAACCTGCAACTCTAGAAAAAAACAAGCCTAAATCCGCGGAAAAAACAACACTGCTAACAAGTAACAACTGCTGAACTGCGACACGTGCACTACAATATTGTTTGTGACGTAACAAACAAAACAGCTTTCATAATGTCATCCCATTGAGTGATTTAATAAAAAACTGTTCAAATCGAATGTTCTTTTAAACTACTGTAGCTGAGGTTTGATCAGCCCTCGTAATTTTGTTTGATTTGTTGAAAAACGCCGTTTGCATTCCTTGCCCGATTAACAATAATTTTGAATTAGAGGCTTCAGTGGTCCAGTAGGCTAGACCCCAACAGCTATTCATTGACCCCCTGGCCATTCAGTGACGTCCATTCGACCCCGTGGCTATTTATCGACTCTTTGGATGGTCCAATTGATCCCTGAGGCTCGATATCGACCACTTTGAGAACAACTGCTCTAAACCAAAAAGATTCAGACAAATAGACAACGAGCAATATAATTCTCACACAGATCCCTGCACTGGCTACGTTCAAATTTTATATCATCATCACCTCAACGTAATTTAATCCTTCGTTTAGCATGTCGAATGTCAAATTCTTCAACGAAATCATTTAAATCTGTTTTTCAGCTAGTACCTTTCCATTTAAAGCATATCAATGTTACCCAATCTTTCACTGGTAATGGAATTTCTGGGAAATGTTTTTACTAATTTCATTTTTGAAAAATTTCTCTTGCGTGAAGCGCTGGTGACCGGAACAGTTACAGCTACCAGTAACAATCAAACGCAGCTTTTTAAGTAGCTATAAATGACAAAAATTGTTCGAGCGACATACGCAGCTTCGACTCTTTCCGAAGCATATTCTTTGCCAAAGTTATTTCACGTTTCAAATCATTTTCACTAAATTAATATGATTCGTGAATTCTTTCAAGTGTGGTTCTTATGGAAATGTTTGACCTCCGGGGCAAAGAGCTGAAATACGCGAAAGAGTTGCTTCTGAATCATTACAGAAAATCCGTTCAAATGTCTGTGAGGTTTCAGGACATGTAGGTAAAGTTAAAACTGTAGTCACGAACCACTTACGTGAGATGTTTCGAAGTCGTATACACAAGGCAGCAGAACGCAATACCAGAACCAGGATAAATTGAGATAAATTAACTGAAACCAATTCCTAAGACTTTCACAAACGTTTTGCTACTGGGACAAGCAACTATCTGCTGACAGTAATTTAATCCAGCTCCATCTCACACTGAAATGCACAAAAGATCAGTCTTCCCACTTCTGTGACTGTTTATTAGTTTTGAAATGAGTTTTTCAACACCATGACCATTGACCACTGCCTGACTAAATGTCACGCAGGATCCAAGCAACCACTGGCGTGTGTCGTCAAAAACAAATCTAGTTACCCGACCGTCAAAAACAACAACACAGCTTATCATCCATTTGAGAAATATTGAATGCAGGCTAGAGGTTTTCGTTTAACACAGGGGTGTACAACCTTTTGCTATTGCCGGCCGCACTACTTATATTTATATGAAGTACGGCCCCCAATGAGTTCGAGTTATATCTATGAGATACGTTTAATTAAAGAATAGGTTTTATCCGGTATATGTCATTTACTTGTGCCTAAAAGTATAATGAAATGTCAAACATTTTAACGAATTCATTAAAAAAGAAACATCACCATCCAGATTGTTACTCATCGTGTCGACTGATGTTCTCGCCTTGCGTTTGTTTTGCTTCAATATGCGCGAACACGGCCGCCAAATCTTATATTTTGAATTACATGCCGCAAATTTCATTATCGAAGGCTGCAGGTTGTGGCGTGCACCGTTGGTTTAACATATTGCTGGCGGGAAGTTATCTACTGCATGTCTAGGGTTGTCAGATGGCCGGCATTTCACCGGCCTTGCCGATATTTACTGCTAATTCAACAGAGGCCGGTAAAAGGTCGGTATTTTGAAAACCAGTGTCTGAAGCCGGTATTGTGAAAATAACTAATTTGCCATACGTCAAAAAGAACTAACGCAGAATTACTCAATGACTTTTGTAGTGAATCTTGTCAGGAAAGTTTGTTCAGAGAAATTTATTTGCTACTGTTGACGCAATCCTTGGTGCGATTTTCACGTCACACACACCAAAATGTAACGAATCAGCCAAACTACGGGCAAATTATTAAATGTAGCTTAACAATACTGATTGTCTCTCTGCTTTCCTGGGCCGTTTACGAATTACGACAAAGGTTAGATCTGGCGATGTTGACAAAATGGCCGGTATTTTTACAAAACGCATTTGGCAACCCTACATATGTCAACCAAACGAATTTAATTATGAAACGAATTTAATTAGAAAATTATGAAAAAAACTGGGGGGAAAACGGGGGCCAAGCAAAAATCTGGGGGGCCATGGCCCACCCAGGCTCTCCTTAGAATCGCCACTGACTATAAGTCACAAAATTTAATTTTTGCCAAGCACTTTTTGCGCCCCCGCCGAAGTGGCGCCCATGGCACGAGCCATACCTGCCATACCCCAGATACGCCACTGGTCATAGAGCAGACAAGGCAAGTGTTAAATAGATTGATGTTTATTGCCAGCATTCTGTAATGTTGCCCAGGCTGCATTTACATTTGTTGATATACAGCAATGCAGTACAACTACAAAATAAAGGAAATTTTTGTTGACAGCCACCGATTGTGTCTCACTAAGAATTCTATCAATGGCTTAAGCATTGTTGCAAAGGTGCATTTTTGTGTATCGGTCGATCTATGAAGGTTCATCCAGTGTTGAAGTATGAATGAATTTATTTTTCAAAAAGACACGAAGTCCATAGTACAAACACACACTGTCTGCACAACGCAGATTGGTAAAAAGAGACAAAACAGAATGTTTCACAACGGCATTGGAGGCTGAATCACAGGCCCACAGGCACTTTTATTACAGAACCTTTTACAACGATGAGTGGTGGTTAGATATGTACCGCAAGGTTCAGGCTGATGAATATGGCGGATGCATCAACATAAAAAACACATTTGTTACAAAAAGAATAAATAAGGTAGCAATTTTTTGTTTTCACAAAGAAGTTGCTCATGCTCTTTTGATATTATTCTTTATCCTCTTGTTGCATCTGTGTTATTTCGTTATTTGAGTCACAAAAAAATTATGAATAAACCATTACCATGCGTCAGCAGTCAGCACAATACAAAAAAAGGGGAAAACGAATCACATACCATACGAGTCATGTCATAGCTCTAGTCACAGACACAATATTTTTAAACAGTCCATGTAAGTCATTGAGGAAAGCAAATCCAATCGCAGTCAAACTTAACTTGCTGTGTCTTCACCGATCGTTGCCTGCACCTTGGTTCCTCAAAATTCTTATACATGCATGCAGTGGTTGTGTGTGAACCGAAGCACGATATTCAGTGACTGGAGTAGTACTTTGCAACACGGGCGTCCGCAGAAATTTTTCCAGGGGGGCAACGTCAACATTTTGCTGATGCTTGTCAGGTTGCTGACGATGCAACGCAAACGTACGTTCACGAAAGGTTTTACCATTTCTACACAACAACACCACAAAAAATGCCCATGTTACGACAATAGCCACAAAACTGCGCATCGTTGGCAGCCATAGCCAGGTATATTACGATAATTTTCACAATAGGCTATCTGCAGATATTCAAGGCAGGGTACTTCTTTTCACAGAAGTATTGCCACGGTCTTTAACAAAACCACAAATTACGACCGTATTTTCCTAACAAAACTGATCAACGTCATTCAGAAACAAGAGCTGCAAACGTCTGGGATCTCGTTCAAAGCAATCAATCACACTTTCAATAAAACCTCGCTTGTCTTTTCTGATTTTTTCACGGGGAATGCTAATCATGCATAGAGCTCATCATACATAAACCGCACAAGTAAACTATGTTGACAGGACTATTGAACTACTTACTTATGTTAGAATGCCATGCAGGCTTTAAAATAACTGAGCAATGAATTATGAGAAGTCGCCACAGCAATGGTACCTTTGCACTCAGTTCTTACTGAGAAGTCAGAAATAATTCTTAAAGATTAAGACGTATTGTAACAAGCCACGTACTTTTGTACTGTGTGAAAAGCAGTGGTGTAACTCGGGTCAGCAAACCACGGCTGCGGCCCGGTTCCGGTCCGTGAAGAAATTGTTGCCGTGCCGTGCAGAACCATGGCCAAATTTGTCCAGAAGTGACTAAAACGACTGACATAAGAACACACTGCGGGTGCCATTTACCCTTTTTACACTGCACTGTTATCGGATTCGCGTTGGATTGGGAATCCCATAAATCACTCAAGCACGACCATGAATGTCTCACCGAGCTGCTTGAGCGCGC
>JGI24021J15306_10009262_pt1 | contig 12173 bp, 6 predicted proteins | sample Ectturendosymbi1_FD_15306 | JGI IMG/M metagenome (IMG submission 15306)
CGACGATGAGACAATCGCATGGCTGCTCAACACCTGCCCCGAGATCTAGTGCGGCCGAGCAGTGGACAGCAAAAACTCGCTCAAACGACAAAGAAAGTGTTCTTCAGTCTTGTGAAAGTTTTTCCGTTGGGATAAAAGTTTTCGCGATCCACTCATTTTTCCATTAAAATTCGGAATGGATGCGTTGCTGGTCCTTCACCGGGCGACGGCTGGTGAGGTGACTAGATTGGCGTTTACTTTTCCATACGAACCTTTATGTTTCAAAACTGAAACGCGGTCCTCAGTAGTACACATGAAGCCCTGTTCAAGATGGAAGTAATTGTCAAGCACATATTCATGAAACGTACTGTATTTATGCATGTTAATGTAATGCACTATGAAGGAAAATATTTTTGCACAAGTTGTCATTTGGTTGGCAACAGATCTCGAGAAAACGTAGTGATGGGCACCTTTTGGGTAAGGCTACAACGCACTTTGCAAGTATCCTGCAGCTGCAGCTCTGTCAGGCCTGCCCTGTAGCAGTGGTTGCGCACCTGAGAAAGGCATTTTTTTGAGTCGTGACCCCCGTTTGATGATTGTATGCGTCATACTACACTTGCCTTTTTCTAAATACTCGAAAATACATTACATGAAGTGTAGTGTTACGTACAAACTACTGTTTGTTTAATGCAACGGTTCACTTTACTATTCCACAGCCAACTTCGAAAATCGTGGTTGAGTGTCCGTCAATGCAGGTTGTATATCATCATTGACTTTCATTCCGTTTCACACCTTTGTTTTGATGTAAAGAAGAACAGAAAAGCTACATTTGAAAAGGTATGTTATGGCAAAGGGCAGTAATTTCGATAAGCTTGTTAGATATTAATGGGTACGACTCATACAAAGCGTATCAGAACAAAGCAAGATGCTATTGGTGAAGATAATCACGCGTGAGTGATTAATTCCGAAGATCAAGAGATTGGTCTAGTAATTGATCGGCAACAGCTACATCTGAAGACGTGGAGAATAGGTTTGTACAGCCTTTTTTTTGGACTCATGAGCACCGTTGGAGCTCTGTCTCAAGTGATTGAAGGTGCTCCGCAAATAGAAATCTTCAAATGCTTGCCGTGTTCTTCAATTTCTTTAACAACACTGGACAACCTTTGAAATGGAGCAATGCTTCCTTGGAGTATTTTTCGACTACAATTTCGCAACTTCGAGACAAACGCCCTCAGATAGAGTTGAACAGTATTTGCGCCTTATCTTTGCAGCTTCAGACATGAGTTATGCAGTTTTTCAAAAAATGTCTGCTGGGTGAGAAAAAGAAAATTAATCGCCAAAGTAATAAAAAGATGAAATTCTTTGATTTTCCAGCATAAGTTAATTTCATCCTTCATCTTAAAAATGCGGTTCAGAACGTTTCCTTTGGGAATTATCGTAAAGCGGAATGAAATAGTAGAGATTCGTGTTTTAAATCCACCTCTTTGCACAACGATCTGGCGTGTGTTAAAGTAATGTAATTAGTAATTTTTACTGATGCCGAATCTACTACGTTTTATGTTTTTCAAGTGAGTGCATATATCTGTGAATAAAAGAGTTTTTACACATTGCTTCAGGAGTAAGTTCTCGTACTGTTTTTGAAAGCCCGAACGTGACCCAAGCATAGCAGGACCTCCGTCAGTATAAATCATGAACATCTGACCATTGTGAATTTTCTGATTCAAAACAGGTGTTTATCTTCTTCAACACATCTGCGCTTGTGGTTTTAGTGTCCATATAACTACAGGGCAGGAACTCTTCTTTGAAATGACCTGAACGAATGCACTTCACGCAAGCTAGTAGTTGGGAGCACGGACTAGCATCCGTTCATTCGTCCATTTCAAAGTAAAGCAACGGAGAGGCCTTAACTGCATTTACCACATGCTTCTTCACATTCACGGACATACCTTGAAACGTGTCTCTTAACACTTGTGTTGGAAAGAGAGATTGGCCTCAGTTTCGCCTCACTAGCCTCGTCAAGAAGTGATGTTACAAGCAAGGCTTTGCGAACGTTTCTTCAATTGTATGAGTTTTTTTTTCGCAATTTCCAGTCCCACTTCCTATGATGCTTGTGTTTGGACTGTATTTTCCTCTAATATTGAATCTCGGATGTTTCAGAGCGGCCTCATAATGTCTGAAAAGTTCTAAATCCTTGTTGATGTGTTGGGAATGCTTTGTCCGTTAATGCCGCTTCAATTGTGGTGGTTTCTTTGATGCAACACTGCACTGAGGACAACGTTGCGCAAAACACCCTGAGGCTTCTCAATGCCATCGCTCACTATAAACTGGCAAAGCCACGTTTTAAATGTTTTTCAAAATATTTACGGTTATCCATGTTAAAAGTTAAAGAAAACATTCCACATGGTTAATTCTTGACTGGGCCTACTACTTTCATCTGCACACCTCAAAGTGATTGTACTTTCTGTTCGTCGCCACTACCGTGCTGGGTTTTTATTGTTGTTGACGATAAATGTAATCATTGTGACGTTTTGTGATAACGACAGTACACTTGGCACGTCGCATAGATTGCTCTGATAGGTGGCAAGTGATGAACGAAAAAAATATCCCTTGAGTACCAATGCGTCATGTCAATCTGCAAAGGGAATAGCACGGATCTGCCTGCGTTTTTAGGTCATGTTAAAACATTTTAAGACTCACAGGTCACAGCCATCAACTTAAAGTTTGAGATTTTTGAACAAAAAAGGGGGTGTAACCGAGATTTTATGAACTTCTCTGCATAACCACCACCAAAATACACTAAAACTTGGCTTTATGACCGTTTCGGCATTCAGATGAAATAGTTGCGGTCTCTCAGAATGTCTTTAACGGTCACCAAGGTCAAACTTTAAAAAGCCCTGCGCAAGAAATATCTGAAAGTCTAATATTCTTCACTGCAATTATTTNCAGACCAGGCGACAACCGTTAACATAACAAAGAAAGCTTGGGTAAGGTTTCTAAAAATTCGATATCAGATAAATGCTNGGATACCCAATAAATTAACAANTAAAGCATTATTGTGCTTGAAAAGTTGCGGAATCACAAGGACATACACAANTATCTCGCACCCTGTAGAGACAAGATTCATGAAAATACATCAAGCGATAATTGNAAAAGAAGAACCGAAAAGGATGAAACAACTATGGGAAACACTGTTTGCACTCATGGGTGGCCGAACCTTTTTCAAAGGGGGGGTGCACAAGTACACGTCAAAGTAGATGGAAAATTTTTGTGGTTTGAATTAGGAACTGTGACATCACAAGCACTGAAATATGACGTCATCACCTATATACCGTATGAAGGTCTACATACACTATTTTAGACAAAATTAAACCACTATGAAAACGTATCCGTGAACTGCCTGAAATTCAAATTGGTTGTTACAGGGGAGACCCAGATCAACAGCGTCCCCGGGCTCATACGATTTATTCTGACAGAATAAAACCGTTTGACGCTTGCGTTACTGAAATTTCCATTTACTTTCATCCTGGCTGGCATTACTGTTGCCATGTGATGTTAGTGACGTAACAATAAATGAGAAGTTTCTCATGATAACTTCTCCATTGTTGAGTAACGTACGTCACAGAGCAATGATGACGCCAGGAAGTCTTCTGCGCACCAAGGCTGTGGAGCCGGTACTCAAATTTCCGGCTTCTGGCATCTAAATTTTTTGGCTCCGGCTCCAACATTTAGAAGCTTTTGGCTCCAGCTCCAGAACATCAGAAAAAATCATTGTATTATTTATAAAACTCGCTTGCCCAACAAACTATCTCTGTGAATCAGGAACCCAAATTTCAGGCTCCGGTTCCACCATCTAAAAGTTTTTGGCCCCGGCTCCAGCCATCCAAAATTGCTTCGGCTCCGGGATCCGGCTCCACAGTCCTGCTGCGTACTAGGCTCATTCATATAAGCCCGAGTTGTTGGACAATTCATCGTTCGTTTTAAATTATTCTCGAAATGGGAACTGTCCATTGGATTGGACTTCAAATCCAATGTTCTATACAAGTCCATTGCTTCAAAAACATTCAGTCCAATGTGAATTATGTTTTAAAAAATACTTAATTGCATAGGGTAGCTCGGGCTCTAATGGATGAGCCCGAGGAAAGCGCGAGCGAACGAAAAACGACGTCGAGTAAACACCTACTACGAACGATATTGTCTTATTCAGGTCACCTTCAACATGAAAGCGAAAGGCCAGACATGGAACGAAAATATATGAACAATGACACGCCCCAAGAAAAGAGCCCGAGTTAACAACTTAGTGTAGTGAAGCGGGACCGTGGGTGGTGGTACAAATATACAAAGCAAGCTTGCATTCTCCGATGTAAATCGTAATCGAAGATTCGGTCAAAGCCCGAGGAGCCCGTGTGCCGGAGTCGCCACTGGGCTGTTAAAAACACCAAGAACACAGCTTAAAAAAAGCAGGCAAAGATGACACAGCATTGATACCTGTCTTAAACACATTCAAAATTACAACTTTTCCACATCTTGAATACAGAAGTAGTATGATGGAATACTCATTCTACAACTGTATTAGATACCAGAATGCAAAGAGACGACAAAGCATATGTAGCAATTAATAAGTTGTCTGTAAGATGTCAGTTGTGTTGCCAATGCAGAAATAAATTTAGCTGTTTAGTGTTGCCAATGCAAAAACAAAAACACAATTAATATTAATCTGTCAAGCATTGCATTTTGCATGTAAGATTCAACAAGATTTGACTATTTAGAATGGTGTTACACTTGAGATTACACCAATTTTTAATGGTGTGTCACGCAATTTTTCCTACACACAAGCACAGGTGTCGGAGGGGGGTAAGAATTGAAAATTTCAGCAAAAAAGGATGTTTTCTTAGTTTAGAGTGGCAAAAAGCAAATTTCACCACTTTTGGACGCCCTAGAAAAACATTTGGAAAAATCCACCAGTGCCCCCCCCCTGGATAAAATCCTTGCGATACCCATGCACACAAACATGTAAAATTACACCATTTTTGTAAAAAATTGTGTTGTATTACATCACCTGGCAACACTATGCAACAACACTAATTCGGTGAGCAAGTCACAGCAGGGTGACAGAGTGTTCACGGTGTATTCTGCCAGACAATTAGGAAATCCTGCAAAATTCACTGCCAAATCACAAAAAATATATTACAAATAATATTGACAAAATACTGCCAAAATTCGGCAACATTTTTTCATTAAACGATTTACTTAAACCAGGGATTCCCAACGATTTGCGATCTCGTGCCACTTGAGCACCTCGTATTGTCAATGAGTACCACTTCTTCCAGAACAACTAATTTGAACTTATTTGATTCAGAAGAATAACATTCACTAAAATTACAATAAAAGACCACAACTGAATTTAATGATATTTTTGTTTTTGTTTACCTTCCACCAATTGGTCCATGCGTGGCGTAAATTTGCTAACAGCGCATCGAAAGTCATAATGTAACGAAACAATAGGAATAGAAAGCTACAGGAAAATTTATTTATTTAGAAACAAAGCCCGATGCGTAAACTAGAAAGCTATGAATCCAGGTTTTTGTGAAAAACAGTAAGTTACTCGCGTACCACCTGAAAGACCTTCGCGTACCACTAGTGGTACGCGTAACACAGGGTGTGAATCCCTGACTTAAACAATGGATCCAATACTATAATTGTGTTACTTAAACTTACTGAAGCAAAATCGAAATTTAAAGGTGGGGAGCCTAGGCCCATGCGCCCCCCCCCGGTTCCGCCACCTATGTTTGCACTCCAAGCGTATTATCGGGTTACTGTCGAAGATTTCAAAATTCATCCAACCACGGCGCTTTATTTACCCTCGCCATTTTACACGCGCGGAGACAAACACTCACACTCCTGCCAACAGCTAACTAAGACAATAAGTAGTTATAACATGCTTTGGTTTAACAGCAAAACTTTCAAATGTTTTATGCAACGCATTTGCTTGACATTGTTATCTTTGTTAGGCCTATCATCTGCTTCATTTCCCTTATTTGACTTTGCATGTTTCTTTTGCCGTGATTTTCAGAACTTTCAGACACTTTTCCATATTTTTCATACAAAAATATTTAAACCATAAAGCCATCTTATTCAGAGTACAAAATGACATTCAAAGCACATTGCGTTCCTCAGCCAACCAAAAATAGTGCCAAAATCGTGCTTGATTCCATGCTTTCTGTATAGTATGCAACAAACTAAGCTTTCCATTTCAATTATGGCCAGCAGATTTGTTTTTAATTAATTGCTAAATACGATGAAAAAAGTCACAACATTGTATTACGAACACTGTACTACAAACCTTGCACACATTTCAAAAGTCCTTGGTTTCAAAATGAAATACCAAATCTTTTAATTTCCCAGAGAACCTAAAATTGATTAAATGATGTTGAAAAAAGCTTCTCATCTGCTAGCCCTACTACCCATGACTTAGCACAAAGACTCTTTGGCAAAGCTTGTTTGACAAGTCCTGCTGCGACGTATCTAGTTGCGGTAATAGTTCTTGTTAAACAGCCTAGGGCTATTTTCCATGTGTTCTCTGAGTTATTGTGATGTTAGCGCAGCGTCAATGATTTTGATTTTATTTGAATAAACTGGAACTATGGCTAAGGTACATGTTGGCAGAGTGTAGTTTCAAAGGAAACCTGGAAGCAGCTAGGTTTTACTTGCAGCAGCTTGTAAAAAACACCCTTTCGAGAAGGACCGCTCTTGGTTAAAATAAAGAAGAAAAAGACTAACAGGTGATGTTTGGAATGATATTGTATGAAGTGGAAATTCGAGTGTCAGTTTTATTATAGCAGTTTTATAACACCTAGAGGACTGTCGTGCTACCCCAACTTTTAAACACGTGGTAAAATCAACTGAATGATGCACAATTTAACTTATACTTTTGTCAGATATTGAAGAGAAGCTGAAAAAAATTTTAAATAGGAGCTCATGGGTTAAAAATACAAAAAAGGAAGAGTGGTGCTCAAATGGAATCAAAAACGAAATCGACTTACAAGTCAATGAAAAAAACGCATACGGCAGTGTTGCGCAATCACAAAAAAGGTTTGCGAAAATTTCTACTGGCATTACTTTTGAGGATACTATTTCAAGTCGCAGTTGATAAAAAATTACTGTTTGTTCCTTGTGGCATTTTCAGCATTTGGATTCGCCTACTTTGTAAGAACATTAACACTTAATTGTGAAATGACAACTGATGCAAATGTGCGAGAACGATAGAGATCGATCGAAATACAGGGACAATTTTACATGAATAGCATCAACCTGTTTAGCTTCACAGCATTTATTTATTTGAATATGTGTCGGTGACTAACTGTACAACGCTGTACAATAAATTTACGGTTACCTCTTTGTACAGAAAAGCACTACGGATATTGGGATATCCATTACGAAACCTTATCTGGTGAAATATAGTTACGAAAGAAGAAGATGAAAAAGGCAGCACTTGTGTCTCGTTCTGGTATCATGAGGAAACAAAATCTATCACATTTGAAGTAGTTTGCTCTTGCACTCAACCCTTTAAGGACAACTTGTTTTAAATTCTTGCTTAAATAACATTGCGGAAAACTCTTATGAACTCACTCAACTGTTGCAAATTGCAGTATATATTTGTAAAACGTTCATAAACTTGTTACAAACTATTCAAAACCTTCCGGCATTTACATGACCCATGACACGTATTCTTAAAAAAACACTGGATTTACGCACGCTTTTATTTAAGCAAAAAATAGAGGAAAAACAGAAAACTTTTGAGTAGCCTTATTATCACAATAAGACCCACCTCAATTAGACAATAAAAGTTTGGTATTATAGTGTGATTTTCAAAAACAAGTACATCGAAACTTTTGCCTTAACACTGAAAAACTTAAAGGCGTGAAAAATGAAGGATACAGAAAGTAGGGCTGGGTTCAAGTAAGTAATTACTTGCTTACTTACTTGAAAACCTTTATTGATTACCTGATAAAGTAATTTTGCCGTTACTTGATATTTCAAGAAATTTGATTTTCGAAAAATTAAGATTTCAGAAGCCACGTATGTTGCTGTAAATGCAACACCCACGTGACATGCACCATCACATTTTAAATAAGCCATTCAGGCGAATAGATTTCATTCCTGTGCTGAGCGCTTTTTGAGTCGCAATTGTTGATTGTCGTCGTGAATAAGATTTGGAGATAGAAGCTCACTCCATTAAATCACTCGTTCTCAAACTTTTGTGGCCCATGGACCACCTTTTAAAAAACTTTCTGATGGACTACGTTGCTGTGCTGACACCTCGTTCATGTAGAACTGGTCGAAACTGTATTGCACATTGGTCAGTGAACTCAAGGGCATGTTTAATCTTTCTGAGTTCATACCAGGGCTGAGATCTTCATTGAGTGATGAGACCATTGGCAGTTTGCGTCTTGTGTTAAGTTGTTTAGAAAATAAATAACTGGTCGCCCATTATGTGATTTTCAAATTGCAATGATTTTGATGTACTTGCATGTTTTTAATTCTAAATGTTGATTTTCCTGATTTGCTTGGATTACTTAATATGCTTAAGTAATCCGTCAGAAATTATTTATTACTTAAACAATACATTTTGTTACTTGAACCCAGCCCTAACAGAAAGTATTTGGTAATGGCCCAATCGATATATCTTCTTATTGTTGCACAGTTAATGTATACTACTGTAATGCGCTTCTTGCTATTACGTAAATGTAAAAATTGCGCTTGTTTTATATTAAATTTCTTTTTCAGGCAAAACAGCTTAGGTGAAAATTAATAATCGAGTTCTAAAAAACAAAATGAATAGCAAGTATAGGACAAGATATTTTCCACCAATTTGTAAGTGCTAACTTACGGTGAGCTTATACCTTTGTGCCATTGCCTATTTGACTAACTGAGAAAACACTGAAAATTAGTTGCTAAAAATTTTACATAAATGCATGTGCATATTTTGCTGACATGTTCTTGATCATGATACGGGTGTACAGGATGTGACTTTTTCCTGTAATACAGTTTTTCAAAATTGGAATTCAGCCTTATTTTCCTACTTATGTCTGGGATATTTGGTGTAGAAACTGTTTGTTTTTTTGAAACACGTTTTAGTTCTGTATTTCTTTTACAAAAAACTTGTTTTTGCTTGACCCTTGGTAACGAAAATGGGGCCTTTTTCATGACAAATAGGAAGTTCTTGCAACTTGGTCAAAACCCTTTTGGCCACAAACCGTTTACTTTCCTTAGTAAGCCATCCGTCGAAGTAGAAACCACCAGCCGTGGGCTTACGTTGCAATAGGTCGCTTTGCCGGACACGCCTTTTGATTGGAATAACATGGCAATGATCTCGTCAGATTAAATGGATATAAACGGATTTCGCTACTAGTTGTCGGATTTTTATTGTTAGTTCTATATCACAGCTACAGTAGATACTACCTTCGCTTGTTTACGACGATATTGCCTACACTAATTATTGGAAATTTCATATGATATACAGAAAAGCCCTGGAAACTACTGCGGATAAATTAATAGTGGGATGCATTAATACCACTTATCACAGGTGAATTGAATTTGTATGAATCAACTTTCAGCTGTTCTCAGCACGTCGTAATTTTCACATTCGCAATAAATTTCATAAAACCATCATACACTGGAATCTTCACTGTAAACCTTTTTTTCCATTATTTCTGCCACAACGTACAAGTGTAAGAGTTGCGTAACGGCAATAATTTCGAACTGCCTTTTCGTAAAAGCAGAAATTTTGTGGATCAATTTACCTACAGAAATTGGGTGCTTATGTACTCATACCAAGGCCTTTTACAACTTAAAAAATATTTGTTACCCTCTGAACTATATGTTACTCCTCAAATATTTGTTACTCTCTGTAGCTCATTTTCACAGCTACATCTCAAAGACCACTGCTGTACTATGTGTTACTACTTACCAGTTTTTTTAAGGTTTGACTTTGTTGACCGCACAGGCATTTTGATAGACCGCAGCTATTTTATCTGAATACCAAAGTGTTCATCAAGTGAGGTTTTAGTACATTTTGATGGTGGTAGTCAGGGCCGGCCTTAAGCCGATGCAGCTGCATTGGGCCCCGCGCCTTTGGGGCCCCGCGCCATGGTGTTTGGGTAGATTGTTAATTTTTGCCAGATTCACCTTACGCTTGAGAATTCAGTTGAAACGCCACATAAATGTCAGTGTTAACAAAGGACGCTCTCGTCAGAACTAGCAAATTTCTTCTCGAACGTTAGCAAACGTGCTCAATTCTCGTGTTAGTGCTGCACTGTATATCTGCCACGATCGTAACACAGTTGACTGAACACGATGACGTCATAAAATCACTGCTCAGAGGGGCCTCGCGCCTAGGTCTTGCATTGGGCCCCGCGCCCAGGTCTTGCATTGGGCTCCGCATCTGCTAGGGCCGGCCCTGGTGGTAGTAAAGCGAATTGCTAGTGTATTTTTGAGATAATCGAAAAAGTTTGATGGACCGTTTCAGGCTCTCACTGCTACTGCCCCACAGTTAAATGTAACCCGTCAGTGTTATCAAAACTACTTTTGTGCTCTCACTGAGGCTGAATTGTACTTGTGTCTTGAATTTATTTTATTGGTTTCATATTATTTATCCCACCTTTCCATGGAGTTTTCTATTATCTGTAGCAGTATGCAAATTTCAAAATCCGCAATAAACGCAGAAAAAACTTTATGCGTTGTTTGATCACATGGCTATTAGATGGGTTTGTTAGCTTTTTTCATTTGAATATAAGGAAATACTGCGTTTCCAAAACCGCANAAGTCTTATTTTTGTTCACACGATGACCTTTACCGGAGTGTTTGTTAGAAAATTCGAAAACATCGTCCGTCTCTGCCATTCCGAGAAAATTGATAGTGCAACACATAGTCTCTTTAGTGATTAGCCGCATCTCTGCTAATGTAGTAGCAGTTGCGTATCTAAGGTATGGCAGGCATTGCTCGTGCCATGGGCGCCAATTTGTGGGGTGCGCAAAATTGCTTGGCAAAAATTAAAATTTGTGACCTACAGTTTTTCAACCTCTATTTCGCACCCCATACAAGGATTAACTGCAACCCTGCATCAACACTGCCCTCTTATCTAATGGATGAAGTCGGGCGTGCTGCGCCAGCACCACCAAGCATTATGACTTAACACAACGGTCAGGCATTGTGTCAGAACAAGAACCCTCGCTTGCCCTATCAACAAGACCTCACCCTTCTCACGCTAGAAGAAAGACTCAGTCAGTCGTGCTACTGAGTTTCAGGCAATAGGATATTAGTCAGAATCTGGTTGAGAACAGATGAGTTTAAGTCCTTGGCTATGAGAATCTGAGCTCCAACATGTTTACAAATTATGCCGCCCACCCCGACTCCACGAAACTTCTTCGATGACCACTAGTGCCCGATAAATAAGCTAAACACAGAGCCGCAGTCCAGAGACTAAGGAAAAGATCATTAGTTAGTTCTCGAAAAATGAGCAGTTAGTATCGTTATCGTACCAATTGAGCAAAAACATGTTAACTCATGAAAAAAGAGATTTGTTGGTCCATCTTTTAGTCGCAAAAAAGCTTAATTGTGTAGAGCTAGCTTTTTCTGTTCTGTGGTTTGGCTATAGCAAGTTACGTGGTTTTGCACTTGCACATGTAACTTATTGTACCAGCCAATTGAATACGATTAATTTTAAAAGAAATTGTCGTTTGCAGTTGCAATATCTTGTGTGATTTTTTGTAAGATTTATAGTTTGGTCAGCCAATACTATGTATAAATTATGATAACGTTATTATTTGAATGTCTTGATATTCTTTATACAGTACAGCAATAAAAATAAATCAGTATAGAGGTATGTTACTGTCCTTACGTATAATTTTTAATTTTATTTGGTGAACCGTAGCAAAAATAAACATATATTTGCTCTTTTGAAACATTTATTTTCTTCATGGTTTGTCTTTCCTAAAAATTGTGCCTATATCTAGTATTTAAATCATTGAAAAAGGTGCACATTTAAGGTCATAGTGCGGTTTTGTATGAGTTGCCGCTTACTTGCTGATCGAATCGGACAGTGGAGTGCCGAGTGTGGACAAGTCAATCAACACCAGCACGTATTTGCGGCGCAAAGTCCTTGTGCAAAAACGTTTAAATCAAATGTAGGCAGTGGC
>JGI24021J15306_10009263_pt1 | contig 12172 bp, 4 predicted proteins | sample Ectturendosymbi1_FD_15306 | JGI IMG/M metagenome (IMG submission 15306)
ATACTTTGGCAACATCACAAAATTTATCGGTCGATTTCTAGTCTTAAGAGAAAGTGTAGTTTTATGCTGAAAAGTGATATCAAAAGCTGCCCTTCCGCGACGGACTCCTTTTTCCAGGCTAGATGCGCCACTGGTCATATTATTGTTATTTCAGCTACAACATTCCGTTAAACTTTCTAAAAATTGAATACGGTGCACGAGACTCTAGCAAAGCAATTTAGTTGCATCATGATGAATCGCAAGGAAATGGTTTTGTGTTGTTTCGTTTTACCTCACACATGCTCGCTCGTACATCCAGCTGAACCTTCATTCGTTTGGTTTTTGAGCAACACTTCTCATTCCTCACTAATAAAAAGCCTTTGTTGGACTGCATTGTTACGCAGTATATTTTTGCTGCAAAATAAAGAACTTTGAAATACGCGAATAACCTAAAACCTGGCTGATTAAACTGCGAAAAAATTACCTGTTCTTTGCCAATCCCCATCGCTTTTTTACAAGCCTATAGAAGACCTGAATCCGGATGATTCAATAGATATTAGAGACCTTTTACATACATATATTTTCTAATGAACATCCTTGTTTGATCACCAGCCAGAGTTATTTTGTATTTGTTTCAAAACAGCCAAAGGATTCTCAGATTTTTTCCGGGTACAATTCAATTTTAGAGTTGTTCGCAACCAAACGTGAACAACGTGCCTAAGATTTTTAACTACCAGATGGGTAAAACTAGGAGAATATGCTGTTTCACCATTTGTTTCAAATAGGGCAAGGTCTAGGGATTCGATTGGATTAAAATGATTACACCCAAGTTCGTTTGTCGGTTTCGTTATTACTCTTTTAATCGTTTCATTACCTGCACCATGCTTTTGTGATCCAATCGATTATTGTACGCAATTTCCTTGTTAAACCTGAGGCGGACTTTGGAGATTTCTGCATCAAAACAACACTATGCACTTTACTCTGTTTACGTGTAATGCATACAACACTCCGTTTTCGTCAAACACTGGCACTTGAGATGACATTTGAAAATTCAGTGGAAACTTATTTTTAAACCAAACTTATGCATCACTGTTTGCTTACGCTGATCATAACTCGCTTAAACCCACCCAACCACATGTCCTAAAGTTTGTATAGACTGAATCAGCTAAAACCCCTAGCACTTACGTGATTGCAATAGGGCAAGCATAGCCTGCTTATTGCAGGGATGACAAATTTTGAGAAGTTCTTTGTGAAGAAAGCGAGTCGTGGCTGCTGGAAATCGAGCAACTTGAAATGCAAGAGAACACTTTTCTGGTTTTCACTCAATACTCGCAATTAAGCAAACCGGGGATGAACTTTCCTAAAGATGGCAAAGTGAGAGCTGAGCAGGTTGCGAGTTTACTGTGGACCAACAGCCGCGACGCTTTAACGTGTTCCGAACCAAGCATATAGTAAGCTGGACACTCCCCAGAAGGTTGAATTGTAAGTGTTAATAGTAGGTAAGTTATTTGCAATGTATAAAAACGCAAAAGTAACAGTAAACGAACTGACGCCACCCAACAACAGTCGTGAGCCTAGGCAGTTAAGTCAGGGGTGGGTAAACTTTTTTCACTGAGGGTCACGCTGTTCTGTCAATAGCCTGCGAAAGGTCAGCTTCTACAAATAATACTTTTTAACATATTGATATATTATATTTTAATATCTTTAATTTGTAATATANTTATGTTTTTAACATTCAAACTTAGTTTAATTTTATCAAGAGGATGGTATTTTGTTACATGNTTCTTGAGATTTATATTACCCCAGGATTNGTGATAAGTCAGTGATAATCGATTAGCATAAAAAATACTAAAAGTATGTATTGTGTATACGAGGGCCACAAAAATGTTCAGCAGGCCGTAGTTTGCCCAAGTTAAAGTTATGCGACGCAGCGCATGTGTTTGCGGCTTGAACGGGATCTCGGCCTTGTGTTTGGGACACCGTGCTTTAAAACTATGTCCGTAAACACAGCGTCAGTGGTAGTGGAGGGTTTAGATTAACTGTTTAAGGTTTGGTTTACTGCATTCAGAAAGTTTGTCATTCACAGCTCCCTCCGACATTTACCAATAAATGCACTTCGCGATGTCACGCGTCTCAGATACGCAGCATCGTTCCCAGTTTAAATCATGCTTGCCTGAATCATCAACGATTGCAAAGGCATTTGCACTTTCTTACAGTTTTTTTTGCTTCACCATAGAAGTGATCGCGATGCATTTGCCACAGGTAGATGGTATGTCTGATACCAACACAGAGGATGGATTTTTGTTGGGTTTTGTTGACACATGCGCTGCTACGCCACAGATAACTTAACGCCTGGCAGGTTTGAGTAAACATGACGATTAAAGCGAAACACTAGGTGCAAAGAGAACATTCGCAATTTCTTAGGCTTTCGCCACGTTTACTCTTTTTCATAATTGCTTAAACAACTGATACATGCCACTTTGAAGCCCTAAGAACATATTTTTGAAGTGTGGAAGAGAAATTGAAGTGTTCATCTGTTGACTTTAAAAGAAGATAACGATTATACTCGTCAAAAGCCATAGAAGGCAGAAATCAGAAGATTACTGAATGGAATAGGCTGAGTTCGTTTTGAGAAGGATAATTCAGATATAAAAAAACATTGTTTAAGTTAGTTGAAATCTGTCGGAAATCGGAAATCTACAAAACAACTACAGTATCTAGAAATTTTATGTCCACACAAACGCATCGACGTCAGACAAAATTAGGAGTTTTGATTTGAACTATGACTAACCTAATACATTTCCGTACAGATTCGGCATGACCATGACATCAAACTGCCAGGGATTGGAAACCATCTGCATTGTGGCATTGTCGATGATAATGTCATTGAACTCGATGTCAGGAAAATCACGAGCAGTTTCCTTGCAGCATTGCAAAAACAGGCCATCACTCAACTTCCTGAAATAAAAAACATGTGTTCTGACAAAGAATACGCGTAACAAGATTTTCCGCACACAACCACACCATACCGATATTCGGCTACATCAGTGGTCAGAACAACTACTTTTTTTCAGCGCAGACCAAATCAGCGTGCATTGCAAACCTTTTTTTCGGTCATTGACCGACCGAATTTTTTTATATGACTGAAAAACTTAAGTTAAATCGGTCATAATGCCGTTTTCAGTCATATTAAAATGTCCTAAAACGAAAAAATGAGGAAGTTTTTAAGCTATTTCGGGCAAGTGACCGAAATGTCTCAGCGAAAAAAAACAGTTGCAAAGTACGTCTTAAAGAATGCAATTTTTTACCGAATTCACAGCAAGTTCTACGTCATAAAGCAAATGAAGGAACAGAGTTTCTTCAGCATTGTAGCTTTCAGTCGATGCAGCACGAAAAGATATTTCCACAACTCACATGATGTTTGCTTTGTGCACAGCGGTCACCTTCTTCCGCCCATTCCTTCTTGCGTAATTGAATGCGAACTGAGCAATTCTCAACGAATTTTCAGCGGTGATAATTTTCAAGCTCTCCACTACACCAGGAACACTCTGTCAATTTTACAGATTACAACTTAGATGGTCACCTGTGTTCTGTGCTTTCTGGATTAACTGTGTCTTCCCGTATGATCAAAGGCTGGTTTTGCTTTTTAAGACCATGTCATGAGTGAAAGGAAAATATCAGTATATTAGAAGTAATTTTAAGACCATAATTTAAGACCAGAGACCAAACGACAGTCGTTGCGGTAACGGTAATGGATAGAACAGGTCTACTCCAGCTAAACTCCATGAAGAAAAAGCAACGTTTTTTCTTTTAGGATCATAGCCTGATTGAGGCAGAAATGCAAGCCTTGCTGGTAGCAGCAAGCTACCACAAAAAAGGATCTGCTGCCATTTAGTTTCAGAACACACAAGCATCATGTCGCTTTCTTGGTAATTGTGTTCATTTACTAACACACGCGTGGGAATGGTTTATTAAAAGTTCCGCCGCAAGCCAAATTTTACGATGCGTCTTCCAACTTGAATGTAGGTTGCCAGTGATTCAAACGCGACTCAACACAATTGGATCACTGAAGCGTTATTTCAGCAATGACGAAACATTTTCGCAAGCTATTTTGTGCAAATGATTTCTAACAACTGTTGTTTGCTGGATAGACACCCACTTCACCTCATCTATGCAATACACACGTACAGACAGCAACGCCTTAACTTCTAAGGGTGGAACGAAATAACTCTATTTTACTTCCATTGAAAAAACACTTTATTTATAACTCGAATGGCAAAGGATAAGTGTCAATTACAACCAAGCGTTGTACTTTTAACGTTCACTCAGTAAAAACAATGCTAGCTACTTGACAAGTACAACCTCGTGTTCCAAGCTGGAGTATTCACCCTCCGTATTTTCCCTTATCAGTCGAATGTCTATGTTTTTGTGCCGGGTTGTCACTCCAGGTACACTTTTCAGTTTAATTACGTTAGCAAAAAGATCCAATTCGGTCCTGAAACGAAGAAATTCAACGATCGTGAATTAGCGCTGAACATTCCAATCAAGGTACAGATTTACCAACGTTTTCGCCAATACCAATTTTTGATTTCTCAAGAGTATGACTGAATACTATTGAAAAATTGTCAGGCGCTGAAGGTTTGTACTTTATCTACGTAATATAGTGGCTTAAAACGGTTGCTTAAAATTCTCCGACATTAAAGCTGGAAAACGTTTGAATCGTATTGACAAGTTCCAGCATTACAGACCGACTCGCTTCAGACTCTTAATTCCAAGGATTGCATGAGGCAGTATGGTTGTGTGAATTTTGTCTCAAATTTGTACACACCACTGCAAGACCTCAACCACTTTGAGTTTCATGAAGCAAATAGTCTACAAATAACAAAATCACTCCAACAGAACAATTTTAACACGGATGCAAAACTACGCTTTTACGCAATACGCATTTTATAAATTTTTGTGAACTACGGTAGAGTTTAAAGTAGTGCCACTATCTATATGCTTAAAAGCACATCATTCTGGACATAATGACAAACCTTTTATCACATTTTTATACTTCCAGTTCGTTACATTTTTCGAATTTGTGCTGTTTCAAGATGACACCTAGTTTTAATGGAGCAGTTTTTACTTACCAGCAACTGATCATTTAAATAACACCGCCACACACCCTTAATCAAGCACGGAGCTGCTACATCAGTGACGTAGTTTCCAGATAACCCCACGGTGTACCGTGCCATTCCTTTGGAGTCAGTGTTAAATATCTCGACTTTAGCAAATCCAGATTAGGAAATGGACTTCTTATTTGAAAGTATAAAGATCAGATCTACGACAGAGATATTTAAATTTGCCTGATACTTACTTTTCCAAGTGGAATTACAAGCAATGCGCTTTAAAATAAACTACTGTGAAATCAACGGCAAAAGTGTTTGAATGTCTTTCTCAAATACATGTATAAGTATTCTCAACAACAGGAAATCAACATCAAGACAATCAACTGGGTATCCCAAATGCTCCGACTGAAAATGTCCTGTATACATCCAACCCTAGGAACTTCAACTAAAATAACCTTTTTAATATAGTCAAGCTTCCACTACTATTGCAACCCAAGATCTAAGTGAAATATGCAAACATATCAACAACAAAATAATCAGCTTATTGAATAGAAATTACCCCCATCAAGGAGTATATGCTATTTAATGTTTTTCGAGCGCACAAATGCTTTATACGAGGTTGCCCAAACTTTAACTTCGGTATGTAACATCACGTATTTCACTTTGGTTCATTCAATATATTTTGCGCTGTGTGTAAATGGTTTAGTTCGTGTTTCTGAGCCGAATCAGAGGTAGTTGGACAACAACAAAAGCAAATGTGCTTTTGTACATAAGCAAACGTTTTAATAATTGTAGACAATTGTATAATTTGTAGCATAAATCCTAATCAGGTCCCCAACCTTGTTTTGCATTATGGACGGTTTTATGTAGGCATCACGGTGTGGCAAACAAATACAGCAAGAAGAACTTAACGAATGTTCAATACAATTCACTATAACGCTAAATCAGTCGAAGGAGGGCTTGTTTGTCGGCAAATGGTTGGTCGCATCTAGGGGTGATGGTGGTCAATGACACCAGTGTGTTCCTTGCGCCTAATCTGCACAGTAACTTTGTTTTGGTTGCAGTCAATATAGCAAAGTACACTTCACAAAGATACAAAGTCAAAAATGGCAGCAGGGTTTTCAGTTCTCTTGTGACGATGTCAGGATATTTTTGTTTGATTTTGCATGTTGCGGTCCCTTTACACTTAGAACACGGACGCACAACCTTTTCGCTATTGCCGGACGCATTAGGTATATTTTTATGAATTTCGGCCGTCAGTCAGTTTAAGGTATTTTTGTTTTTTGCATTGTTTCTGTTCTGCTTCAACACACTGAGCCTAGCCTGCTTCCACTGTTTACCCATCTTTTGACTAAGTATCCTCATACAGCAAAGAGAGAGTTTCTATTAATGCCCGGCCGCCACAACTTAAATTAATTACATGTGCACGGCCACAAATTTTCATCTAAGGCCGTGTACGGCCGCAGGTTGTGCACCCCTGACTTAGATGATGCGAACCTGCAACTGTAAGAATGCCAAGAACCAGTTCACTCTTGTATGTGCCATTGTTAGCGTTCTACGTCGCATGGCGCAGAGGTCATACGACGTCAGTCACAGGCAGTGCGTCTCAAACGTACACGTTCATTTAAGGTCACCATCATTAACCAACTCCAGTTGAATTCCATATGGCACAGTCATGCTCGATTCATCCAGTTTTTTTCACAAATGGATTGCAGATCCATTTTGTGACTTGAGTGGTTCTATACGTTTGCAGTGATCGTATGTAATTTTCTGTTTCTGCGAGGTCCAGTAGCAATTGCCTCATGCACCGGTGCTGTTAACGCAAAACCATAAAGTAATTGCGTATTGGCTTGAAAAAGGTGGAAAACAGTGATTTTGATGACATTCCTTTCAAAAACTTAAACAAATCTGTAGTAATTCTTTTCTACTGACCTTAAGGTAACATTGGCAGACCGTTGGTCGAAATCAAGTTTCTCTATATTGGTCTCAATGTTTCCTGAACAAGCAAATACCAAAAATGTAACATTCACATATTGAAGTGTCAATTTAAAGAAACATTTAAAGAATCAGAGCATTACCTTTAATAGCAATTTGATTCCTCCTAATAGAAATAACTGCATCATCACATGATCCATGAGACATGTTTTCAGAAGTGACATTAACTTCTTCAAAATCTACAGGAACTCCTACATAAAAAAGAAATCTTATCTCTTGCTGTCCATGTTTAAACTTGATGTACAGTGTTTTTTTACAACACCATGCATGGTTTTCAATGCGGTCAAAAATCGCTGTTTATCAAAAGAAATCCTTTCCCAGCAAGGCATCAGACACTAAAGATCTTATTGAGTATCAATTTCGCCTACGAAGTAGGCATCATCAGCTCAAATAGAACTAGGTCAAAAATCATTTATTATATGTCTGTGTTATATCAATTATATAACCGTTCACAGTAGGTATTGGGATCCGACAAGGGTATGTGTTGCCACCATTCCTTTTCATAGTCTATATGAATTGGATAGACAGCCACGGTCAAGTCAACAAGGGCGTCACAGTTGAAAGCTGCAGGATCAACTGTTTGCTTTTTGCGGACGACTCACGACTGCTTGCATCTTCTGAACAGGGTCTTCAGTATGCACTTGATTGGTTTGCAGTTGCGTGTGACCAGGCTGGAATGAAAATTAGCACTGAAACGGCTGAGCTTTTATGTTTCTCTGAAAAACCAAGCCAGTACATGCTGCTTACAGCAAGCAGCATTACACTGCAGGAGGTCGAGAAGTTTAAGTACCAACAGCGGTATTCATAAGTGACGGAAGACATAACAGGGAGATTGATATACGGATTGGTAAAACATATGCAGTTTTGTGTGAGCTTTATCGCTCTGTGTTTACACAATGGGAGCTTTCGAACACCACAAACACCGCTGTCAGTTTTCAAAGCAGTCTTTCTTCTGTTCCTCACCTATGTTTATGAATCTTGGGTAATGACTGAGTGAGTGCTATGGCAAGTACAAGTGGCAGAGATGGGATTTTTGGCAAAGAGCTCACAGTGTGACACTTAGTGATGAAGTGCACAGCAGTAAGTTGCAAAGCCCTAAATGTTGAGACACATCCTTCACAGAGAGAAATCCCAGCTATGCCAGTTCGGCAAGTCCTGCTAGTTACACCCACAGGAAAGCAGCCCAGAGTTCATCCAAGAACCAGGTGGCATGACAAAATTCCAACCTGACTTGGTCCCATGTTGGTGTGGAGCTAGCAGAACAATCAGAGATGACTGAAAACCATGAGGCATTCCGAGTCATAGGCTAGGGCTGCTGCCCCTGAAACCCTCCTGAGAAGAAAAGCAGCTATGAAAATGAAGGAATCTTATAATTATGTGCTTTTCAACAATATTATGTAACAAGTCTGTGTATGCCAAAGCATCCCAAAACTTTTGTAACAGTATTCATCATTAACCCCAGCCTGTCTGTCAATCAATAAATGCTTTCAAGGATGAGCTGAACCTTGTTAAGCTCAGCAAACTTCATAAATAAATTAAATTGCTTGGCTGACATGCCTGCATGGGAATATACTGTAATTGTCCTAATTTTTGTGCTTACTTTCAGCTAATGCAGATATATTTATCTTCAACAAGATGCACATCCAGGCCACCTCTCTAATTTCATCTAGTATCTGAATTCCCTGATATTCTTTGGGATGTAGGCATACACATTATTTTAGCAACCTACAACATTATCATCGCCTCACTAAACAGAGGTCATGGACATCAATTGGACTAGACTATGCAGTGCATTTTGACCTCCATTATATCATTAGCCCTGTTTTGTCCACAAAATCTGAGACTATTTAGATATTTTTCCAGGAAGTTCCTACTGCTTTCTTGTCAAAGTGTGAAATCGACCTGAGAAAGTTGAAATTATATTCTTGTCTTCAGTCAAGAGGTCATCTCTAAAATCTATTCAATTTCTGTAGAAAATCCCCATCAACACACCCTACACCTTCACAGTACACAACTCAAGTGAAATCATTCCTCATATGCCTCAGTTTCTCTGCCTGCCTTCCCTGAATTGATTAAAAAAGCCTGCTGGCATTCAGCCACGATGATGTAAGAGTTTTCAGATAATTTATGTGTTTACTGATAAAATATGCAACATGTGTTTGTGCTTTCAACAAGCACCTTTGGTGTAAAATTGTGGTTGATTACAAGAGAATTTCTACAATTGATGGAAGGCTACTCACTTATTTTTACAAATCTAATCTGCATACTTCAAAATTGAACAAGAAAATTTTAAAAAGGTGCAGTTATTAGAGAAAAAAGTTGCTCACACTAAATTAATAGGACACCACAAAAACAAGATTGGCATATGTGGAATCTACAATGTGAACTGAAACATACCAACTTTCATTTAAACCGCCACTGCAAACTAATCAAAATGTTCCATATCGAACAAAACTCCAATTTTGTCAAATGTTGCATTAGAAACAGCAATTGGATGGAAGTTTGGATGTTGTGTGGTCATTACTAATGGCACATTACCTAATCTCTGCAAATAGTTAACTTTGGGACTTTAGCTATGCTCTGCATTCCTCTGATGCAAGCACAGATTTACATNGATTTCACCTACAGATGGAGTAAAAGAAACTTTTTTGTCAGTGGAGGAGGNAAGCATGCCTGTTATATGTTTACCACAAATGAGAGATCCCTCAATCAGTCAATCGCTGCAAAAGTCTATGCTTCACTAATTAGACAAAAGAGCCATACAATATTGCCCAGAAAATTAGTACTTGATCTGGGTAGAACAGCAAACATGTTGGTTTTTGTAACATGACTTCACAGCTGTTTTTTTTCAGCCATTTTTCAATAATTTACCATTGCTTTTTTTAATGACTGAAAAAATCAAGTCAATTCAGTCATAATGTCCAAAGGGTAAGCTAGTGAATACTGTTAATATTGCAGGACAAATGAACAAAATGTCTCAGCAGAAAAAAACAGCCTCACAGGAATCCATACTTTACTCAGACACATGTTGCATTTTGTAACTTACAAGTTCTAGAACAACAGTTTATATCTATGTGCTAAAGAATTTTAATACAAACACAAGACGACACACTATATAAAATGAGACTAATTCTTATGAAGTATACAATACCTTTTTATGGAAATGGACTTCTTCCAGTACTGCCAATTTGATGTGAATCATTAGGCAGCCAAAACCACACTGTAGGTAATGCTTACTTTTATATAACCCAATCTCAACATATTGCAAGAATTGAGCAGCAGTTATCAGAGTGTGTAAGACTATATGAAATCAACTCTACACAGCAAATTTTGCTCACTTATTGCCAAAATATGGCAAATATGGTTGAGTACTGATGTGAAAGCCTTATCTGTACAATTTTTAAGAAAAAAATGCCACTTTTGCATGCAGAACATGAGAAGTTACTTGATGAAAAAAAACATTTTAGATAAAAATAGATTTGATGCTGCTGCTTTGCAGTGATGAAACAATACAGCATCCATAAGTTCAAGCAATCAAAAACAAAATGAAGGAAACTTGAGCTTGTTCAGGCCAATAGCCTACTGCATGAACAATTACCTGTGGCCTGAAATCAAAACATTTATTATAGACTGCTCATTGAGCTTTCTTGCTGGGCACAAACCACTCACACAGCATTCACTCTGAATGTATTTTTCTCCACACATTGTTTCATGTGTCTTTATGACCTCACTTATCTTGTGCATGGTCAGATTTTTCCTTCAGTAACTTTTTGAATTAGTTATTCTGTTTCTTTGTAAGTTAGGTATTGGCTCCATCGTCTGCTTCTGAGTATCAAACATTTTTCTGTGCATCAGTGCTTGGTTAGAATTGCCATAAAGTGGTCTTGGAAGGAATGCTAAATTAAAGCCAATATTTTATACAGAATCACCTTTCAAATCCCCAGCCTACTTTGAGTCTCAAGCAACCGCAACTTGACTTAAGCCTTCATCACTTCGCAGTTCAAAGTGAATTAGATGCACTGAATAAAGTGAAGCATAGGTATTTGCAAAATTAGACACGTCAGCAGGTCAAATTAGCATAACGCCGTGTCTTGTATTAGAGACGATTTGCCCATGATTAAGATTAGAGAATATCACAAATAGTGGTATGAAAATCGAGAACTGTTTTAATGCAAGAAAACATTTTATTACTGATTTCACACATGTTTTTATTATTGATTTTTTATAATCAGCAAAATACAAAATACACTAGGCACTAAAACAGCTGTATCTTCCATGAAAGAGTGCCAATGGCAAAAAATCAGTTGGTTGTAGACTAATAATTTGAGTAATTTTTTACAGTTTTTGGTGAAATACCATAATTCAACTTGATGAAACAACAGATATTCAGAAAAACTAATTGATGGGTCTATTACATATTTTGAGTAATAATGTTTTGTATGTTGTAACATTTTTTAAGTTAACCAGTGGGACTCATTCGTATCACAACTCTACACAAAAAGACATGTGTGCATAGGTTAACTCATTCTTAATCTTACTACATTGGGTACCACACCTGCACATAAGAAAACCTTTTTCACTGCATCTGTAACTTCTGGCCCAATTCCATCACCAGGAATTAAAGTCACTGTTTGACGCCCACCATATAAGGCAAACTTCCTCAGGGTGTTTGGCTGGATACTGCAGGGAATGTGTGTTGACGATCCAGAAGCTGTTCGGCACATCTATGGAAAAGCACACATAATTACTACGCAGTATTCTACGTTTATTACATTGTCAATAACTCAAAAGCTGAAAGAAAACATAGTTTTGCCCAACCGCTAGGCCAAAGTGTTTCGCTGAAATTTTTATTGGAAACTAGACTCGAGTCCAAATCTTTTGAGCCTTTGATCGACTTTCTAGCATTTCTGGTTCAAAAGTTATGATCTAAAATAAACAAATTAATTAATTATCTAATTGGCTAATTAGTCAAATATTTTTACTAACTTATATCACAACTTTTGAACCAGAAACCCCAGCAGGTCATCCAAAGTATCAAAAGACTTGGATTGTAGCCTAGTTTCCAGTAAAAACTTCAGCGAAATACT
>JGI24021J15306_10009265_pt1 | contig 12170 bp, 4 predicted proteins | sample Ectturendosymbi1_FD_15306 | JGI IMG/M metagenome (IMG submission 15306)
CGATTCTTGTCTACCCATATCTTCAACTTAAGCACTGTCTGTGCACACTGCACAAGTAACAAAAACCAGCACGCATTGATGTTATTTAATGGAAATCAATTTCGCCATACGGCATCTTCAGTCCAAGAGTTGGACACTTGGACTGAAGATGCCATATGGCGAAATTGATTTCTGTTAAACAACATCAATGTGTGCTGATTTTTGTTGCTTACAGCACAGGTAGTACTATATCTGTAATGGTATCATATCTTAATCATACTTCCTGCTAACAGCATGATTACACAGCTACAAAGTTATGAATATTATATTATATCTACTCATTATAGCTCAGTTCTTCTTAAATTACTACACTTCACAGACCCGGTTGGTCATTCTGACTAGAAAGTAAGATGTTGTGGTTGTTAACGTTTTTCTTACTTCTACAACAATGGTTCTCAACCATTTCGTTGAAGCGAGCTAAATCCAGACCTACAATTTTGTTAAAGAGCCACATTATAAACTTACCACAAGTCAACTGACATGTTTTGTTTTGTTGCACTAACAAAGTCTTTTACACAAAATATTAGAGGTGTTACTGAATGACTGCTAAGAGCTGCACAAAGCATGCTTGGGAGTTGCATGCAGCTTTTAGAACAGTGTGTGAGAACCATTGTTCATCAAGTAACATCACGCCTTCCAGCTATGATGTCACAGCCTCAGCGATTATTAAACCAAAGAAACAACAAAGGCTCTATTCCAGTCTGGTGACTCATAACTCATTACAATCGTGTTTAGTGTGCTAAAAAGAACACTGTTTTAGGTAAAGTGTGTCTATTTGGCAAAACAGTTAGCATCTAGGAAGGAACCTGGAGCTACCTCTCAAATGGACAGGGCTCTGGCTCCGGTCCTAAGTTTTTAATAGAGTTCTGGCTCCAGGCAGAATGCCCAGTTCCGGCTTCAAAGCCCTGATGAAAAGACTGAAATCACGGAAAACCTTAGCAATGATAGAACAGGAATTTGACTTAAAATCAGAAAATTCACTTGGAACAACAATTTGTGTCAACAAAAAAATAAATTTTGCAACAGAGTGAAACATTTACGCTTCAATAGATATTCACCAATAATGAAAACGGATTGTTTTTCAAAATGTCCAATGTGACTCCATTGAAAGCATTAGTTGTACAAGCTCATTAGGCCCAAAAAGTATATAAGTTTAACTCACCCAAGTTTGATCATGTTTATCATGTCAAAGTTTATGACATCAAATACTTTCAGAGCCTGATCATCTGAAACAGTGCAAAGAAGTTCTCCATTGTAGCTGGCAGCCATGTACGTGATGGCACCCAGGTGGGCTCTGAAATACATTATCCATAGGTTGATTCAGAATTTCCTAATATGTACAAAAAAGCATGTTCATGCATGCTCATTGCTCACTATTGAAGAACAGCATGCTGGCATTGACAACTGCAAATGTTTCAAATAGTTTTATAAGTCCATACTATTAATGCAGATGCAAACTGGTACAGACAAGAGGTGCATTGATCACAATATATATATAATTTAACCAACAAAATTAGTTGATGTACAAGTTGTAAAAGACTTAGACCTCTCATCAGAAACGTTGTCAAAAATCTAGAGGTGGATGGCTCACTTAAATATTACAGCATGAAACATCCACACAGAAGTATTAAATCTGCCTGATGCCACGCTTGTCCAACTGCTATTAGCTGGCAGTCATGGAACAACTACCGTGGTAAAATCCTGATTGGGTGAAATTAATTTGTATGCATCAAATTAAGTTTTAATCAATTTAGACTGAATTATCTTACTGGATACCTGGTAATTTTGAGTTATTATATTTGTACTCCTGGTTCATGTGTGCTTCACTAATTCATTCTCATTCACTTGCATGGTTTTCAAAATTTGCTTTCTGATGCCTTTTTCATTGGCAGCTCTTTGGTTATTTTTACTTGCCATTTGTCTATTTTTGAAGCTTATCCTTACATATGTTGATTTTTCCAATTGGTTGTTTTACTGTAGAGTTTTACTTTTATTTGTTTTCTTATTTGTGTGCATTTTGACTTTGTCGCTTTGTACCTGTTGTTTATTTGTTTCAATTTCTGGTTGATTTATTTGATTATTCTTTCTATTCTTTAATTCATGTATCCTTGGAGTGTCACAGTTGACTGCCATACTAGTTGCACTCCTGTCTATGTGTGTATGCATAGGTACTGCCAGTATTTTTTGGTTGAGCTCACATTTGCAAAACTTGCAACAAGGAATACCACTCAGAAAAATGTCTTGGAAATGGTCTTACCACAGCATCATTGATCAGGACTCTTCACAGAGTATCAGTATTAAACACTGACTTGCAAAGCTTTGTGGATTCCATCTGGGCTGTGTTTCAAACTGCCAAAACCACTCTAGTAGCAGGAAAACAGGCTATTTGTTATTTCCCTTACTTCATTTTTCAGTCACCCATTGTTTATGCTAAATGTTATTGAGTGTTCTGTGGTTTCAATATTGTCACACTGCGTAACATAAACTTGTGGGATGATTTTATTTCTACTTCAGCTTCTTTAGGGCCAGTTACATGTAGCAACTAGGGATGTGCATTATGGAACATTTAGAGCATGGGTTGGCAACTTATGGCACTATACACTTGATAGTTTGTTTTAGATTGTTGTTCCTACCTATCTTTTGTAGGATAATTAGCTGTTTACTTACTACTCTCAGTCAAATATTTTCAGCTTTTTTAATACTTTGACGTCTAGCAGGAATTGGGGATTCTTGCGCCAAAACAACCGGATCGCACGTGGCTTTGCATGAACATAACTCGGGTGCCGAAAATAGTGGAGGGCTGTTCAAAGGCTCAAAAGACACGGCAAGTCTTCTAGTCTGCACTTGAAAAAAATTTTTGGTTGGGGGTTGTGGATTTTTTGTGAGTGACATCATAAGTGGAGGACTTTTAGGCCACCTTAGCCCACTTCATCTGGCCAAGGCCCAAACCATTAGAGTATTTCGCTAAAGTTTTTACTGGAAACTAGGCTACAATCCGAGTCTGTTCATACTTTGGACAACCTGCTGGGGTTTCGGCTTTAAAAGTTATGATCTAAAGTAAACAAAATATTTGACTAATTAGCTAATTAATTCATTTGTTTATTTTAGATCATAACTTCTGGACCAGAAATGCTAGAAAGTCGATCAAAGGCTCAAAAGGCTTGGGCTCGAGCCTAGTTTCCAATGAAAACTTCAGTGAAATACTTTGGCCAAGTGGTTGGGCCCTAGGTCAGGTAAGATGAGCCAAAATGGCCCAAAAACTACTTCACTTATGACATCACTCACAAAAAATCCCCAATCCCCAATCAACGAGTGCAGACTAGAAGACTGGCCGATCCGTTTGAGCCCTTGAACAGCTCTCTAGCACAATCAGTAGAGGAGCCATGGCATTGGTAAGGCAACCGAAAACCAATTTTAGGCCAAAATCCAGGTACGATATATTCGTAGACCGGCCGTCAAAGTGTTAATGTACTTTGCTAAGCAGAAGATGCCTACTGCGTACACCCGGGCTAAACATAATTTATTTTTTTAACATCATAATGCCCAACCTTGGCTGTTAAAGCATTCTTTTTAAGAGATAGTCGCCTAACACAAAATATTCAAGGTTTTTACTTTAATCATTTTTTATCAGAGTTAACCACTTTGCCTTGAAACTAAACTTCCATTTAGCATAAAACTAAATCAAGAACAATCGTGCCAAGGTTTTTCATCGTCTTTTTGTTAAACTTGTTCTTGCTTCCATTTAGCAACCATTCTTATTTCAAAGCATAACAACCATAAAGCTGCTGCAGTAAGCTTTGCAAAATGAGAGAACATATTCTTTTTCTACAATTCAAAACAGGGAACTCCCCCTTTGATACTGAAGTATGCAGTACAATGTCTGGTATAAAAACGATTCCTATGATGTTTTCTATTCAGGAATTCAACTACTTCTAACTAAAGTAAATTGACACTCTGCACTATATCAGCCAAAATATAACATTAATTGTAAGTCAGGGTTCCTATGCAATTTTGATGATAAATTTCCAGACTTAACTTTCCTGAATGACATACCCAGGTCAAATACAAGCACTATGAAATTAGCTGACATGATGAAAGTAAAATCACCAATATTATCAAAAGCATCAGACTGCAAATGAAAAGATCAAGTCTGGAAAATTATTTCCTTTTTCACACTAACAGACAAAAGGAAATGTTTTTTCTGACTTTGTAGGAACATCGGTAAGCGCAACTTTAGCTTAGCTTTCTTAAAAAAGGGCTACACACATGACTGTATATTAGCTAAGAACGGTACTTACTGCAGAGTTGTGCTCAAAAACCTTGGAAAATAATGATAGTGTAATTAATTTATAAGAAGATAGTCAAAAAATATATACCTAAAATGCTTTACAAACTCAATTCCCACTTCTTGTTTTTTCCAAAACTTCAGATGGCCATCACAACTTGCAGTCACAACAAAATTTGTTTTAGTCACAATAACAGATGTGATGGCATCACGATGCATGTAACTTCTTTCATAGCGACTACTCTTGGGCATGCCAGCCAAATAAACTTGCTCAAACTCCAATACTGTAAATATAATAAAAATAAAGATTGAGAAAGCAAATACATGAAAGTTTTGCCTTCATTGCAAACAAATTTATAAGAAACTTTAATAAACAATAAAATTGCAAATAATTTTTTCACTGTTGTGCAGTGGTGCAACTAGAAATAATCAAAGGGTTTGGCAACGAACTACGAGATGCTATAAGTTTTGAATGGGGAGACTCGTTAAGGCTAGGCTAGTTTAGCTTACAGTAAAGTGACGAATGACGATCTTATTGAATCACTGGGGATGTTATGTGACAGTAGTAATAAAATGTCAGTAGAACCAGCTAAGCTGGGTGATAGGAATGAAAAATAATACAGTGATGCAATAAGAACCAGACAATATGTCAGTAGAACCAGCTAAGCTGGGTGATAGGAATGAAAAATAATACGGTGATGCAATGAGAACCAGACAAAATGTCAGCACGAAACTTGCAAAATTAATGCACTAACTATAAGCATGAAGTCGAAGCTCTTGGACCAATGTTGTGCTTACTTTGCGGGTTTCTCACTGCCATTGCACCTTATTCCTTTCACATAACTGTATTATTTTTTGGTATTGTCACCAAGCCTAGTTGTTTTTGTTGAAAATGTATCGCAACTGTTACATGACGATCTCATTGGTCCTCTATGGGAGCCCTGTGTTCATGGAACACAGGTGTTTTGTGATGGGAATCTGGTGTTCCATGAGAATTTCCACATGTTGCATGACAACCATAGTGGCAAGTGACCCATGAAAAATATAATCTTTACAAAGTTGACCTGCTATTGTGATGATACACTTCATGTTGACATGTCATTATGATCAACACAGAGTTGAGTTTATTGGCACAAAGATTAGACTTTCACACGCAAATTAAAGTTAAAGTGCTAGGAGACCTAAAAAAACAATGGTAAGAAGGTGTTAGTATTGAGCAGGATGTTTGTTTTGCAGATGCAATGAAAGGGGGCAAGTGCTGCAGTGTTTCTAATCTGGTGGAAGTCAGTTCGTGAATGCTACCGATGCCTTCTAACTGTCAGCAATATTATACCACTTAACACCTTGAGACCCGGTCTATGAATATATTGTAACTGGATTTCAACCTAAAACCAGCAGTTTTCGGTTGCCTACCAACGCCATAGCTCCTCCGCCGATTACACTAGAGAGCTGTTCAAGGGCTCAAAGGAATTGGCCAGTCTTCTAGTCTGCACTCTAAAAAAAATTTTTTGGTTGGGGATTTTTTGTGAGTGATGTCATAAGTGAAGTAGTTTTGGGCCATTTTGCCTCATGTTACCTGGCCTAGGGCCCAACCGCTAAGCCAAAGTATTCGCTGAAGTTTTCGTTGGAAACTAGGCTCGAGTCCGAGTCTTTTGAGCCTTTGATCGACTTTCTAGCTTCTCTGGTTCAAAAGTTATGATCTAAAATAAACAAATTAATTATCTAATTAGTCAAATATTTTTACTACTTTTGATCATAACTTTTGAACCTGAAACCCCAGCAGGTCATCCAAATTATCAAAAGACTCAGATTGTAGCCTAGTTTCCAATAAAAACTTCAGCGAAATACTACCATCGAATGGTTGGCCCCTAGGGCCAGGTAAAGTGGGCCAAGGCGGCCTAAAAGTCCTCCACTTATGACGTCACTCACAAAAAATCCACAACCCCCAACCAAAAAAATTTTTTTCGAATGCAAGCTGCAATACTTGCCAAATCTTTTGAGACTTTGACCGGGTCGGTAGCGCTTACCAGACCGGAGAAATTCCCATGCAAAGCCACATGCGTTTCGGTGTTTTTTCTTGGAAATCCCCAAAAGCGGCCAGACGCCAAAGTGTTGATGGAATAACTTCGGTATTCATTAAATTGAGAAAAACTTGTCTGAAGCCTTCAACACCAAAATGTACGGTAGTGGAACAGTGATTCATACATGACATTCATTGTCAAAGACTTTCCTCACTTGAAAATATAACAAAACAGTGATGTTTGGACTGCAATAAAGCAAGTAACAATTTTGACAGCACATAGAAAGAAGAAAAAATATATTTGGATAGCATAATTTTCTAAACACTTGGCCAATATGCTCAAACTAATCAATTCTGAAATTCTCATTGTGTAAAGTACATTAAAGCCAATGCAGCCAACATTATTATATAGTTGACATTTTCTAATATGCAGTACCCACTCCACTACAAAGGAACTCTTTTCCGATGATAATATCCTTAAAAGCTGCATACAGCTTATGCAAATGACATTTGATTGATTCATGGTAAAACAAAAACTGAAAAACAACATATGAGTTAGAGTTCAAATATCATTAGACAAGAATAGAAGTTTAAGTCAAACCACACGCAATGGCTTAAGTGTGAATCCAGACATGGGAAAATTAGGTATGAAATTTCATTGCTATAGTTTGATTAAGACACTTGTCAATAGAAGGATGAAGCTTTATTGTGAGCATGTGGATAAACCAACAGTTCAAAATCTAAGTTAGTGTACTGTATACCAAAATAAAATTAAGTTTGCCATAAAGCTGGCAAAACAAGGAAAGCACAAACAACTTCACTGTTTTTACAATCATCAAAAAATACTCATCAACACAAAAGCCTTCATTATAGTTACTTTCAACACTTTAATTACTGCATCATGCAGATCTACAGGTTTGGTGAAAGCAACCAAAAATGCTCAGAATGGGTCAACATTTCAATCGCAACAACTACCAACTTGATGGACATGGCTATGGTGATTTTGGTTGCCTTTGGTGTGCTTGTGGCAGTCAGTTGCCGCATTTGACATTACCACCATTGATATTATTTTTCTTCCTGGACATACATGTTGGACATATCTGCAAGTGTAACATCACGGCCATCTTTGATGTGACCATGATCCATGCAACAATAAAACAAATGCAGGCAAATGCCTAGCAACTGGCAGGTTTTTTTCTGGCCTTAAAAGTGACTACCAAATATGAGATCAATATAATAATACAGAGGCACAGCAACTAAATAGTGAGGGGATAAAAATGGTAAAAACATATTTCAGTGACAAATTCAAATTCTGCTTATGAGTGCGTACTCAAGAAACACGGTATCTTTTATGTCTGATACAAGCGTACATGATTATGTTTTAAGTTCTTGTTTCAACTTTGTTTTAAGGAAGTATTTTGACTCTGCAACTCTCATGGGATCTTTCTCATTGATATCAACACAGGAATTCACACTGCAAAGATGTCAAAAAGCATCCCAACAAGTCATGTCCACAGCAATGACACTTGATCTTGCATAAAACTCAAGACTGAATCCAAACCAAATAGACAATAACCATCTATTCAAAAGAACCCAAAACTGACTCGTAAACACCAGCTGTTAAAAAGACTTATCAATACAGCATAAAAAAAGAACTTCTCAAGCTGAACAAACTGACAATGACATTACTTGCCTTTTTTCTTTTTATGAGGAATAGTGCTTTTATCACCATTGACATCTTCATCAGAATCTTTATTTTTCCTTTTACTTTCTGTTTTTTCACTTTGCATCCTTCTGTTTAGAACAAATCCCTTTGAAGAGCTTATAGGAAGAAACAAGAACAACACTGCAAAAGTTTTGCTAATACTGAGAAAATCTGGAAAAACACGAAACTTTGTTTGCTTCTTGACCCTTAATTTGTGTTTTCACCTAACAATAGCACTACATTAAAACCTTCTACGATCAACATTTTTATGTTTTGTTTCAAAAAAATCAAGCAATGTCTAGCTACCATAGCACATCATTTCAGGGCACACCACAGAATTGACAGATTTTTTTTGAAAGGCCAAATCTTCAAAGAAAATGAAACAAACTAAATTGCTGAAAAACCCAACACTCTCGTGAAAGGCAGTGACTATTCATCCACGCTGCATGACACGTTTGGAATAAAACGGTCAGTTTGTCACTGAATCGGTGTCAAACTGACAGGCTAACGGAAAGGTTTGAAGTCTGCTGTGCAAATGGTCTTGGGTTCACCTCTCATCTTGGAGCTTTGCATTTTCGTAATAGAGACTGCTTGTACGTTTCACTTCATGGGGCCACTTTTTCTTTACTTTTTTCAAAACTTTCCTAACTTCTGCTTTAGGGGTTAGCGTTAAGTAAGTGTTACCTTAGCATTACCTTCGTGTTTCATAGGTTAGCATTAGGGTTCTAAGGTACGTGTTAGGTTTTTAGTATGTTTCTACCAAGCCTACTGCATTCTCGTCATGCGGTTCTATCACGTTACAGAAGATGGTCAAGTAAGGTTTCAAATTTAAAGATCCATCGATAGTCCTGCAGATACTACCCACATGAAAAGGGCCAAAAAAAGCAAACTTTTCTCTTGACAAAGCTAAATTTATCACATAATTAGCCTTTTAACAACTCAAATTCACTTAAAAATAAATACGTCTTTGAACACTCAATTGCAAATGTACTGATGATGGTAGCAACAGTTATTGAAACGTTTGCAAAAACAAAGCGGCTCCAGAACTACCCATGGATCTTCCTGTTTCAAAACTTATTTGACCATACCGTCTCGCATGAAGTGGTTCAAATAAAGCGGTCACTTTGTCATTCAACTGGTGTCAATCTGGTAGCCTACCAGATAGGTTCCAAGTCTACCATGTCAATGGTTGAGGGATTGCCTCTCAACTTAGCGCTTTACATTTTCGTAATAGTGACTGCTTGGACGATTGAATTCATGGGACCAGTTATTCTTGACTTTTTTCAAAACTACAAACTTTTGCTTTCAGGGTTAGGTTTAAGGGTTAGCGTTAGGTTACCATTAGATTAGTTTAGCATTAGGTTAGTGTAAGCTTAGGGTTAGGTTAGTGTTAGCTTAAGGTTAGATTCTATTTGATAAGGACTGAAGATGTGTCGAACACGAAACTAGTGTCTTTGTGCAAATAAATTGCGACTGATTTGCTTGATGTGTGGTCACTGCTGTGGCTTTGCTATTATTGCTAAATGATGGGTGCAAGCTTGAATCGTTGCAAAGGGATGGAGGACCAGGCTGGAGATTTCCTCAAACAGCTGTCTGCAAAGCCAGAACTTGTTTTGTTGGTATGGTTAGTGTTAGCTTAGATGTCGAATAAGGTTTCAAATTTAAACGTCCATCAATGGTTCTGTAGCCACTCCCTTACAAAAATGTCATTTACATCTATCGCTTTAGGCTATTTGTCACTTTCATTTTTACTTGCTATGTTAAGAAATAGAATCAGAACATTAATCACTGCTATTTGATTTCATACATCTGTGTGTTGGGTTTCGCTAGACAAGGTTTTTGCAAGACTCTTAAAACTCTGGCATGAAATATGTCAGATCGTAGTAAGTTAGAACAATCATCATCTGCATAAACACTTGATGATCATTGGGTTACTAAACTTGCATATATGACTGACACACTTGAAAAACTCAATATTAAAATGCAAGGCCAAAATGAAAATAAACTGACATGCTCTCAATCTGAAACCCTTTTGCAGATCTACCAACAACATTAAAAAGAAGGATAAGTAGGCTACAACAAATGAATGATCGACATTGAGAACTCTTCATTATCATTCAATCCTCTTGTCTTCACAAGTAACAGGATGGCACCTGAACACACCAAGGTCAACACACAGAACATAGCTTGCTTAGTGACATTGAAATTGTTAGGAAAAATTTCAAACGTTCTGCAGCAAACCTGAAATAGTGCGGTACCTTTATCTTCTCAAAACTGCGTGAATGTGTGTTTCATTAACTTTTATCCATCGGCCAGTTGGGTATGAATGCAGGACGTCTCAAATCGTGATACCAATTTGTGCTTGTCGCACAACAACTCACCAGTTCATTATGACAACAATAGTGAATATGCAGTACGTGTGGCGCAGTGGGCAGATCACCAAGGGACTGGTCATTCGCATCAGGGTTGCCAGGTACTCATAAGCAAAAATGGCCAGATTAACCATAAAAAATCCAAAAAATATAGCACCAAAAAAGCCACATACAGGATAAATACACCACGACACCTTTAAAACATCAAATGCGCTTTTAAAAGGCAATATATAGATAATCTATATTCAAAAAATTAAGCTCATTCCATTATTAACATCTCGAAACATTTGGTCAAGCAGAAGAGCAACAGTATTATATACTAAATATAGCAGATATACTAAATCTAGGCTAAAAATATACCAAATAGGATAATTGCCAAATTTTTCTAAAATAAACCACTTGAAATAATGCTGTTTTCTGCATGTTTTTTAGTTTTTTTATCAACAGTTGTTGTTGAGCAGTGGCATCATCATAAAGTTAAAGCTGGAAGATCAATTTCTACCTTCTTAACTTCATCATTGACAGATAGTAGATACATTAACCATTGGCAAATTCAAACCTGCAACTGCATTTTCTTTTTTTTCACAACCTGAACCTGCAATTGCATTTTCATTTTTTTGGTGGTCTACCAAATTACTGTATAATCTAGCTGCTTCGCAGTTTGAAATTTACTTTTTGTACAGTGTCAAGTGTGCAGGAGCGATACAAAGCACAAGCGCAATCCTGCTTTGCAAGCTATACAAACCCTACCTGCCACTGTTCTCTAAATCTTCTGGCACTCTCGTAGGCGTACACAGTTTACCAAATTTTGGATGCCATTGGCTGACTAAAAGCACATACCTAGTTTACCAGTTAGAATCAAGTAAAGTTGACTTTTTCACAATTTCTTAGCTCCTCTCTTTCAGTCTCATTCTCCGTTCAACAAAGTGCACACTTATTCCCATTTTAAACAAAATCACTGAACTTTCAATACAATAGTTTCAAACTTTCAACACAAGTATGTTTTTTCTATTTAAGTTTTGCAATATGACAAATAATTTGGTTTGAAAACTCAAATAAACCTACCTTCCAACAAAAATATACCAAATTTTGCATATATACCAAATCAAAAATTTATATACCAAGCACTTTGAAAATATACCAAATTTTTCAAATTTGGCATATATATAGCCAATACCAGTTGGCAAAACTGAAGAGCAACCTGAAAATGCCAACTTGAAAGCATTAAAATGGCAAAACAAAAAAGGTACCCTGTAAAAGGCGGAGCTCCGTGAACAGCGGAGCTTGGGTGCGGAGATTTGATGACGTAACCGGAGTCGCTAAAACCAATATTTTGCATTGAGCAATGAGAACTAAACAGTAGTAAAAATATTTTATTGCAAAAGGTGATATTACACTACGGTAAAAGATGTCTATTCTGAAGTTTGATAGCTGAGTGTCACAACAGTTTGGGGACAAAAAAATAGGTTTCAACAGTTGTGAATGTACAAAATTTTTAAACATCGTATACATCCATGTATTAGATGTTTGGGGGAAGCGCATATTTATTTGCAATAATAAAATATTTTTCCTTTGTTTTTTTCTGTTTATTTCTTTTGCAACGCAACTTTTTTCCACTCTGGTTACGTCAAAGCTAACACCAGGAATTTGATCACTTGCCTGTCTTTGTCTCAATCAAATCAAAAATATCTAAAAAATGGAATTTGAAAAGCTGCAACAGGCATGATTACTCTAATTTCAATGCAGAAA
>JGI24021J15306_10009267_pt1 | contig 12170 bp, 11 predicted proteins | sample Ectturendosymbi1_FD_15306 | JGI IMG/M metagenome (IMG submission 15306)
CCGAGTGTGCGCGGGACAGTGAGCGCGTGTCTGACGTCAAGCAGTGCGCGTGCACACGGCAACGGACGCGGGTTGGGGGTAAGCGCGATGGACGCGATGTAGCGTCGTCGCAGTAACCAACATAGCTGACAGGCCTTCTGCTGCTATCCTTCTATAATTGGAATGAAATGTTTTGAAACACTTCCTTCTGATTTGGCCTTTTTTTGACAAACTGCCGCTTTCGTCAAGACGTACGTGTGCAAGTTACTGGCGTGTCAAAAGTAATTTGGAAAATAGTGTCAGTTTTCTGAAGCACACATGACTTGGCTTAATTTCATGTTATGCCATTCATAAAATTTGCCTTCTTTGCTATTTAGCGCTGTGTTTGTTTTCCATGAAGTGATGCTATGAAACATTTTATAATATGAGGATGAAACTTATATACTATGATGATGAAACTTTAATAAAACCGGGGTTAAATCTGTTTCGGACTTGCCAATCATGGTGTCGAAAAAGTATCCGCCGAATGACGAATCCGCTGATGACATGGCAGTTGTCCCTGCTGATGGGAACTGCTAAATCAGTGGAGACTTTTCTGTCCAAAGACTTAGCAGCATTGACCTCCAGGCTTGGAAGTAGAAGGTTAGCACAATCAAAACAGTGTACGGGATCTTCCACCTCCAACATAAGGAAGCCAGGCGTGAGCTTGAGGCACATCTCGATGGAAAACCTCTTTCATGTGGCTCCGATACCATAGAGCCGCTTCGGACAGATCGGCCACTCAGGGGCGTAACGACGGGGCGACAAGGGGGGCATAATTCCCCCGGCGCCGAATCGCTATGGGGGCGCGGAATGACTGTGAGAGCGCCTAAAAGTCCCAATAATGTCACAAGTACTTTATTCAATACAGTACATTTGCTTCCGAAAGACCTCAGGTTTGAACATGGGAGGGGCAAACTTGCTTATTGCCCCGGGCGCCATCTAACCTCGTTCCACCCCTGCGGCCACATGCCGCCGATACCTCGGATCTCTTCGCAAAAAAATTGAGTCCACTCACCTGCAGAGTTCTGTCCTGCCGTTTGTTGTCGCAGAAGGCTCAACACCGCCTTACTGGTTCTTTTATCAAAGACGTACTGCGAAATGTGACTGGGTGCCTTCGCCGTACATCATCGATCAATCTGCCAGTGCTGGCGGGCACCCAACCCGCTCAAATTCGCCACGAATGAACTACGCTGTCTCTTGCATGCCGCGCTTTGGAGCATGAACACCTGCTCCGTCTCACACTTCTCATTACACGTGATGAGATGCAGCGGAAGCTGAAATGGAGACATCTATTTGCGTCGGATCTGCTCGATCCCATCGATATGAGCGCAGCGCACTGGGCGATCAGACGTGGGTCGTGGTGTGGGGGGAAGCAACATCAGACAGTGATTTCACACTCGACGTCACGTCAGTGCCAAACCCGCTGGAATGCCCCCCCAACACCAGCCTGGGTCACGTAAAACCGGCTTCGCGCCAGTGTCGGAAGGCTCCACTTCTACTTGCGCAAGGGGGTCTGGGGCCTACAGGTGCCGATGACCAAACCTTACATCATGTTTGCCCCAGACACCGACCTTGCGGTGGGGTACATGGCGATTTTGGTTACTGGTTGCTCAATCAATCAATAATCTTACTTGGTTGAGTGGTTTTGTGAGAAAGATCGGCTAAGGCGGAAAAAAATCGGTTGGTCGTGTCTAATTTTGTGCAGTTCCTTTTTGAGTTTTTTCAAATTAAAAATGTTTTATAAAAAAATAATTCAACAACCACAAGATTTAAATAAAGCCATGATGGTAACATTTGTTTATGTCGTCAGCGACAGCCAAGATTCACTAAATGAAGCGCAACAGCGACACATNAGAGCAGACGATGCAGTGTTGGGAGAAATGCGTTCTTTGTCNGCTCTTTATTCTGTGCATTTTGCTTCTACGACCGCATGCGNTTTTATTTTGTGACCATGGAGTAAAANCGTGTTTCAAGGCCGACGCACAGAACATGCTGCTCGCTGCAACTTATCGTGTGAAAACAACATCTGTAAAAGGTCTGAACCAGGACGAGACGCGCTCCAAGATAATCGCTCATTTCTGTGAAAAAGTGGCGGTTGAAAATTTGGCTCAGGTAGTATTCAATTGTTTGGCGGTTTCAGGCAGTTATAGGTTAACGAGCCGAACAAGACGCTGTATTAGCTTCCGTCTTGATCGAACGAAAATTGCTACGAAAAATACAATTTTTTCGCCGTGTCTTATAGCCTACTTATTTCTGCGCAATATAAGTCGAGAGAGGATGCTTGCTGACTGCAGTTTCTTGAAGCTTCTACGCGTTTTGTTGACAATTGCTGCAACAGAAACTTGCTTCTAATAACAAAGCTCACGCNTANAAATGTTTAGCTTTAGAGTGACTGCAAACCCTTTTTTGNCCTTTACTGCACCTTTGAGTTCAATGGAACGCACCGAAAATGATGAAAGTNACACAATGCGATGCTTGTTAGTTCAGAATGGCGCCAACATTCTTTTGTACCCTGTCGGTTCTCCTGATGTACAAAGCCGCACATCGGCGGGCCCCCAAGACTCCCCCAAGAGCCTAGCCACAGCTCTGCTCAGTTCTGTAGTTCACCTTAAAATCCAGTCCCATGGCCTTAACGATGTCCAAGTTGTGCCCGTTTCATTTTGCTATTGACTAAAATTTTAAACAAAAAATGGAGTTTTTGCAAGGCAAAAGGTCCTGCGCAGACTGAGTGAGTGTCATCTTTTCGTCACCACTCTCTATGCGCAGAATAATTGTTTATTTGTTTTTACAGATACAAATTCTAATTGTTTTGCTCTCCATTGCACGAACGGTCGAAGTGCAAAGTTTGGCATCCTTTGATTTTTTTCGACGATTGAACGACATCTGAAACTTCCTTCAGCATTTTTAACAGTCACTGGCGACCTTCGTTGTGTGAGAAAAAATATGTCAATAAGTTTATCGTTTTGAAAACCAGTAGTTTTGAGATGAAATTTCAAAAATACCGTTAACAGCTACTTCGAAAAGTTACAAATGAATGTACAGAAACGACAAAGCTGTCTGCGTGAAGGACGGATGCGACGCCCAAAATATTTCCCGTCCCGCTATTCCTTCTCACATTCTACTTTTCTGTCATTAAATTTTCTTCTGGCTGAACTTTTAGTCGCGTTGTTCTGCTAGAAACTCCCAACATTTTAAAATTCAACACACATTTGTTTTTATACGCGTTGATGCAAATGCTGTTTAATAAGACAAGCAATTATAAACCAGGGTTTCCCGTCACTTCCCTTTGTTTTACGGCATTAAATGTTTATCGTTTCTCCAAGCAATCGTATACAATCTTTTTGCATTTTCTGTGCCATATCAAATTTACGAAAGTTGAAGACATGTTTCGAGCATTTTCACAGCGCAGTGATGTTGAAAAATCTCATCCTGGTGGATGTGGTATTCTGACCATTCAACTAAAGTCTATTTTGCAAAGTAAAAAACTATCGTGATCAAAAATGTAGACGTAGGTTTATTTTTAAACGAAGTAACCAAAGACGCAAAAATTTATAAAACATTTCCAATTTCAGCCCACAATGGTTTTCTTTCTAATAAATTAAATGAAATTAAACAACGGCCAGGTATACGCCTCCCCGTAAGAAGCGTTGGTTTCGGTTTATAGATCAAATTTTCACCTTTTCAAAAATTTGAGTCTCTAAGTTTGAATGAATTGAAGCATGCACCACGAACGTCTAGAAACAGACAGAAACTTAATCAGATCTACGATTGACTGTTAGTTCCTCTTAAGTTGAATTATGCGTGACGCGACGCATGGCGATGTGTAACTGTGTTGATAGCATTTATTTTCTGGCAAAGACATTTCCAAAACCGCAAAGTAATTACGCCACCAGAAAAAGCTAAGGTGAACAGGAGGAGACATTCACTTTTACCACCGCATGACGTTTCTTGAACTCAACCTTTTTCTTGAGGTAAATGGAAAAAAGGCGGGATTCGAAAATTTGTCTTTTGCCTATTTTGAGGTCGTGCAAAATCAACTTTTTGTGACATTTAAACTTTAGTTTGAAAAATAAAAAGCTGAAAAATATGAAATACCTTGAGAAAAAGCAGTGAAGGAAAAAAGTGAACTTGGTAATAAAGTCGAAAAACTCGAAATGCAGCTGAAAAAATCTATCAAAAACGTTACTCAAAATATCTCGAAAATACTGATATTTGTATCGAAAGTGGTGGATGTGATAAAATGAATTACAGCAACACAAAAAAATATATATCTTTGACTGCTTAAAACAGTAGTGGGTATGTCAAAAGTCGCAGTCAAATGGTTATCAATAGACAGAGGTCTTATTGGGTTGTGTGTGGGTTGTTCACACATTTTTTTCCGAATTCTCCGATCGGGATGTACAACACAGGCAGGCCAAACCCATACACACTGTAGAAACGTTTGCATCGTTTTTGTCATGTCGATCATCTACTTTGTTTCAGTCTTCCTTACAACCATAACCAGTGCCGGCCTTAGCAGATGCGGGGCCCAATGCAAGACCTGGGCGCGGGGCCCAATGCAAGACCTATGCGCGGGGCCCCTCTGAACAGTGATTTTATGACGTTATCGTGTTCAGTCAACTGTGTTACGATCGTGGTAGAGCGCAGATATGCAGTACAGCACTAACACAAGAATTGAGTACGTTTGCGTTTGCTAACGTTTGAGAGGAAATTTGCTAGTTCTGACGAGAGCGTTCTTTGTTAACAATGAAACTTTTTTGGTGTTTCTACTGAATTCTCAAGCGCAAGGTGTATCTGGCAAAAAGTAACAATCTACCCAAACACTATGGCGCGGGTACCAACGCAGCTTTATTAGTTGCACCGGCTTAAGGCTGGGTCTGACCATAATGGAACCAGAATAAACGCTTGTTGTTTGATTACGTCAGAGTCAAATAATTCTCAGTGCGACCCAGGGACGCCGGAGAGCGGGGGCATGACGAGGGCATTGCCCCCCTGCCCTTTCAAAAGGGGGACGGGGGCGGACATGCCTTTTCACAACAGTATTATGAGTAATTTCATGTTTTATCAAGATCGACTTGAAACAAATTTATTGCAACTATTCGCGCAGCCAGAAAATTCAGAATGGTTGTCTATAATGTATAATTTCTGTTAGTGACCATTCTTGTGGTCAACATTGCTGATGAACAGAAACAAGCATGATTGGTAACGATTTTTTGTTTTATATACGTTTCCATTGCCCTTAACCCTTTCGCCGCCCCTCCTGCATCACTGGTGCGACCTGCCCAGTGAATCCTTTTCATGTCTTTTAAGTTTTATTACAGTTTTTCGATCGCAGTGCTTTTAGAGAAATTTGCTAGTTTCCTCTCCAATGGATTTATCCAAGCTTGCGCGGATCAGAGCTTATTGCAGCAAACAATAACAAGTGGTTTTCTTGGAATAACTGCTGCAATTTCAAGCGACATGTTGTAACTGCTTCAATCTCAAGTGGCGGACGCTTGCAATACTGTACCAAGAAGAGGGAGAGATTAGTAACGCAATTGTGATCCAGCACATGCGCAGAGGAATTGAACGAATTCTGAGAACCACAAATGCAGAACCATCCCATCATAAAAATGCATTTAAATGAGCACTTTGGTAATTACGTCAAGTGTAAGCAGGTGTTTTTTTCTAACCTTATTGGGTGATTTGAAGCGATGAACTGGAGGTATTCCCAGCACCAAACTATTTTTGTTCAAAGAAAAAGGCTCGAACTGTCTCGTGTACGGCTGCTGGTAATGAAAAGCTTTGAAAACTCGCTGCTATTACTTTGCAAACACGCTGGGACAAAACCTCGAAAGATTTGTCTGTCGTAAACAGAAAATTGGAGCTACAATAAACTCACTCTGAATGGAAGCAGCTACATTCTCTCTTTAATGGGATCAGCAACGAAAGTAAAAAATAAATCAATGAGCGTGTTACAAATACTTTAGGCAAAATAAAAGATACACATCGTGTTAAAGTACTGGCTCATCTGCGTAACTTCTTTTTCTGAATATTTCCATAAAGTTTATCTTCAGGCAGGAAAGCGCACAACCAATCACAACATCAGCACAGTGATGTCATCATGCAGTAGGACAATTGCAGCATCTCTTAGTCCTATCACAATCGAAAGGATTAGATTAAATTCAGAACTACTGCAAATGTTCCAAAAGCGCAATAAGTTGCCAATACATCTTCTGTGTGAAGCAGATACGCAACAGTTTTGCTTTCAATGTGCAGGATGCCCGAAACTTTTCACTGGAAATATGAGTGTTTATTAAATAAAAGCAAGCAGAGTTGGATGTGTCAACAGAAACTGAAAAATTAAACGCAAAATGGGCTGAAAACTAGCTTGAGTGCTGACGACAATGGCAGCAGCTGTATAGCGCTCTGTGGCGGTCGGTAGATGGCGCCACATGTAAACAAATGGTCACCACTAGATGATGCCCATGAGTAACAAGGCCCTGTGATAGTCACCACAAGCGAATTATCGTAGTTCACTTATCCCTATATAATGATAGTGCAACCTAGTAGTAGTAGAGGGAACTCGTCGATGGAGCTCTGTTGCTGCAGGTTGCTTTCCTGTTAGTTATTGCCCCGAATTGCCATCCTTCTCTTGTGCTTGCCTCAGTAGTTCAAAGCGATGCAGTCAACTGCAACAGCTCTCATGCTTGCGAAATGTTTCAGAAAGAGAGCGAAACGTCATACGTTTTTGTCGCCAGTCATTAATTCCAGCGGAAAACATGCGTTTAGTTAACAGCATACCAGGCAACAACTTCGGGTGTGAATTAAAAAGTTGGTGTGAATTAACGTTGTAAAATAACGCTGGAAAGAAATTGTAAAATAAGGCAGCAGTTAGATTCACGTAAAAAGCCAAATCTTTTGGTGTCTCTTCTGCATCCATATGCAAAAAATTTCCGTGTTCCAATGCATTTTCTTCTCAGAATACACTGCTCAACAAGTTTTTGACGAACATCAGTTGCGATGTATACGAATCTGGAAACCGTGTTTCCTTGCCCTTGGCACGTCAGTCAGTCTGTCAGTTCAGTTATTAGTTTACAGATGAAGCAGCTTTTGCCAATACAGCTTAAGCTATTTCAGTATTTTCTCCGTTGACCTTTGGCGTCTCTTTCCATTCTTCGGTGCTTTCCGGTTCTTCACACTATGAAATCATTGTAGTGTCGTTAAAAACAGCAGTAAGCATTTGGTGAGTGCCGTTTTTGACGTTTATACAAGAATGTACATAGGTATTCGATGGTAAGGGTCACACCTCAAAAGAAATAATTATCAATAAATCATGCATTGCATTCACGGGATGTTTGACAACTGCGGTTGTACACAGGGATGCAGTGCTATCAAAAAAGGTGTGGGAACGCAACCAAAAAATAGCCATTTTGAAACAGCTTTAAAGCCATTTTAAAGCAAAACGTTCAAAAGGTGTGGGAACGCCGTTCCCACGCGTTCCCGCCCCACTACGCCCCTGGTTGTACAGAATATGATGGAATTTATGCCAGTGAACAGACATTCCACTTTCAAATATGCGTATAGTCAACGCCAATCTCTATGCTTTTAGCTCTCACGTAGGTTTACTTCTTTTCCTGAGTTCGAGCGAAACGAATGCGAAGACGTTGTTACGTTTAAATAAAGTGGTACATTTTAGGGAAACATTGTTTCTTGTTTTCTGTTCACAAACGCAACCGTGACCGCGTATCGCGCAGCCCATGCAAGTTGTCACATTCAAGGACACACAAACTTCAACGCTTTTGAATATGTACCTCCCAGAATATTTCGTCCTCGTACAATTCTTCGGTGGTGAGGTTGTCCCAAATAGGCAACTTCAAAAAAAAGCCAGTGATTGTTCCGCTCACAAGCGCTATACCCAAAGCTGCTGCCAGCGCAGCTATCTGGTAGCCTGCTTGCTGTGAAGGAGTCCGTCCAGAGGCGACAAACTTGGGCAAGCTGTGAAAGAAAAAAATATTCTAAATGAAAGACTTGCATTAAGCCTACCTCTTCCTAACCACTAAGAAAATATCTTGTGGGAAATAAAAGAAAATCAGTAGTATTTTTGGCCTTCCGTGTGTAAATAGTCTCTTTGTCAGTCTTTGTAAACTGAGGGTGAAACGCTGTTAAATGCTAGGTAGAGCACCACATACATATCTGATCATCTTGTCCATTCATTGTTTAAGTGATAAGTAATTTCTAACAGATTACTGAAGTAATTTATGTAATTCAAGCAAATTAATTTATGTAATTCAAAGAAATAAGCAAATTTGACATTTACACTCGAATATATTCAAGCACATCAAAATCATTGCAATTTTTAAGTCACGTGATGGGCGGTTCAGACAAAATTCGAACCTGTTGGCCGCGATTCAGTTTAATGCAATGCGCTTCTAACTCCAAATCGTAATAACGATAAAGATCAACAAGGTTGACTCACAAAGCGTTCTGCACAAGCAAGAAATCCATTCGCCGATACACGTCATATATAATATTGCCTTTACAGCAACAGACGTGACTTCTAAAATCTCAACTTTACTAAAAGCAAATTACTTGAAATATCACGTAACGGCAAACTTACTTAATCAGGTATAAACTAAAGGTTTTCAAGTAAGTAATTAAGTAATTACTTACTTGAACCCAACCTCATATTAATTCATACAGATAATGCAAACGACACCATTTCCAAAATATTTGCGAGCTGAAATTCTATTAGGACAAATCTTATAATCTTCTTATTATTATCAAACGTATTTTACGTCGTTATAGCAACCGCAGTCATAGATATGGAATAAATGCTTATCACTGGCTGGCTGGAATTTCGGATTCTTTTCCTCTACTGTAGTTGTTTCGGCTAATTTCGAGACTCAACAATGTTTTTTCACTGGACCTCTTAGTGATATTTTTGCCGGTTTGTGTGCATTCCAAATTCAATTTATAGCAATTAAAAGCAAAAGACTTGCAAAACATCTAAGAAAGTTCAGGCTTGGCTTCAGACAATACAAGTTGCAAGTTCGTTGTTGAAACGACCTAACACACTACCACCTATCCTCATTTTGTTTGAGAAAATTCACAGTTTGCTTTATTGCCTTCACGTTTAGCTATTTAAGCATCTAGTATTGTGGAAACGCTTTGCTTTCCGCTTAGCAAACCTTTTTTCATAGAAACGACAACGCGATAGGATGCGTCTCCGCAAAAGCCACAGTCGCGCCAGCCCAGGAAACCGACCTCATCTTCAGAAACGTCAGGGCCGCAGACTGCAATATTGTTTTTTCGTTCAAACCTTGCTGCAGCTTTTGTCCAACCTTGACTGCACGGTTTTCGCTTATTTGTGCAGCCACTCACCTGTCTTGATACGCTTGGGCGGTTGCCGCACCAAGGGCAATAGCACTCGCAATCGTTCCCAAGATTCCTGGCATGCCATGGAGGTTGTGCACACCACAAGTGTCGTGGAGCTTGATGACGCGCTGCAGCAGAGGCTGGAAAGTGATACATGAAAACAGTTTGCAACTGCAAGTGACTTTGCCGACATATTAGTCAATGAAGACGGTGCTGTATAGGCATGGGAGGTGTATTTTCTAAACGTCTCGGAGATATGGCTGTGCAGCCTATATCAGTGAATATCTTAAACTTTGAAAGAATGCCTTGCCCTAAACAACCCTTATAGTAGTGTTCTTGCCAAGATTTCTTGTAAACGTTTAGTTAAAAAATTTGTTTTTTGTTGAAGATCCACTTGTTAAAGAGAAGCTGTTTTAACATGCAAGCAATATTGAAATGCATGATTGGAGCATTGCAAAAAATCACAACAACGAGGTATTTGCTTGCCTGGATATATTTGTATCCAACTGTAGACAAGATTCCTGCAGTTGAGCCAATCAGGAGCGCTCCGAACGGATGAACGATCATATCAGCGCTTGCGCCCATCGCCACTCCCCCAGCCAAGGTCGCGTTCTGAATGTGAACCTGTTGTACAAAAAAACTTAAATATTTGACGTCACTGGTTTCATTAGCATCTACTAGCAAACGAAATCGTCAGTATGCATGTAAATCAGTACACAACGCGAACGAAACGGAAGTAGTTGAGGCTTTGCCGCCTAATCATATCGTGTTCGCCCACTGCGTATTTGGTTGCAGCACATTTTCAATGAGCTATAGAAAACAAGTTAGTGGCAATTGACTGCAGGCATCTTTCACCATCCCCCTTGGCCGTAGTCTATCTGTATGCCTGCTGCGTCCATGAAAATTCACAAATCCATCGTATTTGCATATATCTTTATGTAGGGTTGGCACTGTTGACGTGGTATTCAATTTGGAGGGTTTTCGTGAGCATAGCCATGTGAAAGGGCTCAGTAACGCTGATAGAAGATTATTTCCGGCAGTAAAATCATTTTTCATTGTTTCGTCCCAACAGAGATGAGCATTTTTTCTTTTAATTCTTTGCTTCCAATTTGAGTGAAACTTAGCATTGTTTGCTGCCATTCTCACGATTAAGAAAGCCTTGCTTTCAAAACTGAAGTGTACTTTATTGTAAAGAAAACAAACCATTTTATTCGTCACATGCATAGTTATATACTCTAACACAGTGTTTCTTAAACGGGGGAGGGGCGTCAATAAATTTCCAGGGGGTCGCGAGCCCTTACACACCCTACAACATGGAAAGTTTGATCATGAAATCTACCAATGAATACGTTTGTTTTTACAGCTTATTTAGTCAGTGGGACTTGAAACAAAGAACAAGTATTTAAGGGAGGCGTGGAAGAAAAAAGGTTAAGGACCACTGCCTCTAACAGAAAATTTGAAAATTACAGAAAAGGACAAAAACAACATTGAGTTTGTCCCAATTGTTTTAATTTTCTTCACTCCTGCCATGTAAGACTTTACAAAGAAGTTGCTTTCCGCAGCATCGAAAATGTTGATCTGAAAAACTGACTTTCGATTCGTTGCGTAAATTTTCTTTTTTTCTTGCCAAGTTTTTTATGGGTTTGGTAAAATCTTACCATGTCCAGTTTGCTTTTTTTGTTGGTGATGGAGGACATAGCGAAGGTGGTTATGGTAGAAGCGGACAGGCTCAAAACCGTGTTAATAACCGCACGATGGCGCTCGTTGCCCACTGCCGGTCCGGCGTTGAAGCTCGGCCAGTACAACCAGAGGAAGAGAGTACCTGCGGTGGATAATAAATAATCCAATGAAGAAGAAACCAGCTTTGTGACGCACTAAAGTCCTAACCGTTAAATGTTTGCTGAAAGTTCACTGGAAATTAGGTAATGGATTCCAGATACGCATCGCCGAGTTAAAAATTTAAACACGCCCAAAATACAAAGACAGTGACTGATATTCACCAGACGCTCTCGCACCAGTTTGAACCGTGCCAAATTTCGTTTTTGGAGCATACCTGCGGTTTGTGGCTAGTTAGTCGGTGTTTTTCTGCACCCGCTATGGTGTTGCATCTTTGAAACAAGATATCTGGCAGCGTGGGTTTGCTGGAACACACCGCTAGTGAATTGTCGCTGTTTATCGCAAGTTTGGTTTCTATTTTTCCGTGTACAAACATGTAACTCATTTCGCAGCATACCTTTTAACAGGTAACTTTACCAAAAAATACTTTTTTTTCTTTACCGATCATTGCAAATATGTCAGAATGGTATACGGAGCCTTCTTTCTTGCTTTCTGTTTGGGCCTTTCTGTACAATACTCTGGCAACTGCGAGGCCGAAGTATGCGCCGAAGGCGTGGATAAATATCGACCCTCCAACATCGACGGCCTGCGAACACGGATTGTAGCGTAAGTTTACAAAACACGCAGTTCTCAGAACACATGACGCCGTTCCGAAAAGTCGTGCTCAAGGGCGTACGCAAGGGGGAGGGGGGGGTTAAACCCCCCCTTTGAGCTTGATATTTTACAAAAACTTTATTACCTTCGCAAGTAGATGAAATGTTTTCGCATACTTTTTGCTTGTTAATTTGTCGACTTAATGCAAATACCACGGAATAAATTTGCACGCAAATTTCAAGGAGCATTGTAAATGGGCTAAAAAAGTAATAATTAGGTTTTGGTGGAAATCTGGGTTATCGTCTCCATCCAGAAACCATCCCACCACATTTTGCAGACCTTTCGTCCACTACGCATGTTTA
>JGI24021J15306_10009269_pt1 | contig 12168 bp, 5 predicted proteins | sample Ectturendosymbi1_FD_15306 | JGI IMG/M metagenome (IMG submission 15306)
CCCCCCCTGGAAAAATACGTTGGACATAATTTAAAAGTATTGGACACAGTTTAAAAAACCTGGGCCACTCTCAGAAAACTCTTCGCCGCCCGTGGTGTGCCAAGCTGGTTACGGGCCTGCATAACCATTAAGTGATTGTGTTTGACTAAAGGAAAAATAGCCCTACAGCACTTTTACCCCATGAGGCAAAACAGGGACTACCATATATACTGTATATCGCATCACGTTTTTCTGTCGAAAGACAACTCTTTATCTGCTTGAAACAAACAACTTCAACTGGACTACAGTTAACCGTATCATAAAACTGATTTTTCATCATTTCAATCACTGACAGCTAGGCACCGCGATGCTAACAGTGTAGGCTTACTGCCAAAAATATATCTGAAATACTATGACTTCAAAAAATAATTGCAGTGCATATTGAAACACCACTCGCCTCTTACTTCAACATTGGATGAATATTAGATAACTCTGCACTGTTGCACAGCAATGTTTTAGCTAATGATACAATTCTAAGTGAGACACAATCGATGTCCGCCAAAATCTTCCTTGTTTGTATTATTAAAACATCGTAGGGCGGTCAGACGAGTAGGCCAAGGCGCTTGAGTTTGAATGTCCAAAATAGTAGTCGATTTTGCATACATTGTGTAACACAAGAGATGCAAAAACAAACCTTTGAACATAGAAAAGCTCAATGCTGTGCCAGTAAAGCGAATCCTCCACAAAACTTTCCTAGAAAAATTTAAAGCAATCATGAGTTTCAAATTTGCAAAGAAAATTGAGAAAAAATTTATCTCCTCCCTCCGCGGAGTCCAAACTCCGGTTTTTGTCTACCTCTGGTGCACTGTGCAGATCAATTAAAAACTCGCGTCTAAAAAGTCACAGTAGTACCATAAACAAAAATATTTCTGTAGTCAGCAGCTGCCCTTGCTGCATGGGAATGTTCGTAGCAAGCACTTGAAGTTTTAAGTTGCATCAGAATTTGTGTATACACCACAGGGTGCCTGTAAGCAACAGGCAACTTTGCGACTGCAACACTGATGCTTTTTTATTGTTAGCATTGCATGAAAGTATAAACTGTATACTCATGAAATAAGCACAAAAATTCTTATTTTTATTGATAGCAAAACCGTAATTTTTTCATACAGGTTGGGTACACATTTTGCCAGAGTCTCCGTGCTTTCAGGCGGCCCAAGTGCGTTCTTCTGAGTTAAGGAATTGGAACTCTTAACCATTGGGACCAGCTCTCTTATTTAAATTTCAATCTTTTCCTGTAAAGCAAATTCGAACTAAAATCCAGCCTTGCAAAACAAGTGAATTAAGAAAAGCTATTCATTTTTCTTTTTTGGTGAAAACTAATGGGCTGGCATTTCTTTGCAGTGACTGATGCAACTTTTCTTTTGCATGATATTAAAACCGTAAAAATGCAAGGAAGTTAATAACATTTTTGTTTCAACGCATCTGTTCGGGTAGGCATACAGTAGTATTTCTTTATTTGCTTTAAAGAAAACTACAATGTGTAGGCCTATCATACTAACCATTTTGGTTTGTCGTACCCGAAAATCATGAAGTCATTTGCGTACATTTTATACAGAGAAATAGCGGCGTCGACAGGTATTCGGGCGAAATATTGTCTGACCATCTCGTCATTGGTGCGCATTTTTCTCGACGGAAAAAATACCTTCTTATGTTCTGAGGAAATGTTGAAGAGGTGTTCCAAATATGCTAGATCCTCGGACAAGGTTTCAAACTTTGCAATAAAGTCGTAAGAGTGCCGGCACGGTGTGCATATCACATCGTATAAGTTCCAGTGATCGTCTTTCGGGTTTCGGTCGTACAAAAGAAAATTTACGAAGTCTTCAAACGTAGCTGTGCCGTCATAGGTTTCATTTCTCTCAGATTTCTTGCGCCTCAAGTTTTTATATCGGCGATTTATACGTCGGGATAGAGGTTCATATACGTGAGTGAACCCTGGACCATCCGGTCTGATTTTGCCGTTGTACGCTGAGACAATTCGATGAAATGGGTCTCGAACAGTAATTATCTGTCAATTAAGAAAAATTCACACCGAATGGACATAAAGCAGACGAATCGAGTCATACAAAAAGCAAACATAAAAAAATTGTTGGCTTGGATATATCATCAAACAGAATGAGAGCGATTTGATGTCAGGCCGCGAAAGAGATGATGCGCTGCAATAAAACCTGTTCATTTCAAAGAAGTATGCTTCAAACTTAACCAAGCAGGCTTGCCTGATATAGCCATCATGTTAGTCTTAATAGAGCACAGAAAAAACTCTTTGTTCGTGTTTTGGGTGTCTAATCTCGTAACGTGTATCTATAGCTGTTCCAGTGTATTGCATCTGCATTAAATGGACCTTGGAGAGAAATATAGCTTCAATAAAAACAGATCATGGCTGCAAAAAATCACTAACCACTACATACGACGTTATGTAACAGTTCTGAGACAACGCGGCGAAAATAAGCTAAATTTAAGTTTAAGGGTTTTTTTTCGGCTAAGCTTGTGAGACCAGGCAAATAGTTGTGTTTCAGCCTAAAGCTGTCAGACTACACAGCGAAATTAAGCTCTCATTTGAGCTTCATACCTCTGAAAAGACGCCATGTATTTAACGTACCAACGTTGGTTAGCTTCGTTGGCACTAGTCACGTTTTACCCTTTAATTGCACTTTGATGCAATTTCACCTTCATGAAAACGACTGCATTGATAAACAAACTGTTCTAAAATAGCAAGGATCTTTACCCCACCTCAAAATGTCCAAAAATAACCGTACTTTCAAATATTTCCACCATTTGCTGAATGCAAACGAGTCGTTACGAAGAGCTGAAAGACGTCGGTGTTCGTTGGCGAACTGTATCACTTCATCTCCCACTATCACATTTTTGAAAAAATCTTCCACTGAGAAGAAATTTTCCATCACCATTAAAGCTTGGAGCCAGCTTGTGCTGCCGCATTTGTTGATGTCACAAACTGCAAACTATAAGTAAACCTACGTTATATTTAATTTTAATACAAGCACCCTAGTCGGCAANCAAGAACCGAAACATAAGTCCAAGTGTTGATGTTTACTGAGGACTGGCAGATCTTCCGCCACTGGAAAAAGGATTACAGAGACGCGCGCCGCAGTATACTGGTGACACCCCACTGATACGAAACTAGAATAATAAAACTTTCTTGTCTAATAAGAGTTAGTTCAGGAAACCATGCATGCTCCCAGATTTTTGTTTTTGGAGGGAATCAAATAAACGAAGAGACCATATTCATTTCATAAATTTAATGGAAACCGCTGCAATCAAAGAAAACCTCGTAAGAGAAACTTTCAGAAGCAAGCAAAACTTTTTCTACTTTTGCTATGGGGTAAATAACTAAAAAAAATCGTCACTAGTGCCAATTATCAAATTAAATTCACAAAATTGTCAATAGACCTCCATATTGTGGCAAAAATGAGACTTTTACACAAAAACGTACATCAAATTGAAATGCACCAGCTGCAAATACGGTCCGGCCTCACTAAACCTGTTGGTGGCGCATTGGTCGGGATCCTACGGCCGGTGTATCTTCTTTAAACCACCTTTCGTGATTTTAAAGTATAATTTTTCTAAGTTTTAGTCAAAGTCGATAAGCTTCCAGGCAATATGTGTGTAGTCTTGTGCCTTGCGTATGTTAAAACGCTGTGTTTTGCAATTATTCAGCTATTTCAACTATCAGTGCTGTTGGAGCAAAGAGGCACCGTTTAACTACAGTACATTCATTCTGCAATTTGGAATTCACCTATTTAGGCACAGTAGTTTTGCTTCTGTTATGCATTAAGGCCGTGTCCATAGCCCTGGTTTCTTATTTGTCTCCTATCAACCAATCTGGTGGACCTGCGTGGGCAACGAGCTGCTAAAAATAAGCGCAAGCCAACTGGATGCTCTATGTGGTGAATCATTTAGCGAAAAAGTATAAGCCTAAAGCAGGGTGGACAAACATGTTCAATGGAAGAGGAGTCATTTGCAGAAAACCAAAAACAACAGCGAACCGCAAAATCAGTTTGTAGTGTCAATAGAGCTACGGTAAAGAATGATCTGCAGAAACTGATACGCAACAAACGCATTTTTTACCAAAAGTAGATTTTTGTTTGATTTGCTATACTTGCTAGTTTACGAAAATCTGGACAAGACGTTGTTAAAGTTGTGTGAATTAAATCTCTCAAGTGTTCATTTGGGAGATGAGGGTTGTACGATTGTACTACAGAGAATAAAAACTCACAGCTATATATCGTGCAAACTACAAAGATTAAATTTTGAGTATTTACTTTCTATAACCTGTCGCCAGAAGTCAACTGTGGAGTGGCATTGACTGAATTTTTTAGAGCCAGATCTTGAATTTCGGTCAGCTCCATTTCTGCAGCAGACAAGTTTGTGACAAACGGTTGGCAAAGTGGACAACCATCACCGACTACATTAACGTTGAATGGATTTACAAGGAATGCAAAGCATTGTTTTAACTTCTGCAAATGGTCAAATCTGGCTTGGAACTCCTCCAGCAGTCTTGCAATTTATTTTTGTATTCTTCCACCTTCGTGGTCTGCAACTACCTCTTCACGAAAAGGATTCGCTCTCATTCTGACACTAGGAAAATGACAGAAAGCTTTTGACAATATGCTGCTTCGAAAAATTTTAAGTAGCATAACTTTAACTTTAGGTTCACTGTTTTGTTATCAAATCGCGTAGACTCCCTGGGAAATAACCTTACGAACTCGTGTAAACACATTGATTAATGAAACACACATTAATTACGAGGCAACGACTCTATCAATTTGAGATGCTGTATTGTTATTCTTCCAGTAGAGCCACATAAAATATGTCGTCGAGCCGCAGTTTGACCACCATTGGAATAAGGCATGGGTTTTCAACCTTTTCTGCTCATGGCCCATTCAGCTAAGAAAGATACTGGCGGTAGCCCAAATCTTGTAATATCATAGATTTCACACTTCTATAGCCTTAGCTTAGCATTAGCTGCTGTGCTATAACAACTGCAATGTGTGCTACACCAATTCTCATAAATATAGCTTCAGCTAGCATTGTTTTAGTAGAAGGTATGCCACGAACGTAACATTCAGGCCGAATTTCTTTGCTATTTGTCCAAAAAATAGCTTTCTTATATCTCATTTGATCATGACATCATTACACCAGCCTCATAATGCTTTCATTCTGATTTATGGCAAGCTCTGTGGCCGTCTGAAAAAGCTTAATGGCCTACCCTAGGCCATGACCCACCGGTTGAAAACCACTGGTAGGCCTATAAAGTATTATCTTATGCGTGCTACAAATAATGCAGACTTAATGTGTATTGTCAGTGGCTTATCATCAACTCGCGAAATGGAGCTGAAGTTTATTTTTCCTCTAAGCTTTCTCAGAAACGGAAATCTATAAAACAAAGTTTATTTCCAAGATAAAATGTTGCTACCATATTTATTGGATTGCCTTTTCCTCTTTGTAATACAAGTACATTAAAACCTAATGCACATTTGCATGGGGAAAAGGGGGTTATTTTTAGAAAATGTTCATTAAGGAATAGTCATGTTATTGGAATTTATGGTATATAGGTAGAAAGACAAAAAACTTTCACAGTTATAAATGCTTTTAGACAATCAAAGAGTTTTAAGCTCGTGCATATCGCAAGTTCTGCTCAAAAGAGTTTTAAGCTCGTGCATATCGCAGGTTCTGCTCAAAATATCATGGAACAGAGTAAAAACTACCTAAAAACAAGAACTCAAAAGAAGTAAGTGTACTAAAAAGAAAGGACTGTTGTCAAAAGTACCTTTGACTGTTTCCACTGTTTCCAACTATGACAACTCTTGATAATTTGATGCGTATTGTTACAAATATTGTTCTGCACGAGTAAGTCTACAATGCGATATTGCAGTAGAACTTTGTTTTAATTGTTTGGCGGCAGTGTCTTCTGCGGACTGGAGCAGTGCAGTTTTGGTGCTGGCCGGGAAACCAATACTACTAGATAATTGCAGTGTTCGCTTTTGCTCTGAAGTGGGCTATATATTTTTGTTCAAGTTTTGGTTTTATACAGTTGAGGCTGTATAGTTGTTTTATGCAGTTAATGATGTGTTGNTGTTTAAAGTGAGTGTCGTTATTTTATTGCTTTGCCGTATCGCTATTTCGTGGTNGTACTTTGAGATAGACCTCATGCAGGGGCGTAACGAGGTCAGATGGCGCCCGGGGCAAGAAGCAAGTTTGGCGCCCCCAAGTTTGAACCTGAATTTGTTCAGAAGCAAATTTACTGTATTGAAGAAAGTACTTGTGACACTGTTGGGACTTTTCGGCGCCCGCGCAGTAATTCGGCGCCAGGAGAATTGTGCCCCCCCTTGCTCCTCTCGTTACGACCTTGACCTCATACAGAACATTGTTTCTGTTCTCCTGAGTGCGTGCTGATTTTCTCCTAAGGTTGGGCTGTTGAAGCGTAGGCGAAGATTTAGCAATTTACCAGGCTGCTATAGGCTACAGCAGTTTTTTTTTAATGAAAATGTTAGGTACCCGGTATGGATCTGTAGGGACCCGATTTCTTTGATTCTAGGGACCCGATGATAATTTTCTCTGATTCTATGGACTCGATTTTCAATTCTACGATTCGGGTCCCTAAAACATTCGGGTCCCTAAAACACCTTAAAAAACCTGGGCTACAGGTATTTAGGAGTTCACTGCGATCTATCTAAGGCTAATCCACGGCTAGGCAAACTCCAAACGAGACCTGTTTTCATGGTTGTTCGGCACACATACTTTTGCAGGGAGCAACAATACCACTACTAAGCTATCAATAAACCTAGTATATTTTCAAGAATATAACCTGGCTTGTCCTTAGCGCAGCTCACCTTTACTTAAATTCTTTGAAGGCAATAGAAACGATTTAGGCATTAATTATCTAAAAATGAAAGAATTCAAACATTTTTGTCCAGAAACAAGCAGGTTGAAAACAAAAATTAAATATCGTTCAACTCGGACGCAAAAGCATTAAAAACATTTTGTTTGTTCTAGTCTTTCAAAAGCACCATCAGCACCTCATAGCGGTCAGAAAACAAAGACCTCATCTTGGGTAGAGAAACGTCGGCACACGCATGTGTCTTGCTTTGCAAGCTGTTGCAAGCAATCTTCAATGTCTTTTTGCGCTCCGCTTGTCGTAATGCCATGGCTTGCAGGAAGGATTTGTCTGGTGCCTTGAACGTCTTCAATCCTCTTTCAAAGCGTGACAACGATATCTGAAAAAAGCATTAAAGACACAACCAGCATCCGGCTGCTTTTAAAAAAACATTTAGAAGATTTTGAAGTTGATAAGAAGCTTGAATCGGTTGCCAAACAATTGACAAATATTGCGCTTCATTACACAATGGATGAAACGGTCTCAATATTGCACATCATACCTGTAATACCCTTTATCCTTACGACTGTTCACACTCCCTGTACATAGGCCTGCTGTCCATTTTTGTGTAATTTTTTTCTCTTTGTTGTTGTGCTGTGTTACTAACGTCTGTCTGATGTTTGATTTAATGTTTTTTATTCATTCATTTTCATACCTGCTTTTCCTCTGGGGAAGACCGCCGAGGCAGCAACCCTAGGAGGACTCGAAATACGTAACTGCCAACAGCAATCTCAGATTGTTCTGCTGGTTCCACACCAACATGGAACCAAGGAAGGTCTGGTCCTTGGACGACCTTTGGGCGGCTTTCCGTGAGAGCAGCCAGCAGGACTCACCTTGCTAATTATTTGTGGGACATTCTGGACACATGGCCAAACCAACTTAGCTGGGATCTTTCAATACGGTGAAATGGCTTGACATTCAGGTCTTTATGAATTTTACAGCTGCGCACTTTGTCGCTAAGTGGCCCACCGTGAACCCTTCGCAGAAATCTCACCTCTGCCTCTTGAACTTGAAATTTTCTGTTCATGTGCAACGTTGTCTATACAATCTTGATTTATGCCAAAACCAGGGCCAGTGGCGCAGCCAGCTCAAAATTTTTGGGGGCAAACAAATTTGGGGGGTCAAAATGTTTGATTTTAGGGGAATAACACTATTTTGTTTGGGATAACGCCTCTCAAAGCACAAAATGACTAGATATAAAAAATGCCCCTCACTGGCTACGCCTATGACTACGTCTGGCTGGCTGAGTGGTTGAAACATAAGATTTTCGCCAACTCTTTATGTCTCAAATGTGCCTTTCATACCACTTTGCAGAATTCCTGAGGTCTTCCTTTATCTCATTTTTTTACTAACATACCATTAAGTTTTCTGTCCCCTTGTGATTTGTTTCTGTTATTTTGTGGATTTAGGTCACAAAATGCATAAATAAACCTACCAACCTGCACTGTTTATCCAATATAGCGACTTTTAGTTTCCTAATAACACTTACCACTCATATAAAATATGAAATCCTTGTAAAGTACCTGCTATGTTTTAATTTAAAATGTCAATGCAAACTACAAGCCCACGTTTGCCTCATAAAATAGATGACATCATTTTGAAACTAGATCTACCTTCTCGTGATACACGTTTACAGAGGATTGTTGTGAAGAAATGCAAACATCCCAGTTTGAATGGCATTTACCCGGTAGGAGTAAAAAATTATCAGTTTTCCTCGTGACTTAAACGATTCTTTAAATCTGCTGTACTGATTTGAAAGAGCTCTCATCTTTTAGACCAAATTCATGGAACAGCAAGCTAAACATTGTTGATGAGAAGTACATTCCGGTTCATTCAAAGGTAGATTCATAATGTAAACGTTTCACATTTCTTTAGGAAGGCGGTTAGACCCAGTTCATTGCACTTAACCTGAACGTCAGATAACTATCTATAACTAGGAATGAAGATATTTTCAATAACGAATTTGGAGTAAGTACTAAGCTATAAAGCATACATAATGCCTTTTCAAAATGTAAGATTTGTTATACCTACTTGCTTAGTCTACTTATTTCTGACCGCGAGCAATTTAATATCTACCTTTGGATACTTCAGTAATTTTGCGCTTCGCTTCGACAAGATGTTGAAAAACATTCCAAACCATCCTGTTAAACATACTCCAACCGCAATTCCAAAGAAAAATAAAAGCTTGCTCATTAAATATTTATTTAACGCTCAAACTGTAAGATCAGTCCTTTCCTAACATGTAGCCGCTTCAACTTGTCAGTCCTTTATAAATACATGAAAACGTTGTCGTGAGTCACGGCTCGTATCGATGCCTCAGGGCTCTACCTGCCACCGCACACAGCCCAATTACGTAGCTACGCCTTGCACTTGCACAGATGGGACGGACGACGACACATGATCACTGAAACACTGAGAATAAGACGAGTGACAAGCAATGACTCGAGACTCGAGTAAAAGTCATATTTGCAAAATCTCCAAACATCTTATGGACAAACCCAGTTACTTTGCTGCCGAAAATGAAAAGTGACTCCGGGTCCGGATTTTCAAAAATATTTGACTCCGGATGCGGTTCCGACAAAAAACGCAGAATCCTGCCGGTGTCCACTCCGAATACGTGATCACCTCTGATGAGCATTAGACAGGACTTGGATTGGATGGGATGCGGACTATGATGATTTTTTTTGGATTTGGATTGTGTCGTGGATTTGGTTCAATGCTGGTAGCTATTTGCGTTGCACGTGTTCGTAATTGAGTGCCGCGTACGAGCTGATTAATCGTCGAGTCTTCTCGGTTGCAGTGACCAGTTTGAAACCAGGCCGTGGTCTACTGGAAAGTGCGTCCGCTTCGGTGCTGGTAGGTCGAGAGTTCGACTGTAAATATATAAGGCCACAGGTTTGAGGTTGTAAATGGCTAAGAGGAAAGTGAAAATGAACGTTTGCAGTATTTGGGCGTTTGCACAAATTTCAGATGATTTTTATTATCTTGATATTTGGCAATGTGCCAGATATTTTGTTGCAGCATCATTCAAGGAGTTGGCTTTAATAACCATCAGAGAAATGTGAGGTCTCAAGTCTCGGTCTCGAACTTCCAGGTCTCGGTCTTGGTCTCGGCTTTTATGACAAAGTCTCGGTCTCGTCCCGAAATTTGAGCCAGGTCTCGGTCTCGGAGGTTACGGTCTCGACTACATCACTGCAGAGGGCTCCAAGGAAAAGAAAATCGACTGCAAATAATGACAATGCGTGTCAGAGTTCCAGCAAACAGGATAATGCAGCAGATGTACTGCCAGTTATTCTCGAAAGTCAGTCCGACCGGAAATTACGGGCCTACAGCCCACTTTTATTGACAATTGCTTAAGTGTAGGGAAGGTGGAGTAAAACGGGCACCGTTTTTTCTTTTCACTGTAAATCAAAACGTAAACAAGTTATTACCACGATCTTTGGTGTCTACGAAGCTGGTGACACCCGAAACATATTTGCACAATTACAACAAAATTCGTAAAGAAATCAAAACACAGGACATTGAAAAAGTTTTTCTTGCAATGTCCCCTGTTTGTCCTGTTCCTCTTAGAAAAAGGGACACAAATGTTGCTTTTTATCCAACAGGCAGAAAAGTCCTGATAAATTGTTTTTGCACCAACTTTTAATGAAACAACCCACGCTCATTTCACACAACGAAAATAGCGAATATAGCATAGCTCATTACAACCAACTTAGATGCAAATATCGCCTGAAAATGTGCCTTGTCCACGGTAGGCGTTGAATTTTCACGGCACCATTTTTACGCAATCTGCACTGAATCCACTTGTGCTTTTCTTTTCCTCGTTGTCACTTCTGCCATTGGAATAGGTGACAACCTAATTATACAAGCTTTCATGTTTCTTTGCTTTGTTGGCATCCTGGAAAGCGACATTTAAACCAAATCGTTTTGCTATAATATCAGTAATTGCTTTTGCATGTCTGCATCCTCCCATGTCCCTGATTGCTTTTTTGTATGTATTTTCTACAGTAAGCATATCGTGTAGGCCTAAATTAAGTTGAAAAAATGACTGCAAAAACTAAACAAACAAGACCAATTTAAATGTTTAAATTGTGCAAAAAACGTAACTTCTTTCAAAAACTTCACCAGGCACGTTGCCAGGAAGGGGTCGAACGGCAACCGTCACACTCCCAAATCTTCCGAAACCTGAACTTTTTCAGACAAAACTGCACCTTGTTTAGTTATCTGGTATTTAAAAAGGACTAATACCACTATCTTTCTAGAAACTGTCAATCAGTCAAACCTTGACTTAAAATGGGGCACGTCCCGTCATGCCCCAGCATTGCTGTCCCATTTTACTTAAAAAGGGTGCTCATTTTCAAAACTTGGTAGAGCTCTGGGTGCGAGAGACAATAATTCTATTGGGCAAATTTCTACAGCACTTCTTGCACGTAAGTACTGTATCATATATTGGACTTCCCCGAAATCTTTGTCTACTTCAGACAAAATCCATACAGAAATTGCACACCTTCAAAAGGCATACATTAATTTTAAACAATCAAACATCTCTTCTGAGCTGAAAATGTTTTTCAAGCGAAACGTCACGTGGAAGAAGAAAATATGGCAGTCTTTCGCACATGCAACATCAGGTGGCGCTGATGCTTAAGGATAAGACATAAATTGATTGTCCCTTTTTACCCACTGTCCCGCACTGCCCCACTCTCCCCTATCGGGGCTTATCTTTCTTGTGCCCCTTTGGGCAATGACAACCTGATGATTAAGTGCTTGAGCAGCAAATTAAATTGTTGCTCAACAGCACAAGCCTGTCAAATGGTGGGGATATCTGCTGTTCCCGTGAAAGCTTCGCTCTTACCCCACCATTGTGTAAGGGTGTGATATACCCAGAGCTGGGCAGTAGCGAGCTACTAAAATAGCGAGCTAATTTTCCAGGAGCGATAACGAGAGCGCCGCTCTTTTTTGATAAAAATAACGCATGCGGTAGCGAGCTATCACCATTTTACCGCTATTCGCTACATTGACGTGAGTGGTGGCCAAAGGAAAAAGTTCGCAAGAGCTCTTCCGTCAGTACACGTTTATAGTAACTGTTCTTCTCACTGTTTTGCGCTGATTTTGAATCATTTGTTTGCGGTAAGCTACCAGCATTAGGAAAGATTTAGCTCAGGTTGCTTTTGACCTGATCGATAGGTTCCACGTTAGTTCGGTAAAAACTCAGCATCAGCGACAAACTTAAAGCAGTT
>JGI24021J15306_10009273_pt1 | contig 12167 bp, 6 predicted proteins | sample Ectturendosymbi1_FD_15306 | JGI IMG/M metagenome (IMG submission 15306)
AAGTCTCATAATCGACAATCAAAAACAAGACCCATTTCAGTTTGTGAGTGTTTGATTGTGATTTTAAAGATGCACTATTAATCCTTATACTTTAAATAAATAATCCTTATACTTTAAATAAAACATGATTTTTTTCATTAAATTATCTTTAAATAAGCACGAAACATGATTTTTTTCATTAAAATTCTTGTAAGCAAATTAGAAGGCTGGAAAGGACGGCACTTTAATGGTCGGTCCCGGGCGGCACTTAGCCTCGCTACGCCACTGTCTTTAGACCAAGTTTTCTGTAAGTTTTTCGAGCGTTGAACAACAAACTTAGCCAGCATAAAACACAAAACTCAAAATGGGCTTGTGGCTTATCTGTAAGCACTTGTGGTTTATCTGTGGTTACGTATGTTACTATAGGTTTCAATAACGAAAACTAATTAGGCAAAGAATGTTAAAGATGGCCACCCGGACTGTTGTTGTAACGCTCCTTGAGTTTTGAAGAGTTGAGCAAGTTTATTTTAACAACCAAAACTCAAGAAACATATACATGATGAGCTCATACCAACCTCAGTAAAGAGCTCAAGCTAAAATTATGTGCTCGCACCAGCAAATATCAGTTTCCGGTTACAAGTTAAATTACAAACCAATCACCTCATGGCATTTGCAAACAAAGAGAACTTAGTGGAAGACAGGTTGTTTTGTCATTTCTTTTCTTGTTTTTTTTATCTTCAATGGGCGTAACTCAACGGAAACTTTTGAAACTGGTTTTGAAAAAGACTGTTTTGGTGGTTTTGCTTGTTGATGCATTCCAACATTTGCTGGAAACAGGTCAACAAACCAGTCCTATTTTCATTTGCATTTTTTAGCATTAGACATGTGTACGAGAGGAATACGCGGTTTCACCTTCAAAGCTCTAGCAATTTTTACGGCAGATTAGTTAAAGGAAATCAGATTTTTCAGTAAACAAGAACCGAATTTGAACGGCGATGAGAAAGAGTGAAAATTCTACATTCAGAATCTAAAACGATGCACAGCACTGTAGTTCACAAATTCTTGTATTTGCTTGATTTTTTCAGTCATTCTCCATACTCGCACGAACAGCAGCCTGCTATCCAAGAAGCAAGCCAAAGAAAATGTTATAGCAATTGAACAATTAAGCAGTTACGTCTGACGCTAGCTTGTAAGCACATCAAAAATGGCTTTATGCAATCTTTCTAACAGAAAAGTACAGAAACGTACGTTATTTGTTAGATAATGGCACTCAGTTCTAGCACACATCGCTGCACGCCTCGACCGCAGTCGAACAGAATGTCACACGTACTCCATGTATTTATCCTTCGTGTGCGTTTCCCTGCGCAAGTGGTCGGACGCAGCTTTAGTGAACGGGTATACCGAGTTGTCGTAGCGACTCTTTTCCGGCAGCGGACCAGGCATGCAAATGCACAGCAGGCCAGTAATGAAAGACAAAAATGCACTGACAAATCCCAAATACAGAGCTGCTCCAAACTCATATCGCATGAAGTTGTCTTGATTGCCAAAGGAAAAGAAGTCGTAGTGGACTATGCTTGCGTACCATGATACCGAAGCTAAAGTCAACGCTCCTGTGTGGGAAAATTTGGATTGTCATATATTTCATAACAGCATAACTATCTATTTAAATAGGAGGGCTTTAGAAAATGTTGGTCACTATGGTTCAGTTTTACGAGTGGCTACCAAACAAACCATTCGAACAGGTTTGTGACAATGACTAGAACAGGGATGCACATAATTTTTCAGAATGCGAGCTACTTATAAAATGAACAAGTCAAATGATCTACCCACTACAAAAATGCAAAGCATATATTTCTTAATATATATATTGAGAATTCTTATTGCAATGTGTGTTTATGTACCGTGCGTACACACATGAGCCCATATTGCAAAACACAACACAATTAACTATGCGTATTTTTTGTCATTTCCTGACTTTACTCGGGCAGAATCGTCCACCGGCACCGAAGGTGTTATAGAGCGGGACCCGAGAGGGTCCAGTTAGCTGGAAAGGTAACCAATTTCTAATGGCATCATGTCATGTGGTATAGCATCCTGTACAAGGAACTGATGGTCTTCCGTGTCACACCTGGTGGGTGCGGTCATGGGGGAGTGCTTCACAGTCCCCCAAAATTGACCTAGATCAGCTGGAAAGGTAAACACTTGAAATATGTTTCAAGATGTCCAGCATAACGCCAAGAATAATAAATGACCAATGCCAGACATTTAAGTGTTGGGACACCCCCACCAGACCCCTAAAATGACCCCCTCAAAATTGAGCTAGATTAGCTTGGACTACTGCTTTCCACAAATGTTGACATTTACTGAAAGAACTATGAAACAGAAAAAGGGAGAACTGACGAACTGTCCCAGCAACAACAAAGCTGTGTTTGGCACAAGGAAGAGCTGAAAATTGGCTTCATTGTACGCTACCAATGTATTGTTTGTTTATACCTTAAATAATTTATTGTGAAAAAAATTTTTTTAGTAAAGCTAGTTGTTCTATTTCATCGAATTTGACTACTTTGACGAGCTTTCTAGATTTCGTAATACAGTACGTTGAAACACNCCGCCTTTCTTGATCTTNCGTTAACTGTTACGCTCTGTTTATCCGCATGGTTTGACTCTGGCACCCGTCATCGCCTTCGTGGTGTTATCACCAGAACAAAAGTGCTTTTATTAACCCGCCACCAAACGTAGGTTTTCTTAGCAGTGACTGGCTTGTGAGGCACTTGGCAGGTCAGCCTTTCAACTTCACAAACTTGGTGCTCATTATAACTCAGGGTAAACTTGCCTGACTATACACAGGGTAAACTTGCCTGACAGTGTCTTGCGCTGATCACATGATGAAAGAACAGACAAAATTGTTATTAAAAGTACAGTATAATCAGCATCACGCCACTGAATCTAGCAATCTAGCTTGAACATTACGTTGCATTTTAATGTTAAATTGTTAAAATGTTTAATCTTAACATTTGTTGAAAATATTTTTAAATCATAGCTTACAGGTCATTGATCGACAAGCTTATTGTTCACGCAAAACCAATAGATTATCAAATTGTCATGCTTTCATGTTAACCTGCCTGTTAAGGCTTTTTACATATTTTTGGTAAGCGAGTATGTAGTTACGGTAGGTAGGTAATTTACTGTCAAAACATCTTCCTTCCAGCTTTCCTGGCTGCGAATTCGTCAATGTCATCAAAATCAGTAAGACACAGTTTATCATTCTCAACGCAAAGAACACTCAGATCAGACAACCGTTCTTGTGACATTGTTTAACGAAGCATACTTTTATTCTTTCAGCTTTGAAAATGATCTCTCACCAGAACAGTTTGTGACCATCAAACATAAGCACAATCTTAAAATAGTTCCACATTTGGAAAAACAGCCTGGATTTATATGCTTGATCATTTGGTACAACGCAAACAAGTTTGACAGCCCCGATACAGAAGGTGGAGTAGGCACAGGGGTCAAAGTGAGTAAGTTGAATTTTGACGACACCGAGTCGAAATCGAGGTCGTCAAGTTTTTCTGCCGACCCCAAGCCCTGAGTTAGATTGCCGTATCAGGAAATCAATGGACTCACAATTTGCAGTATTGTGGAACAAGATATCACTTTGAGGTATTTTTATGGCGGTGCGCCATGCCTCTGAAAGGGTGCAGCATGAGAACGATTATAACGGAACTCCGCACTCTCCAAAGAGCTTGTCAGTTCTTGAATCATTGTCTTAAAACTGTGTTACGTCATATCATAGCGCAAGATTATTGCTGATAAGACCATCTACCTGGAGTATCTCTATCAGTATAATATAGAGATTCTGATCTACCCACACAGCATAGCTAAATCAGCCCCAGGGCGCTTGCGCTTTCCGCACAAACAACGATTTCGTTCGCCAATTTGAAAACTCACAATCCGCAAAGTAGCACCAAAAATCGGAAACCAATGATTAAAACTCAGAAAATATTGATTGAAACCAAGCCCGTAACCAGCTTGGGAGACCAGGTGGGGCAAAGAGTTTTTTGAGAGAGGCCCAAATATTTTAAAAATTGATGAAAGTTTTATACTATGCCCAATACATTTTTCCAGGGGTGACGACAAAAAATTTTAGGGGGAGCTTCGCCCCCTCTGGTTACGGGCCTGATTGAAACTCCGGCTTTTTCATCAAAAATAAATTTTTGATAAATACCTTTCGCTACATTAGGCCTACATTGTGCTATAACAAGTTAAACCTCGTATAAGTCTACAAATTCATCTTTAGTACTTCTTTTATTTCACATCAATTAAATGCAACCTGTTGGGTGACGAAAATATGGTGACCGTACAGTTTAATAAAAAACTGGTAAAAAAATATTTACAGGCAGTTTTGCTCTGGTGATGTTAATTCCGAAAAACAAAAAATGGTTCACGAAAAATAAGGGAAACACTGTATTTTCTGTTACGATTCAATTTTACACCTATTGCAGCCTTTGCAATCGTGAGCTGTAAAATCTTAGCGACGGCTTTTCGGATGTATTAAGGCGAGGGGAGACTTTTTGCAGGTGTCACACTCTAATGTATATTATTTACTTGGCCAACACTGAAAATAACATAGGGCCAGTACCCCTTTGTCGACGGGCCTGCGTACTTTACTCAAAACAAGATGCATGCCTGAACGATAAACATGACTGAAGCAAACATCGCATGTGCTACAGTGCTCTGAATCTTTGCGCATGGAATTAGCTTGCCGTCACTACATTACAGTATATACGTCGTTGCTCGTCAGACACCTGAAGTACATGCTTCAAATCTGCAGATCTTTTCCACTCACGCTGGCGCTGCAATTAAAACCAACTTTAAGTGATTTTTTACTTCCTTGCGCAAGTAATGGCCATTTTCCGCTGACTGCGTTGAGCTGCTGCTTGTAGATCACAGCAGCAGCAGTATTCTGAATGTGGATTCAGTACCATCAGTGTAAGAGTTCCGGAATCTAGTCATTGTCCGCGTTTAGTCGTAGAAGTGCATATTCGCCTCTTGCCAGGATTTTGATTGCATTTTATTTGCTGGTATTGGTGTGGCTCCACCTGGCACTAGGAATAACTAAGAAACGAGGAAGGTAACGCAGTTGAGTTTGGAAGGTATGACTGAAATAAATCTAAATATGGGCTGATCCTAACTGTAGCACATCGCATGGGGTAACAACGAACGGCTGCGTAAACCAATGCCCGTACGCTGTCGCAGGTCAGGTGACACTGCATTCATGCAAAACTGACTTTTTTGCATAATGCTGCACTCTCACGAAACCAAGTCCAAAACCATTTCTGCGTATGTAGTGTGGTTGAAACAACCTGAGAGTAGCTCAGAGAAGTGGTCAAAATCACTTAATGTTACATGGTAGGGTAGAAGCACGTAAAAAATCTCAAAAGTTTTCTGACTATCAGATGTTACTGTTAACTGAACAAAGCATAACAATTCAACTTCTTCCAATCCACACTTCGTATTAGTATATAACAAGCTGTGAAAAGTTCAAACTCGCTCAAAACGTGGTGATTTCCATCAGGTTTCATTGTAATCCCATGTGCCTCTTGCCATGCACCAAAATACTTGGAAAAATTGGTCGCCGCAATAGTATCTTTTGTTAAGACAATGAACCTGGTCCATTGTTTTAGTGTCAATTCGTGAATGCATACTATTTTTCATTATGTGCATATCAAAGGATTTTACGTTATAAAAACTATGTGTACTTACGGATTCACTTGCGCATTCCGTCGTTAATGGACTCTGTTCTTGATTACTTCCATATTCGCTTGAAGTCTGATTTGTTTTTACTTTTGGATCCATATTTAACACGCTTTTACGTTTCACTTCAAACACAAGACATTTGCTCGACGTGTTGAACGTCTCCAGAAAACGATATTTCCAGTTGTCATTAAATTCATTAGCTTAAGGGCTTTCTCAAGAGTATGTTTTCTTGAGCCTTCATGTGTAACATTTTTCAAGAGTAGGCTGAATTAGGCTGAGTTTGATTTGATGAAGTATATTGTGTCTGTAGTCCGAACTAAATTTCCACAAATGCGCGTAACAAGCTCGTAGTTTGCAATTAAAAATTGTTTAGCAATCTTATTGAAAGCATTTAGGTTTTAAACACGCTCATTTAATTACCAGCGGTTAGTTAGAGCTGTCGATGCCGTGACGAACTATAAACAACTAATTATTTGCAAAAATCCAGAATCAAACCTTCCGCGCAGTTATGACAACACTGACGCAGAAGAAACAAATATGAGTCCGGTCAAACTATGCACCGCGCCCTTTCATCAACGCAAGCGTATAACGTTTGGCCTACTATGAACTGAAGTAAATTTTGCCGAAAATCTTGCACACAGGGCTTGTTATTGGTCGAAATACGCGTCTTACGACTTTCTGGTAATAACGAGTCCCCAGTTTAATCTTCTGCTGCAAGGCAGATGTTTCTACCATAAATTTTGTATCGCACGTATAAGCTACTAATATCAACAAATCTAGAATAAGGTGTACGTGTGTGAAGCATGCGATTTGTAATTCACTAAATAAATTACTGTGTCGGCATTAGCTTTGGAATCATTGATAAACAAACTCATTCAACCGTGTTACACAATTAACTCCATCTTGCTATCTGTACAGCAAGCTGAGCAATGTTAAGACTTTAGCCATAAGCATTAAACATATATTACTTTTGTGCATTACAAAATACGAGACGACTAACGGGGCAACCTATGATAAACTTTGCACAAAACAATCTCTGCACTGATTACAGTGATAAAGTACAAGTCGCAGTTCTATGCATGTAAGAAACTCGACGTTGAACACCGCAAACAATGATCGCTGAGGCTTTTTGTTCAAACGCGTTTATTACATCACAACCGAAAAAAAATTCAAGGTAATGTAATTCCGGTGTCAAGCGAAATTTCTGACTTCACGCCATGTGGGCTTGCACAGAGTAATATTCTACATATCAAATTCGCTGCGAAAACTGATGATTAGGGCTTATGGATTCGTTTTTAGGTGTGTCAGGTTGGGATTTGTGTTTGGGTGAGAAAAAGAAAAATAATTTGAGGTGAAAGACTAAGTCCAAAAATTTTCAGTGGTTTCAGTTATTCCCGTACTATAGCTTGTTGTGGGTACCTGGCATCTGACCAAATGTTTTAATTTAAACAACACACATCAAAAAAGTAATTGCCAAACTTTATTTCTTTACTTTGAGAAGCAAAATAACAGACAAACAATAACAGGTCAGAAATTTCGCTTGACACCGAGTCACAGACGAAACTGTGGTTATCTCCCGTGCTCCTATATCTTTTCTGCAAACAGTAACGGTGTCGCTGTAACGCAATTTTAGAAACAGTTTGAAAAAAAGCTTAAACGACTGGATAGAAAACGGGTCGGCGGAAAAAGCAACTGTGTTCTAGTGCTTCCGATAATATTTTAGAGGGTACAAACTTAATTTGGGAGTTTTAAGCCTCCAAAACCTCGCGGTGGTTACATAATCGGTGACATAAACTCTCTCAAGGATCTGGCCACCCTGGTTCCTGGGGATATGCTGGACATTTTGCAACAGGTTTCAAGTGGTGGTCTTCCGAGCTGATCTAGTTCAATTTTGAGGTGGCCACTTTAGGGGCGTCTGGCGGGTGTGTCCCACCACTTAAAATGTCTGGCATTGGTCATTTATGGTTCCTGGGGTTATTCTGGATATTTTTCAACAGGTTTCAAGTGGTTACCTTTCCAGCTGATCTAGCTCGATTTTCTGGGGTTTGGTGGGGGGGTCCCACCACTTAAAATGTCTGGCATCGGTCATCTATTATTCCTGTGATTATGCTGGACGTCTTGCAACATATTTCAAGTGGTTACCTTTCCAACTGATCTAGCTCAATTTTGGGGGTACTGTGAGCACTCCCCATGACCACATACACTAGTTGTGACACGGCAGACCAGTTCCTTGTACAGGAAGCTATACCACATGACGTAATTCCATTAGAAATTGGTTATCTTTCGAGCTAACTTGAACCATCTGGGCTCCCGGTCTATTATTGTCATGTGATTTACCTTCAGTATACCTTTGAGATTGGCTGGTAGATCGCAGTCGACGTATTGAGCACCCATTGACTAGAAGTAGTTTTACGACGGGTGCGTGTCTGTATGGTGGATGCATATGTGATTTAGTGTTTTGTTCAACCTTAGTGCATGACTTCAGGCAGTTTCTATTCTAGATTTGATGCAACGTACTTGTTTGCAAACAGCTTAGAAGCTGACATGATAGTCTATTAAACTAAAACACGGCAACTGGTTGCTGTTTCCGGTCGCTCTTGTAAAGGGTCAACGCTGTTGTTGGCCGTGATTCTACACTCAGTGTACCGAATCGTTTAACGTTACGTTGTTCTGACTTCACATTCAAGCGTATTGACGAATTTGTTGTATTTCTGAATACAGTCAAGGAAAGCAATCAAATTTAAAGTGTTATTGGAGAGTTATTAACGGAAATATTGGTGAGTATCTTTTATATCGCCTTGCTTTGGTTTGGCAACCTGAAGACATCTGGTCGCTTAGGTGGTTGAGTGACCCGTGCTCCTGCGACAACCAGGTTTGCACCTCAACTCGTCGAATCTCCGTGGAATGGTTAGATACAACGCGTTCTTCACAACCTTCAAGACCCTACATCTGCTGTCGTGTTAGGTAACAACTGGCGCAAGCTGCGTAACGTGTGACCCGACACCGAGGTTTAACTACTTTTTGAAAGTTGATTTTGCAACAGAGAATAGATGAAATTTGACGAAACACCGTAATTTTGTTTGCGACGATAAGCTGCAATAGTGTTTACAAAAACATTTTCTTTATAGCTGTATTTACAATCGCTTCAGTGAAACAGTAATGGATCAGTGCAGAGGCGCAACCAGCTCTTCATTGTGAAGGGGCAATTTTCATGAAATTTCATTCGATGACGTTGTCGTGCTTATTTAACCGTGGTACAACTTTTTCGCAAAGGTCACAGATAAAGTTCTTTTCGCAACATTTCCGAAAATGAGAACTTTTCAGTTTTGATGAAGATGCTTGTAAGGAGCTAATTAACCAGTATAAGGACAAAGAAAAGTTCAAATAAGACTTCTTAAAAATAGATTGAATATAAAATTTAATCTTTATTCTTTGAAAGTTTCTGCAAATGTCAAAATTGCTATGCAATGTTTTGCAATTTTTTTTGGGGGGGCAAATGCCCCTAATTCCTCCCTGGTTGCGCGCCTAGATCAGTGCATCAAGTTGTGATCAGAAATACGAAAATCAACAGTGAACAATATACCAAGGCTCGCTTTGAACAGAACACGTTTTGTGCTGTCATACTCATTTACTGTGCGTTTACTGACTTGGCAGTTGCAGGTATTCCTCTGAATGTGCAGGTTTAAAATATTAACTTAATTTACCAGCGAAAATATGCAGAACGCCGCCGAAGCGCATAATTTTTCTCTTTGTTTGCAGGTGATCATCAAGCAACTTGGAGCATTCCATCCCAATGAGAAATGCAAAGGTGCTGAATACGGCGAAGACCGTCGCAGTGGACATCATTCCCCGGATTGCGTTGATATGAGCTGAGAAATATCATAAAACTAGAACTTGTCATTTGCTACTTCATCATTAAACAAAACAAGAACTACAGTACTCATTACTTTGCTATGCGAAAAGATTCAAACCTAACAAAAGCAATTAGGAGCAATACTGGTAGTGAATGAAGCAATCAAATTTGACAAACTTCACATATCTAACAAGGCAGTTTTCATCAACACCAAAGCAAGATTGCCAAAGATTTAATCAGGCAATATTTTCAGTGGCAATGCAGGTTTGTTGATTGGTTTCACCTGACCTGTATTGAAAAACAGAAATGACGAGTTACAGTTACAATTCTTTATTTAAATCAACAACTCGAAGTAAGCCTGTTGTGGTTATGATGTATCAAAAAATTGTGAAGAGGATTTTAAGTGTAACGGACTAGAGACAATTGTTTCAGCATCAACAAACATACCAATTAAACTCAAGAAAAGGAAGCTACAATAAAATATTTTGTAAAAACGCTTAATAGTAGCCAGGGACGCCGGAGAGCAGGAAACTTACGGGAGCATTATCCCCTGCCTTTTCAAAAGGGAGGCAACGAGGGCGGAGGTGACTTTTTCGTAACAATCTGATGGGTCATTTCATGTTTCATCAGGATCTATTTGAAACGAATTTATTGCAGCTATTCGCGCAACAAGAAAATTTATATTGGCTTTCTACAATTTCTACTATTATTTTTGAGGTCAATTTTGATGCTGAACACAAACAAACATATCGATAACGATTTGTTTGTTTTTTACAAGTTTTCATTGCCCTCAATTTTTTCACTGTCTCCCGTGCCATACCGCTGTTCCGGCGTCCCTGATGGTAACGGTTGACTACAAAGTCGCTGGATTTAAGCCGTCGTTACCCAAATCTAATACCGGCGCAAGATTTAAAGTACGTTTAAATTTCTTCATACCTAGTTCCAGAAATAAAGACTTTTGCTCCTCGCAATAGTACTGTCCACCGTAATACTGTATGCAGTCGGCCCATATGCCTTTCCAAGCCCAAATTGGTCCTGCTAAAGATGAACTTTCCGGACCGCTCACTACCCACTGGTTCCAAAAATTGGTAGTTACGACAGCAGCAGTCGACACCAAAGCAAAAACGAAAGCAACCAGCTGCCCGTACATGATCAACAGCAAGCAACAATACACTCTGTATGTTCTTTCAAGATTGTTGCAGGTCCAGAATGTAGTGAAGTATCCAGTCAATGCAAAATGTTCACGTTTTCCTGCAACCTGCGATCTTAGATAGTTTGAAAGCAAAACCTACATTTAAAAAAATACGCATTTACTTTAGAAGGTAACAAACAGACAAACGATGTCAAAATCTTAATCTGGAAAAAAGGCCCAATGCTACGTTTACTACTGTTCAGTTGTCAGAAATTTTTCAGAAATAATAAGTTTAACCATTGTGTTCAACATTTTCGGTTTTCGAAAGCACGCAATCACATATTTACTGAAATATGAGTGGATGTGAAACGACCAGTGTTTCCAGCGTTTTCATCGCGCGAGGTTACCTTAGGTCAAATGCGCAAAATCGGCATCCATTTTATCATCTACCCTAGAGTGATCGCGGCATGTGATCTGTATTGTTGCTTGCTGCTACAATGTGACGCTTTACGCACATGCCGCTCGGGCTTTCCGATCGCCACAAAACGGTGCTGTGACCAGGATGTGAAGGTCGTGCCAGGTGCAGCCTTCACAAAAACAACGCGCGATCGGCGCAGTGCGTTTAAAAAGGAGGAGTATTGTTGCAAACTCTCGGTTAGCGTTGCGTTGAATGTGCGATTCACCACGAACGGGATGTGCGCGAAGAACTACACCCATATATACGTGGCGCGAACAAGCAAACTAGAGTGATTGTGGCGCATGATCTATATTGTTGCTTGTTGCCACAGTGTGAAGCTTTGCGCACTTGCTGCTCGGGCTTTCCGATTGCAGCAGTACCAATGTTGTTCAAGCAAAGTGAGATTTTTTATTGCAGGTGTTTCATAGAAGAGCATGTATCCTTTGGAGCTAGTAGTGCAAAATATCAAAATAGATAAAATCACAAGCGCAGATGTGTTTTAGCATTTAAGCCTTTACAGAAATTGTCCAAAAAGAACACACCAAGTTTCAATGATCGCCGATGACGTCACACAATCAATCAACCATGATGTAGGTCGTGGGGACACTCGCCATAAAATTCCTTCCACTGCCCGTAGATTTCATTACATGGAGTTTAACAGCTTCGAAGTTTTTTGCAGAAACATCGACGATGTGGATTGTACTTTGCTATTTCTCACTGCAGCCAGAAAGCTACGTTATTCAAATTTTGAATAATGGGCTGACCCTGGCAGTATCCACTGAAGAATCGAAGTTATTTCTCCAAGCCCGTGCTTCTGCTATAGACTGCGAAGAAGTTAAGAGACAGCAAAGTCTCGTCACGTGCTTGATCCAATTGTTCCCAAATGCGTGTATTTTGCAATCGGTGTATATATGTGATAATTAGGGCAAGTTTTTGCAACTTTTTTTTACAGCTTCCAACAGCTTCCTAAATACTCAAAATACATGCAG
>JGI24021J15306_10009275_pt1 | contig 12166 bp, 5 predicted proteins | sample Ectturendosymbi1_FD_15306 | JGI IMG/M metagenome (IMG submission 15306)
CGACAGCACGTCTAGCAGTCGACACAACTTTCACCATGAAAACATCAATCTCACGTAATTTATGGGGCACCTGACTAGATAACCTCTGTGTTTTTTCGGTGCCCCGGCGTTTTTTTCTGTTTTAGCAAGTACATTTAGCGCAATTAATTCAGTACCGCCAAATAAATCTATCTATCTGTCTAAGAGCAGCATGCAGCTCCCAAGCATCTTTCATCCTTTGTGCAATTTTTAGCAATCTTTCTGTAACAGATTCTATTTGAATAAGAGGTGATGATGCCTACTTCGTAGGCGAAATATATACTCTATAAGAGCTTACTGTCTGGTTCTTTGCTGGGAAAGGATTCCTTTCGATAGGCAGTGTCTTTCAGTAACAACTCTAANANTTTGTGTAACAGACTTTGTTAGTGCAATAAAACAAAACGTGTCAAGTGACTTGTGGTAAATTTTTTTGCGCGGCTCTCTAACAAAATCGNAAGTCTGGATTTGGCTCCCTTCAGCGAAAACGTTGAGAACCACTGTTGTAGTTGTANGAAAAAACNTAAACTGCCACATCTTACTTTCTAGTCAGAATGATCAAACTGGGTCTGTNGTAGTGTAGCGATCTATAAAGAACAGAGTTATAATGAATAGTTATATGATAAAATATCCATAATTTTGTAGCTGTGTAATCATGCTGTTAGCAGGGAGTATGATTAAGATACGATACCATCGCAGATTTTAGCGTGAAATGCACGGCACGCCATTGTAAAGTAGAAATTTTTATTAGAAGCCATTAGGCCTACTAGATTACTGGCAAAGGTCATTAGGAAGCATTACGTTTACAAGCAGTAGCATAACATAAAAGTTATAAATAAATTAATCAGTAGGGAACTAGCATTGGTTTGCATAGCAATATATTATCAGGAGGGTATAAAAATCAATGTAAACAAACGTGGAATTTCCTTGAGGTTTTCATCTGGGAAAAAAACTTATGTTTTCAGCATGGCAACCAGTCATATTTCTGCTAAGCTTTGCGTGTTAAATGGTGCTTTACTCTGCGATTCATCACTGCTTATCGCAAAAGATAAGAAATAAGATGTTTTCAGCTATTTCAAAGAAGTCAGATGTGAATTTCTTGCTAGAAGTCATGCTATTTCTTTGAACAAAGGGCTTTCAAACACATCTTGGCATTTGTGTTAAATGCAAATGTGTGCATGTTTGGAAGAACACCTGAGAGTCGACTGTTCTGCGCTCTTCACATACTGGTTTGCCTGGGCAGCGCTGTTAGCTGGAATCGTCAAGATTGCAACAGGCAAAGCATGCAACGAGTGCAAAACACTTGGTCAATTTGGACTAGACCGTGTTTAAATGCTCGGACACAAATGTAGTGTTTCAAACAGCCATTTTCTTGATTCTGGTCCTAAGAAATAACAAAAGGCCCTCAGGCATTGACAGCAACACCAACTACTGTCTTTCCAGAAATTGTTTATACAGTATTACCGCTATCTTGATTTACGTTTCTGCTCAATTCTCTAAAATGTCTGAACCCGTGATTGTTGTTTTTTTGATGATTTCCTTATGGTAAGAGCGTTGCTTGTACAAAAACTAACAGAATAAATTACTCAAAAAAGTTTGGTATATTCTCTTAGTAACTATCTGTTCAACTTGAGGCTCTCCAAGGCAATTAAAATATTAATGTGGGAAAATGACCAGAAGCCGTAGCTGGAGCCATGAAAAAGGAGTGCTTGGGAGTTGGAGCCACACTCATGAAAACCAAGAGCTCCGGAATTGAAGCTGTGTCACTTTTATGACGGTTCCGCAGTCCGGAAATAGTCCACGCTGTAGCCGGGCACATAGATGGTCCAGAGTAAAAATTTAACAGATAAATTGGTTTAGCAACAACCTCCAATGATTATCATAGTAAATTAAAGTTTCCAAGAAAATAACAGGTCATAATAGTAGGCTACTGAAGCTAACTCAATGATCGATTAGCGGTTGAGCATTTTTGCCCCCTTTGTGTTGTTTGACCCCCATATCGCACCCTTTGTTTTTTTCAACCCCTTGCTCATAAAAATCGCCCCCAAGAGGGCGATTCCACCCACTTTGGGAAACACTGGCCTAGACACTAACTTTGCACTATGGACTGGGAGTGACTCATGGCACTGTCCCATTTATACACATCATATTACTTTCGACCAAAGAACCTTCAATAATAGAATTAAGGTATGCATAATCTGACTGCATTACCAAACAGTAAATGGAAATATGTAACAGCTGCATAGAACCACAAATGCAATGAGAGGTTTCTCATTAGACACAAACATAGGACAAAAAGGTGAAGAACCCACATTGGGGATAGCAGCACTTCCAAGATGTTGCAAATTCATGAAGATTTCTGTGTAGCTATGTGGTTTTACGCATTNNAAACATGATTCTTACTCATGCATGATGAAAAAGTAAGTTAAACCAAATTATGTCANAATTTATTCAACATAAAACAACANTTCACTTTGACAAATTCCAGGTTTCATATCTTGAAAAACTGATGAGGAAACACTTCTTGCAACTACTGACTTTTCTGAAAAAATGCCTGAATACTGCGCAGGTTTGACAGTTTAAGTCTATTTTTATGCCCGTTTCACAAATACTTTGCAATAGAAGCCCAATCAAGGGTTTCAATTGTTGAATTTACTATTTCTCTTTATAGTTTTCAGTTTTCTAAATGAAACCCAAACAGGAGTTTCAATTGTTAAACTTACTATTTTTCTACAGAGTTTTCATATGTGAAATGCATAATTTCAAGATAAAAGAAAACAGCTGGTATCCAACAGATGCCAGATCCATATTAGCACATAGCCCAGTATCTGTCCCATAAGTACCAAGTACATAAAGATATGCAAGCTAGTGTCAGAAGTATTTAACCCTTTAACGGCCGCGATTGGCCGGCCCTTTTTTGGCCATAAATCGCCAGCCGCTAGAGCTAGAGAACTGTTCAAACCCTCTATGGATTCAGCAAGTCTTGTAGTTGACATCGCAAAAAAACGTTTTTTGTTTTCGGGGGGGTTTTCCGGAGGTGACGTTACAATGAGGGCATGTTTTGGAAGTTTTGGTCACCTTTGGCCGGCCCTGGGCCCCAACCCATTAACCCATTCTATTGGCTCAAAGTTTTGTTGAAAACTAGGTCAAAATCCGCGTCTATAGAGACCTTGATTGACTTGCTAGCATATCTGTAGCCAAAATTATGGGTCAAAAACCCAGTTTTTGACCTAATTCAAAACTTATCAGAAAAGGCATAATTTGCCCTTTCAGGGCAAACTTTGGCCAGCCATAACTCGGCAGCAGATTGAGCTAGAAAGCTGTTCAATCCCTGTAATGACAAGTGGCGTCGTGCAGTTTAGATTTAAAAAAATTTTTTTTTAAACTTGGTTAGGGGGTTTTGGGCCAATGGGATCATGACAGGGGCATGTGTTTTGGTGAATTATATGACATCATCATCCGATCCCACACGCCAATATTGTGGCTCGCAGTATTGGTGGATTCTAGGCGAGAATGTGCGTTTTTAGAGCCCTTGATTGAGTTTCTAGCGTTTCTGGTTCAAAAATTAGGCCAAAAAACAGCTAATTGGTAAGGGGCTTTTCGCAATACTTCTGGAGATTTCCCTAATTTATTTTAATGTTTTTTGGCCCTAATCTTGGAACCAGTAACGCTGTAAACTGATTCAGACCCTTCAAAGTCCCGAAATGTAACCAAAAAACAGCTAAACTAAAAAAAAATTTATGTCATTTAAATGGCTGCTGCGGGTCTTAAAGGGAGATCGGGCAAAAATGCTGACATCAGCAAAAAATAACATAAACATCCTATCATTATATAAGCATTAAAAACCAAACAGACATCCTAAACTGAAACGTTTTTTTTATTGTAAATAACATACCTTTATGAGTCTTTAGAGGGTTTGAACAGCTCTCTAGCTCAATCTGATGGCGAGTTATTGCCTGGGCAGAAATGCCCATCAGAGTGGCTTTTGAGGGAGCAAAATTTTGGTCAATTTTTGGTTTATGAGCCATAATTTTCGCTCTCGATATGGTAGGAAGTCAATCAAGGGCTCTATAGACGCAGATTTCGACCTAGTTTTCAACTAAACTTTGAGTCCAAAAAATGGCCCATTGCGATAGCGCCTAGGACCAGGCAAAGATGGCCAAAATAATGCAAAAACACCCCTACTTGTGACGTTCCCCCCAGAAAATCTCAAACCCAAAACAAAAAAAAAATTTTTTTTCGATTTTGACTCCCAGACTTGCTGAATCTGTAGAGGGTTTGAACAGCTCTCTAGCTCTAGCGGCTGGCGATTTATGGCCAAAAAAGGAGGCGCCAATATGTTGGCTCGCACGGTCGTTAAAGGGTTAATAAAAAAGAAGGTAACACATGTAGTCATACAGTACAGAAAACTGCATGAGGTCATAAACCTTAAAACTCCACGAACTGCCCATTAAAAGAAATGTTAGGGCAATGATCAATGGTGACTGACTGAGTAACTTACAATTGCAATACCTTACCTCACACCAATGCAATAAGTGCAATTCATCAACTGGTTTATAGTCAGTGGTTTTTAACGAAATGTTAAAAAGAACGGTTGCTATTTTACTATGAAATACAATCTAAAATTATATTTCATTTAGCAGAACATAAGATGCTGACTTTAGCAACTCATTTTCATTTTTAGGAGCAAAAGGTTTTGTAAAAAATTGCACAGAATGAAAACACAAACAATAAAACACATAGACAAACCTAGATAACGCAAAGTTGTATCCCTCAAAATGTCTTTTTCTTTACTTTTCTTTTCATTCATGCCAAATGCCACAAGTGCACAAAGCNACTTATGTAGCTACACACAAGATTCAATACCAATTAATGAAATATGAGGATATCAGAAACACTACNTTGACCAANTAAAAAACAAAGCTTGGAGTACCATTGTTTGTTATCACATGTGGCCAATGGGAGAAGCATGAGTTAAGGTGAAATGCAAACAAACATTAAACACAGTAACAGTAAACTTGAAAGTGTTGCAAACTGTGTCTGAAAGAACAGTTCATAGCGTAGCATAAATCATGCAGGATGTTTCAAATATATGTTTTGATTAATTGTATCAACCAAAGTTCATATGTATGAAACCTTAAACAAGTGTTTCTCAACCTGCAGTTCGCAAATCCCCAGGGTTCACAGGAAGATTTCCAGGGGTACTTGGATGGCATTTGAGTTTTCATATATTGCTATTTTTTAATATCCTAGTATACTAGAGGAAAATGTGTGCTGATTGAAAACTCTGTGTAGATTTTGCTTGATCTTGTGTTGTTGTGATGCTGCAATGTGATATCCACAGCTTTGCCAACTAACCTCCGGGGTTCAGGTTAATTGTTTTGACTCGGGGGTACTCAATGGGAAAAAAGGTTGAGAACCCCTGCCTTAAACTGTTACATTAAAAACATGGATGTTATGAAGAACCAGGGTTGTTATAAAAAAAACCCGACCCAAAAAAAAACACCTGTGTTTTTTTTAAAGAGCCCACTTGAAAAACCCACTCATTACTTTTTCTTTGAAAAATCTACTAAGCAAAATATAAAATAAGCAGGACACTTATACAGTTATCTCTAATTTTTTTTTCAATCAAACAAAACGAACAGCAACGAAATATAAAGGACTTGCAAAAAAGAGAAGAATAAACCAAACAGTTTGAGTAAATTATAATGGTTATCTTCTTCAGCTCTGCACAATCAGTATATTTTAACCAATTTTTCTGCTCTCTCTACATCTGAACATTTTTGTGATTTTGGACCATAGCAAATCACATATTGAAAAAAATACACTCTACAGATACTGAACTAGCAGGGCATGCGCATAAATTTGATGTGAAACTGCGGAGTTTGTATGGGGTTGGATTTTCTCTGTTTGCTGTGCGCATGCTTGCCAAGCCTAACCACTTAGGAGTGAACTGACCAACAATACATTGTGAAATCAAAGATGTGGTACATTTCTTTACCCTCAATTTTGAATGCCATAATACTATATAACAAGTTATTATTATGTAATTAGGAAAATAGTGATATTGCATGATGGAATAAAAACAATTCAGAATTGGGTTTTTCTGTTTTCTTTAAAAAAAGAACAAAATCTTGTTTCTTTTAAAAAAAAACAGGTTTTTCTCAACTCTGTGCAGAACAAACTTGAGGACTGGTCGGCGACGTCAGTGCCACCAGTGTAGGGTTGTACCTCCAGCGTAGGGATGTGCCACCAGCGTAGGGTTGATTTAGAAAGCAGCTGTTTGTACCTCCAGCGTAGGGAGTTGATTCAGAAAGCACCTGCAGCATAGGGGTGGCTTAAGAATGCAACTGTTTGTACCTCCAGCGTAGGGATTTGATATAGAAAGCAACCTGCTTGTAACACCAGCGTACGGGTTGATTTAGACAACAACTGTTTGCACCTCCAGTGTAGGGAGTTGATGTAGAAAGCAACTGATTGTACTTCCAGCGTAGGGAGTTAATTTATAAAGCAACTGTTTGTTCCTCCAGCGTAGGGTTGGCTTTAGAAAGCAACTGTTTGTGCCATCCCTATGCTGGAGGTACAAACAATGTACAAAGAGTTGCTTTCTAAATAAACCTTACACTGGAGCAGTGCCAAATCAGCCCAACTCTGGATCCCCCGAAATGCTCCAAGGGCCCCCCTAATGGTGATTTATTAAAAAAAGTTTTGCTATGCTACATCTCAAGGCCGAATGGACTTCAAAACAAAATATTCTAATTGCAGATACAATTTTGGCAGAAACAGGCTTGTAGCCAGGTTTTAATGTTTGGGGGAGCAAAATACATTTTTTATGGGAGACGAATTTTAATTTTTATCATATGTTTGAAAGAATTTTTTCTGAGCACAACAAAATTTGGGGTGCACAAAAAAGATCTGGGGGTAACTGCACCCGAATGCTCCCCGTGTCTGCGGGCCTGGGCAGCACCATCGCTAGAAAGTCTTCCGTTGGGGGCCTTGATGTTTGTGCAGGGGGCTAGACATTCTGAAATTTTATTTTAAATTTAAAACATGAACAGCATTTTCAAATTGTGCAAATTAATTATAAATATTTTCCCGCAAATACGCATAGTAGGCTTATAGTTTCCAACCAAAATTTTTTGAACCAGCTAACAAAAGGAATCGGGTCGCAAATTTTTGTCATTTAATTGACGGTAATTGTTAGATGTAGTGATGAAATGCAAATGTAAAAAAAATTTGCAGGAATGCAGAATCAATCCTATTGTTCAATAATCAAAACATTATTACCGAAGNAGCAAACAGGAGGCCGGTCAAAGTGTGTGCACTGCGATGAACGTTTTCTTTCATTAGCCCAAACTGATGAACTTTGCCATGACCTTAAGTGAAATATGCTTACAAAGCGTGCGCATTGGGCTTTTCACTGTCCGAAATACACATGCATAAACCTTGCTGATGTCTAGACTGTTAATCTCTGGGTGCATGGCACATGTTTAGATTAATAATATTTTGTACCTCAAATCGCCTATAAATGTTAACAAATACTAAGGCCTACATGGACGCAGCGGTTAGCATCCATAACCCACTAACTGCACTAAGTGGCGAAACTGACAGAGGGGCAAGGGGGTGAGCCGACCCCTCCCCTGGCAAGCTAAATGTAGAAACTGGCCCCCTCTAGTTGACATTTTAATATTTAGTTCTCTTTATGTTATTGTTTTTTTGTGTTTTTCAGAAATGATTTTGTTTTTTAGCTAGTATAGACATCCACGACATCCAGAGATTCACTATCAATTCTTCAGTTTTTTCAGAGTTTTGGCTAGTGGGCCCCCTTCAGCTAAGCTTTTCCCCCTGGCTCAAACCTCTAGTTATGCCACTGACTGCACTACTCTGTTTTGGGACCAGGCTCGTAACCAGCTTGGGACACAGTTTACTAAGAGTGGCCCAAATCTTTTAAACCATGTCCAATACTTTCAAACTATGTCCAACATATTTTTCTAAGGGGGGCAAAAATTTTTCTAGGGATGCCTTCACTCTCCCTGGTCACTGGCCTGTTTCGGACACCCCCCAAAATAGACTTCTAACTACACAATGAACTCCATCTGGCTGTCTGAACAGCAGGCTGCCCAAATGTGTAATTTTAGTCGTAAGCCCCAAAAGTATCTTGTTGCAATGCAGTACAAAATAAGAGAAGACTACCTGGGCTAGACACAGTGGCTTACAATTTTTTACAACAATCACTACACAAAACAGGTTGATGAAGTGGAAATCTGACTTCTGGACGTATACAACTAGGCATGTAGGCCAGGCCGGATAAATGAATGCAAGGCCCATCAGGGCAAAGTTGTGAGCGCGAGGCCCCCGACACGCTTTGTGAAGTGCGCAGTTCGCTCCTTCGCCAGCAGAGGCAGGTTGCAAAACTTGCTAGCGGATTGTTGTACTCTTGGTGTTTATTGCATAACAATAACACGGCAATAAATCTTCAAATGTTCACTTCAAGTTACGGGAGTAGGCGTTTTGCCGCATGTGACCAGGGCTTGCACTAAGGTTTTTTTCCACACAGATCTGTTTTTTAGTCGACCTGTGTGTCTTGGTTATGATGAAAAATCGCATGATATCTGTGTTTTTTGAAGCGATAAACTCATCAGCAACTTCAATGTGCTCAATAATATAAAGATGACTTTACATTACAGTGTTTACATGCGCGCATCAGGTAAGAAAGTACCCATATCGGATGAAGCAGAACGTGTTCAATCGGTTTCATATTCTCATATAAGATCATTGTCAGGCTTATATACAGTGGTGTGTTTGAGGGAAGGCAAGCGAGGCGCTTTCCTCGGGCCCCCCTTTGCAACTGTAATGTGCAAAGTAGCCTAGGGAAGGTGTGGGACCCATGGAACGGATTTTTTCAAACAGGCGTATAACCTTGATCAGGGGTGGCCAACAAGTCGATCGATTGCCGAGTGTTAGTTGGTCGATCGCGCCTGATTTTGCAGTGATCAACAAGATAACTGAAAAGAACCTTTTTTAATTAATATTCCAGAAAGTACATACAAATTATCTATCACTTGGTTGGTCACGTATATTCTTGGGTGCCTCTTACGATAGCTGATCATAGGCTAGCATGGTAGATGCCGCAAAAGTGTTGCAATATGTTTTCCTATTATTGATTGACAATCAGGATTTAGGGGTAACAGACCCGTTGCCTTCTATCTGCGCGTCACTTACTAAGGCGATGGTACACTATTTGCACGTGCGATGCTGAACTTTGGAATTTTGTACTTGTGACTTTATTACCGACCGGCCGATCGTGAGTTAGCAAAAAAGTTGAGTCGATCCCAGTCGAAGCCAAGTTGGTCACCCCTGACCTAGATTATCCAGCAAAAGTTGCTGAATTTCGTTCAGTCCAAGGTTTATGGACCAAAATTGTTCATTTTAAGTTTTATAAAAATCAATGAATGTTTTATGTGTTTTTTTTAGTTTGACAATTTTTCAATTTTGTTCCGTGGGTCCCAACCCGGTGGGACCTTCAGAACACCCCATAGGGACCGATGGAACAATTCCTTATAATTAATATAAAACAACAATTATCTCGATGCTTGGCAAATTTTTTGGGTATGTTCCTTCGTTGTCAAAAGTAACTTATCAGCAAAAATCAGTTCGTATTTCAGCCAAACTTTTTTTGCTCTGTATATATAAGTTTAATGTACAAATGTGAAAAATGTGAATTTTTTGAGTGCTTTACCAATACTATTTCACTACGTTTCAACAAAATTCTATTCGCATCATTCAAAAACTTCATACTTTTAGTTGTAAGTGTTATTTTATGTGTAAACTAAGATAAACTCACAATTTCTATTAAAACTTGTGTAAGAACACCACAAAAACGAAACAAAAGTTTACATATATTTAGGTTGTCTGCCTCCAGAACCAATGTTTAGGCTATATTACAATACATTTATATTCAGTGCATGTAGAAAATATCTGCAGTGTTTGCCCCAGTTTCATCTAAATTCCAGATTATTTCCAATGAAACTTCAAGGCGATTGTATAAGGTTTTCAAATTGTTAAAAAAGTTTCAAATTATGAGGATAAAAGCTAAAGTTCGTGAAATAAGCTTCTTCATTCTACTTTTCTATGGCTGAGAACCCCACGTTGCTTTCAAAATTCTTTCAGCTAATCCTGTACTGCTATTTATTTTCACTCTCATTATTTTTGAATGTTGCTATCCTCAACTTTAGCACATTTTAATGCAAATAAACACGCTTTCTTTTTGTTCAGTAAGTAGGCCTACATTAATTTTGATAAGAATGGTCCTTTGGAGCACATTCCGCTTCTTTGGTAACACAGACACTTGCACAAAATAGGCTATACTTTATGTTAACTTTACCTTAAAACTAAAACGTTAAAAAGTTAAAATTAGTTATCTAAATTGCGACCACAGACTTCCTTGAAATCGTCTTCCCATTACTCTGTGTAAACGTTTTAGGTTTTTGACCAGCTGTAAAGATGTAGAGTTACCAGTGTAATATCTAATGGTTGCTACTTGTCTCAAGTTCAATGTATTGGATTTTATGACATAATAAAACACTTTATTTAGGTTGTTCGCAGTAAATAAATCTCTGTTGGACTTTCTTTTGTGAAATAAACTTTTGCAAAATCAAGGAATTACGAATTGAGGTACCAATGAAAAACCCCCGTTCCATGGGTCCCATCAACACCCATTTTTGAAAAAGTGTACGATTTTACACTGCATCCCAAACCTATCATCCCCATTTTCTATGAGATATTTTTTAACTCCCAATCTATCCTAGGAAACGTTTGGAACTTTCTACATTGAAATTATGATAGACAAAGAAATCGCTAAACGATTGCAAAATGTTTTACTTTGATGCCTAAAAAACAAAAAAAGTGCTTAAATTTTTTTCAGATCGACACAGATTCTTCCTGTTAACGGACAAGACTGTTGTCCATAAATACAATATTCACAACCACATACCAAGAGAATATGGTCACCAGCTGAGGAGTAATTTAAATGTTTCTACGGTCCCCGTGTTCCATGGCTCCCGCACTTCCCCTACCTTGCTTTCAAATGGGGCCCAACAGCAACTGCAATGTTACATGTATAAGTGGGCTACTTTGTTTTTAAAGGGGCCCAAAATAACTGTAAAACACTTTTCTTTCAAAGGGCCCCCTAACTTCACTGATTTCTAGTGCTTCATATTTTAATTTGGAGATCAAATCTTTCTCTGGTGTGATAGACGGGGCTGGAATTTTGGGTCCCCTGTGATGTACCCCCCCGCAATTAGGGGGTATGGAGTGTAGCTGATACGGCTCTATGCTGGAGGTACAAACAGTTGCTTTCTAAATCTATTCCCTACGCTGTTGGTACATCCCTACACTCGAGGTACAACCCTGTGCTGGCGGTACAAACAGTTGCTTTCTAAATCAATCGCTACGCTGGTGGTACATTCCTACGCTGGAGGTGCAACCCTACGCTGTGGTATTGACACCGCTGACCCTTACAAACTTAAGAAATAATTATTAAGTGCATACTTCATCCAGCAAGAAACATAGTCATACCCATAGGCGTATGAGGCGGAGGGTCGGTCGCCTCCCCGGGCTTGAAAAATTTCAGGGCAAACTCTGTTTTCAGGGCAACCGCAAGTTCCTCAAAAATCCTGAATAATGAAATATATTTCAGTACAGTGAAAAATTCCAGGGCAACTCTGTTTTTCAGGGAAAGCGCAAGTTNCTCAAAAATCTTGAATAATAAAAAATNTACATTCAATACAGTAAATTCANGGCACCCTCTGTTTTTCAGGGCAAGCGCAAGTTACTCAAAAATTCCGAATGTAAAAAGTATATTCAATACAGTGAAAAATTCCAGGGCAACTCTGNTTTCAGGGCAAGCGCAGGTTACTCAAAACTCCAGAATAATAAAAAATATATTCAATACAGCGAAAATTTTCAGGGCAAGCGCAAGTTGCTCAAAAATCCTGAATGTAAAAAGTATATTCCATAAAGCAAAAAATTTTTGGGCAACTCTATTTTTCAGGGCTACCCGCTAGTTGCTAAAAAATGCTGAATGATAAAAAATGCATGTTCAAAGCAGTGAAAAATATCAGGGCACCCTCTGTTTTTCAGGGCAAGCGCA
>JGI24021J15306_10009276_pt1 | contig 12166 bp, 8 predicted proteins | sample Ectturendosymbi1_FD_15306 | JGI IMG/M metagenome (IMG submission 15306)
ACAACCTGAAGCTTGCTCTGTGCAATCACGCCACTTTGGCCCATCCTCGTTCAGACGCAGACACTGTGCTCGTTTCTGACGCTTCAAACTTCGGCTGAGGCGCTTCAGTCATGCAGCGCATTGACAACGCATGGCTTCCAATCGCGTTTTTCTCTAAAAGCTTTTCTCCTGCACAAACTTGTTCATATAAACTCAGTTTACGGCAGCAAACACATTTATTTCTATCCAAGACCTTCATGAAAAGGTCTTTAACTTGTTTTCAAAGGTAAGCTGCGAAAACCGTTAGAAAACAATCGGCAGAATCAGGTTTACATCTGGGAATCATTTTTTATCAGCTGATGTTTTAAGTAAGTGCAGAACAATTTCGGCATGGGTTGTTTATATGACTGCTAGAGCTGAAAACTACAAACGATGCTTCGGCCAGCTGCAAAACTTTATGGAAATTTTAAATGACTGATAACAAACCACTTGTAAGAAGTGAACGCGCCTATTACTCATTTTGTCACCATTGGTATGGCAGTTTAAAAAGGTAAGCCAAAACCTTCAACAATGAAGAATCAAATGAACTGCACAACAAAAAGGCATCAGTGACATCTTGTCAATTATGCAACGAGCTTATTGCCATACCTGAGCAACGAAGTATAAGACCAAAATGGGAAGAATGACGTATCCGAATTCGGGCGTCGAATACAAGATGACGATGATAATGCCGATCACGTCAAACATGCATCCGTTCCATTCAAACAGGGAGTTTGGAAGCGTTTCATCCACTGTGTACACGTCCTGACCACAGTAATGCCTTGTGAGTTTCGTTAGGGACATTTCTCTCAAGGCACATGTGTTCACTTAGGTATCATGCAATGATTGTGGGGAGGCAAGCAAGAAACAAAACTGGCAAACGTTACTATCTTTCACATTCCTTCTCCAGTTAAAGAGAAGAATGAAAATGCTATGTGTGTACATGTAAATATAAAAATGGATTGTTTACTTTGAACTGAAAACAGTGCAGATAATTTTTACACAAAAGAGCGCATTGCTTTTCATTCCAAATATTTCAACTTGTACTCTACCGCATATTAATCGCTCCAAACATGTTTAATTAACGCAGATTTTTTTTTAAAGCAGAACAGGTTTGCTACCAAGAAACTAAAATCTATGAGCGATTGCAGGAGATTTGAACTTAGATACTTCACGTATTATGAATGTCAGGTTTATTTTCGTGTTCAGCAGAATTTCGGAGTCGGAGTCGTAAGGAATCAGAGGTTTTTGGGTGGAGTCGGATTCCTAACAACACTGGGAGTCGGAGTCGGATTTTTTTGTCCGACTCCAACTCCGGGGGTCCGATTGGATCATTTTTTACATCACACTTCTAAATTGGGAATTCTTGTTGAAATGGTACAATTTCTTTTTGAAACTTTTGTTGAAACAAAGATTGCTTGCCGTACACCACGATTTCCATTGATTTTTACAGCCAAATNTTATTCCTTGATGTTTAGGAGTCGAAGTTGGAAATTTTGGAAAGGTCGGAGTTGGAGTCGGATATTTTACCTCCGACTCCGCAACCCAGGTGTTTAGAGTAAAAATGTGTTTTTTTGGCAAAATCAACAACGAAACTCTTCTGTCCAGTTTCAAATGCTTCTTTCCTTCATGACTTGCACCTCCTAAGAAATCAACCATATTCACGGAATATATTCATGCTATCTACCCACCTTTGAAAATCGATTTACAATGCGTCCGATCGGGTTTGTATCGAAGAATTGGATTGGTGCACGGAGCATGTTTGAAAGCATCTTGTAATGAAGGATCTTGGCCGCGTGCAAACACCCGATGGACAGTATGCAGACATCGAAGCAAAGGAAAATCGCTGATTGGCAAGAAATAAGGAGCATTTAGGCAGGACAATAATGGATTTTTTTCCAGCTGAAACCACTACGTTGTCCTACATATCTGCCAATCGCTCTATTTCTGGATGAAAGCCTACAGACCTTAGTCATAAATTTTCTTAAAACTCAAACTTTTCAAAAAACGCGCCCATTGTCTTAAGTTTAAAAAAATATCAGAGATGTATGCCGCATTTCTAGCAAGTTGTAGTTAGGGCTTTTACCTTGCACACCACCAAGACCACCATAAACACCCAGCCGGTAACTAGTTTGAGAACGTGATTCATTAACAGGCAGCGAATCTGCGGCTTCTGTCCAATCACTCAACCAGATGGACGCTCCGATCAGTGAACTCTACACGAAACGGATTTATTGTCAAAGACAATTAGCCAACTACAGTAAAATCAATACCTTTTGGCAGCTTCTGCAATGTTAACAGAAAAGGCAAGTTTTCATCTAAACCAGGGACCACCAACATGGTCACTACGGGCACCAGGCCGCCCGCAGGGACCACGTGAGTCACCAGTCCGCGGTCTTGTTCTGAAGAAAAGTCGCCATAGCCACTTACTGGCGCATATTGACATTTATCCTTTTCCTACCTTTCAAAACTATGACTGAAAATTATTTTGAGAAATAAATAGCATAATCAACGTCTTCAATATAGATGAATATCATTACTGATAATAGCGTAATCAAGAGCAAATTGATCGTCTTTATTTTCTCACCAAACTGGCAGCCCTTCGCGTTAATCGGTACCCAAGAGGCAGCTGTCACCTCAAAAAAGGTTGGTGACTGTTGATCTAAACGCGATTATATCAAAGTTACTATATACCAAAAATTACGTAAGTCAACAAGAATTACTGGGAGTTCGACAAGCAAACATCTTTTGGAAAAACATAAAATAGGGAAAAAGATGCAGCAAACTACCTTATGCATTGACAACAATCTGTGGGCAAACATAATAATTAATAAAGCAATGGCACATGAGAAATTTTTTTACTTGAAGGAGCACTTCGGCCATCATTATAGCGAAGTACATCAGAAAGCCAACGGCCTTTATGTAAACCAGGACTGTTTCCCATTTTACCTGCAATTGCAGAAAAAGATTAAAGAAAGCAGTTAACTTTCAAACTCAATAGCTACAATAAGTTCAATGGCTGAACTCAATTAACTATTCACCGATCCCTCTTCCACCGCTTCGTCTTCAGTCAGCTTCTTGCCATTCGCTTCTGTGATCTTCTTGTCAAGCTCCACCTTATGCATTGGCATTACTTCATTTTTGTCTTTGTTCAACGTTCCATTGCTTTTCACGTTTCGTCTGCAAAGCAACGTTATTGTCGAATAGAAAGTGAAGTTACTGAATCATCACATGAGGTGTTGCTAATTTTAAGCGTTTTCAACCAAATATTGCAAATAAATGCTGCGGTAAAAGATGTTAGTTTACAAATCGTTTATGAAGGTGGTAGCATACTATGAAATTTTAAATGTTTCATCGATTTTTGAAAGATTTTTTCACATTTAACGTGCAACGTCTTACTAATCTTGCAAAAGTTTTCAGGACATGCGTTTGCAAATGAGTGAAAACTGCAAAAGAATTTACAGTGCAAACGAAATCACACAAACTGAGGTTTGCTCAAAAAAAATCCTGCACGTTATTTATTCCCTCCCTTTTTACTGAAAAAAACGGAAACATTTGGCAAAGGCACAGTATTTATCCATGACGCGCAGTACGTCTATTTTTAAAGCGCGGAACGCCAATGCAAGGTCTTAGAGTTGCACCCTCATACATTAGATTTTGCAGCAGCATTGCGTCTATTTCACATCTGCTGCATGTAGGTCAACTTTCTTTTACCAGCAGTTAGTGACGCGCGCAAGAACTCTCATGCGCATGCGAAACAACACGCCGCCAGTCATGACTAAACTTTTGTGACGTATTTCAATTGGCAACACTTGCTCTGAAGGCGTTGTCCATTGTATATACTGCACAGTCCATTTCTTCAACGGTTAGATCGCTGCTAAATCACTTTATTTTGCTTTTTTGAGGGGAAACAATCGCAGTCCCTTACATTAGTCCACAATAGCGACAGCGGTTAACTGAAGTCTCTATAAAACAATTTGTTTCGGTATTAAACTACTGTGAACTGACTATCATCATAATTTCCGACTTACGTGGAATGACCGCTGCGTTTACGACGGTGATACTCTTGCGTGCGAACGCCTTCAGCGTGCCACCGATCATCTTGGGCGTTGTTGCTCTCGCTGCTTGCTTCGTTTTGCGAGTAGTCTGCGCCATCTTCTGCGGAAATCAAAGTGACAGCTGTTGACATGGATAGCAAAGTCATTTTCAGTGATGACATACTAGATCAGGGGTGGGCAATTAGTTTGGCTCGGGGGCCACTTTGAGAAGGCCGCGTTTAGCGGAGGGCTGCATCTGCTAATGCAGCGTTTCCCCACTGAGTATTCCCAGAGCCTGGTNGCCCGAAACAAGATTTTCAAGGGACNTAAATGTGATTTTTGGGGATGCGTTTGTGTGTTCTTGAAGGTACGTTTTTCAAAGGAACCGATATTTTTGAAAGCTTGCAATTGCTATTACTCAAAATAAATTATCCAGCTTAATTATTGAATGATGTTACTAATTTAACAATTTTAATTGCTATTTCTACGGTTGATGGTTGGTGATTCGACTGTAAGTGTATGTGTCATTACAATGTTTATGACGCAAGTATAGCGTGATAGTTGTTTGATGCCACAGAACACGAAAAATTTTCAGCTGTTGAAACATGCAAAGTTATCAGAAATTGAGTACAAAACACCGGTCTATTCTAGTGTCCTTTGCAGCAACATGTTTGTGCGAATCTGGATTTTCCTCTCTAATTTATTTGAAAAACAAGTATCGCAACCGTTTGAATACCTCGAACAATTTACGAGTGGCTCTGAGTAATTGTTTGCCAAGGCATTGTGTTGTTTACGGGAAAAAACATCCGGGTGTGAAACAAAAAGAAACAAACGCTGTCTGTAAACTCTTAAAAGCACTCCCAAGCTTGCAGTTGGAAGTATGAAAAAACCCTTAGGTTATCTAGTCGATTCTCTCAAACATTCGAGAGACGCAAACAAACAAAAGAAACACGAAAAGCAAGAAAACGAACAAATAAGGACAAACGTTCACCAAGACAAAAAACAATGATTCAGCAGTTGCTCCAGTGGAAAACTCAAAAGAGTGTTGAAACTTAAAGTTGAAAAAGTCTGTTGAAATTTAATCGCAATTTGACATGCAGTACGTAAAATGACAAGAATAAGTTAGTACTGCGATAGCCAATAATTACACATAGCTCTTTTAAACTGGTGGAAAGGCGAAGTTTTGCATTCCGCTTTAACCTCTCTCCATACCACTGGTCCTTTGTAGGATATTACTATGGAAACTAGGAATAAAATAGTTTTGATTTCTAGCATATCTTCTATTGTATGAAAGCTATGTACATCCGATGATCTCTGGAGCAGATTATTATAAATACCAGGAAGCAATCCGTCATGAAATCTGTGCATTAGTTTGGCCAATTCCAGTTTATACATATTCTGCACTTATAGAAATTTCAATGTTTTGTGAATGGGGCTTACATGTGTTTCTTAATTACTAAACGTCATGTTTCGCAAGGTATGAGCGGATAATTTCAGAGAAGCAGCAACAAAAATGTCACTACCTTTGTGTCTGATGACCGGTAAGGTATAAAAGCAATACGACTAAGAAACACTTGTTTTCTTTTGTTGTCAGTGTGCATTGCGAGTAGCAATTTTAGAAACGAAGATAGTGCAAAATCGGACAATTTTTGTGATTTCTACAATTTTTTTAAAGGAGAGGATGCGAATGTGACTTTATCTTTATGAAAGGGGTGCCAGTTTAAAAAATAATGGGTACCTATATTCTTATGGAAACAGAAGCAAGTGTCGGTCCAAGTTAGCTGTGTAAGTTGAAGGAAATTTCATATTTGAAGATGTTTCCTGAATGCTTCCGCGGGCCACTGAAAACGTGGTGGCCGACCACATGTGGCCCGCGGGCCAATAATTGCCAAGCCCTAATCTAGATCAACCTAAAAGTTCTCAAGCGTAAAATCAACGTTGCTGATAAAGTTCTTTATTAACAAGTCATATATTGCGTGCAAATAATCATAGGCGGATCCAGGAGGGGCTAAGGGGTCTGAAGCCCCCCCTAAATTTTTTCAGATACGCTTCCTGATCGATGGTTCCCGACACAGAAACGTCCAGTGAGGTAATTTTTTGTGCATAGCCTTTAAATAAACCATTTCTTGCACAGGGATAGGGATGAAAATATTAAACGCAAGCCTTATCCTGCTGAATTTGGACAGTCCGAATGTGTATATTTCACTATAAATGAAACTTCTAATAAACAAGTTTCTATATCAAAAATATGGTCTCAATATTATATAAATACCTAAGTGTTTACGCAAAGCATTTGCATTACATATACGTTATATACACTGTGCATACATAGGCGTAGCCAAGGGATGGGGGGGCACGGAGTCATGGCCCCTCCAAATTTTTAGAATATCTAGTCATTTTGTGCTTTTAAGAGGCAGTATTTCAAACAAAATACTGTTGCTCGCCTAAAATCAAACATTTTGATCCAACCACAATTTTGGGCTGGCCATGCCACTGCGCAACTCTTGTTTCATTTGGGTAAGATTGGGCTTCTTGTGGACAAAAGACGAATAAGTAGCAGACTCAGAACCGTAGCTAGAAAGTTTTCAATAAGGGAGCTCTGTGTTTGTGTGCGGGGGTTTGACATTCTAAAAATTGACAAAAACTCCACTGATTTGTAGTGTTTCATGTTTCAATTTGGGGAGCTTGGAGCTTTGTTTGGGGGGCTCAGCTCACCAAAGACCCCGTGGCGACGGGACTGAGCAGACTGTGGACAAAAGCTGAATAAGCTGCCGATCAAACTATTTTTTCCTACAAGCTTTTATGAATGAGTGCAGTTCATGTTATTACTGTAGCTAAGTGAAGACATTAAAACTACGCTGCAACGAACTTACAATGCAGTTAACTACAGGCTTGGTTAGAGCGCTCAGTTACAGCGTAAATTCCAAAACAGCAAATCTAACCGTAAAACTTAGCCTACATGTCAGGTAGGCTTAAAATGAAGCGCGCTAGATTAGCTGTAGGCTATGCTAAAGATGACTACTGATTAGTATCAGACCTACTAGCAGGGGTGTAGTCAGTAGTGGGGTGGGAACGCGTGAGAGCTGCGTTCCCACACCGTTTTGCACATTACTTGAAGATTTAGATTTTTCATTTCAATTCTACGTGTAGCGCCTGGAGCAGCATAAATGAAAAAATGACAAGTTATCTCGTATATAGCACCGTAACACTAAAGTGAAACAGGAAGATCCAGTGTGGAAATTCTTGTAGGCGAATCAGTTTTCCTTTCTATTTGGCGTGGGAATGGCATCCCACACCTCTTTTTCAGCAACACCCCTGCCTGCCAACAATTTTTGGACAGAAGTTCAGCTCAGCACGAAATCAGATGCTTTTTTATCGACCATTGTTCTGCTGTCTCTAATAATTTTTTTTTCAACGGACTGTGCGGTATTTCTAAAATTGCGTTACCGCGTTATAGTCGCGTTTTGTACAAAAAATTGAATGGATGAAAATTTGGTCATTGACTAACTGCAAATTTCACGTTTCCCTCTGTGACATGGAGAAATATTGTCTGATCATTTTCAATGCCCTTGTGATGCAATAGACACCTTCAAGGGCAAAGAGTCAGCATAATTATTGCTTTAGAATTTTTTGGCGTGTTTGTCTCTACGCGTAACCCAAACGTTTTTTGGGGGGAGGGAGAGTTGTGCTTGTTTTCAAAATAATATACCTTTTTTTCAACCTTCAAGTTATTTTCTATGGTCAAATGTCTTCGATAATCAAGAGCATTTTGTTTTAAATAGTTTGTGATTAATATATAGTTTGCCACTGATGGGCAGGTATTTTTGTAAACAAATTTCGCCATTTTGGCTAGACAATCGTGATGTGCAGGAAAGTGACAAGGTTAGATGCCCCCTGGGGCAAGAAACAAGTTCGGCACTCCCATGTTCTGACCTGAGGTCATTCGGAAGCAAATGTACTGTTTTGAAAAAAGTGCTTATGACATTGATGTGACTGTTTGCTCCCCGCAGTAAATCGGCGCCCGGGGAATTGTGCCCCCTCGTCCCCCCTCATTACGTCTCTGGTGTNATGCAATAAAAATCGNAAAATTTTCCGAAAATAAACAAATTTTCAAGTCCGAACGCCATGNACTTCTATTCCATGAACATCTGCAATTTTCGAAAAAAATAGGCCTACCGCATGGATCTTGCANAGACTGCCAACACAGGTTACTGGCGGCATTTCAGGTTTGTTCGTGTAGTTTTTGTGTCACTTCTGTGTCTACCCCAGGCGTTTNTCGGCGTGGACCTGTGTTTGTTTTGCTAATAATAAAAGTTTTCAGACATTCANCAAGTTACTTTTTGAAGGTTAGATAAATTTGAGAACAATTTCTGAATTGTTTTGAAGGCCGCTTCTGCTCCGGAAACGTCCCAGTAAGCCTGGCTAATGGTGACAATGCGATTTAGCCAAAATGTGTATGGTTATTAACCGTGTTTGTTAAAAAACGTTACCTGTGCAGTTGGGTCTTCACTGCTATGCAGTCAGTACACATCCGGATGAATTCGTTTTTCAGACCCCCCTAAAAAAAATCCTGGATCCGCCTATGATAATTACCAACGTTGGAGTCGGATGCTGAAAAGAAACTCCATTGAAAAAATTAGTGAATTGAACTCAAACAAAGAAATAGTTAAGTAATTTTTTTATCATCCAAAATGCGTTGAGTCAATGTTCAGACTCATAGGCGTAGCCGGAGGGCCAAGGGGTCATGGCCCCCTAAAATTTTTAGCATAACTAGTCGTTTTGTGCTTTGAGAAGCGGCGTCACAAACAAAATACTATTACTCGCCTAAAAGCAAACATTTTGGCCCTCTAAAATTTTTGGCTGATACGCCACTGTTCAGACTTCCATGAATTTTGTTCTGAGAACTTTTCCTGACGGCAAAAGCAACTCTTTCAAATGTGAAGGGATACATTTTCAAAAAAATTACGCTTTTTCTTGCTTCGGAAACTCCTGTGGCTTCTCGTAAAAAACCTGCAATAGAAGCAGTAGGTCATCCACCTGCAATCGTGTGCAAGATGGGATGACAGTTGTGGATTAACTATTAAGCAGACTAAGCACGTTGATCTCCACAAAATTTTAAAAATTGTGTAAATGAATTAAGAGAAACAGTCTGTAGCTAAATTGGTTTAACGATTGAAAATTAATCACAGAACTGTGTTTCTTGATCATGGAAAACCCTCGTGTTGTCTTCCCAGGTGGCTACCGCTGACCCAGTGCACTCTGTTTGGGCAATAAGATCATCAACATTTCGCATGATTCCTGCAAAATTGGAACTACATGTCGATGGCGATGCATACCATGCGTTCGCCAGTTTCGAACGAAACTCGCTAGATGTGACCTTGCACGGCGGTTTAATTTCTTGAAGCACCCGAATTGCAATCATAGAACTATCGAATGGCTTACCAACAATTGCCCCAAGATCAAACGCGACCTATCAGTGGATAAGAGGTCGCTCAAACGATGAAGAAGCAGCATTATTTAAGAACTTCAGTTCAAAATCTAGAGTGTTGTTGTGAGTTCTTGATTAATTTCGTCCGTTTTCTCGCATATATTTGAGGTTTTGAATAGAAAACCAATCTTGCATATGTGAGATTTTGAACAGACAACCAATCGGATTCCTTAGTGACGAAAAGAATTAACATTTCACGCACTTTTAGAAAATTTTGTTGTTTGGAAATGCTTCTGGTGGTAACAGAAATGCATTAATAGCGGTTCAAGTTTTCGTCAGCGGGGATAATCTTGAAACTAGTTTTGCAACTAGGAATCTGAAAGCGCTTTATTGTTTATTATAGNTACCAACGNTTCAGAGAGTTTATTGCAAACGATTGGCCCTTTTTCAAAAATTGAGTAACTCTGATGGCAGTACCGCGTGTTTGATATACCTGTCCTGTAGTATCAACAATGTGCTTGGGGTGTTGGTTTATATCAGGGGTCTCAGTTTTGTACGACCCGCGATGCCTTTTGTGAATTTTCAATTAATTAACATTTGCACCATTTAGTTCATTCACCGGCGTTTACAGAACTCGGGTAGCAAGTGAACAAGTTCCTTTCAAACGAACGTAGAGAGGGCTTGAAATGGTGTGCCTATAACTCATGATGTGGTTCGCAGGAAATAAGATACAAAAACAGCTTCCAGTAAGGTTCAGGTACCGCCATTGTTGCGTCAGCGTCATACTGCTGTCCTCGGCTTTCTTTATAAGTCCTCATTTGGCCCTCGGGGCAATTTGAGTTTGAGACCCCTGGTTTATATAGACGTCTAGAGTTTGAAAGAAAGCTTACATGGGGAGGGAACGGTTAGAATTAAATAAGGATACGGAAAAAGTATAAATTGAGGTAGATTTGGCGGTTGTACAGAGTGTAGGTTTGAGAACGCGGTGTGTGTGGTTAAAGGGTGTATGCTTAATTCAGGTTAACTAATGAATTTGGGTAAACTTGCGTTGAATAAAGATGGTCATAGATGGAAGGTTTAAGAGGAGTACAAAGTTTGTTAATTTATTAAAAGTTAAAAAGAAATATGTCATTTAGGAGTGCTGGATTGTGCGATGGGAGGTACATTATTGGGTAATTATGGTTGTATACGTAAAAGGTGGGGGCTACGGAGTGGTAGATTAGAATTAGAGGTGTTCGCTGGGTAGAGCGAGTGGAAGCAAGGACGGTTAGGGTGTGATAACGGCTGCCCAGTTGGAAATGAGGGAGGAGATTGTTTGTGAAAGCAACGGCCCTGCAAAATTATCATACTGACTGTGTTGATTCACTGGTGCAGCTTTTTTTACGAGTACAGAAGAAAAATTGAAGAGTGTTTTTCCAAATGTTGAAAATGGCTTTAGAATATTTTTAACAATCATGGTCACCAATCGCACAACTGTGAGATATTCCTCATAAATGAAGGGTGGAAAAAAACAAAAAGTTCACGAAAGTTTCGACACACTTTGTATATTAACAGTGGATGCAGACGTTCTAAGAAGAATGAATTTCTAGGATGTAATTAGAGATTTTGCGAAAATAAAATGTCGAAAAATGTCTTTCAAGTTGTTAATATTGGAACGTTGGTACATTTGTGAACTATTAGAGTAAATGTGGTATTTTGTATTGCTGCAAAATATTGCTGCAATTTACCTTTAATGATCAGACTTTTCAGCCGCTAAAGTAGACCGGGTCTGTGCTGAAAGAAAAGGGGCAGAAAAGGTTGGTGAGTACTTAGGGCACAAGTGCGTCTTTTTGGCAACGGGGGGCATACGTTTACATTTGCATCCTTGCAACTACATCACTAATTGCAGCTTCCAGTGAAGCTTCTTTATCCTTTACAATTACCTTCATCATCAATCTCTTCCTCAGAAACGTTTTCTTTCAAAAATGCAGCAAAGTTTTTCCCTTCCTGCAGCAATTCATCATAGGTTCCGACCTCGGTAATTTTCCCCTTTTCCATCACGATTATCCTGTCGACATGAGGCAAGTACCGCACTCCATGCGTGACAAGAATACGAGTCTGTGGAAAAGGTTGAAGTTATCTTACATCCTCCAAAAGACGAAGTAAATGGTATGTTTTCTCTCTATCTCCAGATTTTTTCGATGTTGTTATTGTCAAATAAGCAAACCGTTTTATTCTGTGTTCAAAAAAATATTGACACGCCGTTGTTCTCTAGGAACAAAATCTGATATAGTTGACCAAATAACCTCACACAGGGGCCTACCAAAATTAGATGGCGCCCAGGTCAAGAAACAAGTTTAGCTTAGGTCTTTTACTCCTAAGGTCTTTTTGCATAGGAGTAAATGCACTGCATTGAAGAGAGCATTTGCGACATTTTTGGGACTTTTCGCCGCCCTCCAGTCATTCGGCGCCCGTGGCATGGTGCTCCCCTTTCCCCCTCGTTACGCCCCTGGCCGCAAACCAGGCCATCTGACCAATGTGATGGTGCTCACCTTGGTTTTAAGCAAACCTTCCTTTCCGATGACTTGCTCGAATATGTGCTTTCCTGTGTGGGAGTCCACAGCTGAGAGAGGGTCGTCAAGCAGGTAAACATCGGTGTCGGCGAAAACTGCGCGCGCGAGAGAGACGCGCTGTTTTTGGCTCC
>JGI24021J15306_10009277_pt1 | contig 12165 bp, 6 predicted proteins | sample Ectturendosymbi1_FD_15306 | JGI IMG/M metagenome (IMG submission 15306)
CTTTGGTTGGTGGCCTTCGAGGAGTACACAATGGAATTAAATCCGCCATAGAACCACACCCTGTGAGGACAGCTTGCCTTCTGTCAGCTCAAGGTTTATTGAAAGATGAAGACCTGTCTGATCCAGAGCATTTCACAATGGATGCACTTTCCCACTTGCCACAACTTCCGGTTCTGCACGACCTCGATGCAGAAGTTTCTTTTGCATCAGTTAAACAAGCTATTCGATTGTTAAAGAGCTTCGAGTCTCCTGGTGCGGATGAATCACGGTAGAAGTTCTGTTTTGCGGGGGCGACATCTTAACAGCCCATCTGTACAATTTGCTGGTGCTCACAACACGTCCCAAAAAAGCTTAAACCTACCCCTCTTATGACGTCACCCACAAAAAGCTCATTCGAAATTTTCAATTTTTTTAAATCGAAACTAGAAGACTTTCTGCATCTTTAGAGGATTTGAACTGCTCTCTATCAGGTGCTAAGGTATGACTGGAAAAGTAGGGTTCCCATGCGGCATTGATAAAGTATTGAATTTCAAAATCGGTTTTCAAGATCTTGAAAAAGTATTGAAATTAGCCAAAATATGCATTAAGTATTGAAAAAGTATGGAAATTCTAAATGGAAAAGAAGTTTGAAGTATCTCATCAGGATTTTACTGAAGTCAAGGCATTTCATTATTTATGCAATGTGCAAAATTGAGTTTCATGATTAAGAATTTCAAAAAATGAAAAGAAGTAATGGTATTTAATTTTTTTAATTTAGTATTGAAAACTTTGGTGCACGAAAAGCGGAAGCCGTGGTTTTCATTATAGTATTGCAAAGGTATTGAAAACGTATGGAAAATGATTTTTATAAATGTGTGGGAACCCTGGAAAAGTACTTGTTAATATATCGACTTTTGCGATCCCTAAATGTTTAACATAACCAAGAAAAACTGACACTGGAGAGTGCTTCCTGGCGCTCTATTCTACAACACAGACAAGCGTATTCCATCCCAACGTACATCACAGAGTGCAATCGCCGCCATACTGATCGTCGGACACGACGGGAATGGCCAGAGAGAGAGAGTTGCCCGTACGATTGTGGATTCTCCAAATAAACAATTATCTAATTGCTGTATGTGGTGAAATGTAAAATGTGAAGCTGTGTGATGTAACAAACCTGCGCATTACTAGCATATGATACTGCATTATTATGGAAACCAACTGAAGGAATGTGCATAGTCGGCGAAGAGGTGGGAAGGCAACTGTCATTGAATCTGAAGGATTTAGGCGGATGACCAAAAGTTTGCCGTAGCTCGGTTAATTGCTTCATTGTTCGTTGATGATGTCAATTTCGCTGTTAGCTCAAGAGTTGTAAGTCGGTCTGGGCCGTTCGGGTCGGGCTGGGTTCGGTCTTTTGTGAAAATGTTTCGGGCCTGCATACAAAACTTTTTTACAACATGAAAAGTGAAGATTTTTTCCTTCGTTAGCAGGGGCGGGTCCAGCCGATAACTTTGGGGGGGGATGATTTCAATAATATGTGGTAGCCAAGTCTCATTATGGGTTCACTGCTGTCATGGAAATGAAATATACGTCACAACACTGCTGTGAAAAAAACAATGGACGGCAAAATGGCCTTTTATCACGAATGCTGTTTTCCGAATAGCACAAAAATCACGGTGAATAAATTCATTTTCGTAGGTTCAGGCTACTGTACTGCATTTAAAAATGTAGCCTGCTAGGCTACTGTAATTTAAATAAAACGAAGCAGACATTTGCCTGTTGTAAACTTTGGCTATATTGTATAATCTCCGTTTATCTGTTTTGTTGTGAAAGTGCTTATGCTTTGTGGTTGAGTTTTAGGCTGGTAAAGCAATTTTTTATACAGACATCCACATTTTCTGCTGAGCAGCATTCGAAGAAAAGGTTTCAAAGTATACAAACAATGAAACGATACGTGTTGTGTCAAGTTTTTGTCAATGTGAGTAGAAGAATCTTGCGACTGAGCGCAAGCGTGGCGCGAGCTTGTTCAATGAGGAAGCTGAGAAAAAACTTGGATCTTTTTGTTGAGTTAAATCTAAAATTTACTTTTTTCAAAAAATTTGGAGCAGAGATGTGAATCTTCCCCAGCCATGAGAACTTGATTTAAAAATGTTTCACAAGTCAGTAGAAATATTGCTGCTGGTTAAGTCAGGGGTGACCTGTTTTCTACTCAAAGTAGCTGCAGTTGGGCTAGGTTGCTAACAAAAGTTGGATCGTATGCTGAAGCCGACTAATTATGCAGTTGTTCAATTCTTTTCTCTTTCTCAATTCAAAAGATTTCTCACTTGGTCTTACAACGTGAATAAACTTGATCTACGTTTATAATTGGTTTTATTTACTATACAAAGGCAAGCTTAGTTTAAATGGAACACACTGGCTTTTTCCAATTTGGTAAACGCTGTAAAGAAACCGTCATGAGCAGCATGGTGTTGTAATATTAAACGTGGCCGTCAATAATCTTGCGTAAAAATAAATTGTTCTCGAAAGCATGTGAAAATCAAACTATTGAAGCGTGACCGAGCGGTTGCCATTCTCTTGAAACACCAGTGTGCTCCCAGTACAGCAAAAGGTTAATCGGCAATTCATTAGTCTCCTTCGTGCTCGTTGTTACCGACTCTTTCTTGACCAATCTCGCTGTTTCCAGGAATACTGAAGTTCAGGTAAATCAATTAATTGATTAGCGCACTGTTAATGTGTGAAGAACAGTTGATAACAACAAAACAAAACTTTGGCGTGGCCTGAGAAGATTCATTGACGTAAAGGCTACTGTATGTCCAGCGTGTTGTTTAGTGTATGGCAATCCTTCAGTCGTTAATAGCTTCTCTTCAACTTATTACCCGACGGCTGAATTGTTATGATACCATCTAATTAGATTGCACGCTTGGTCCAGTCCTGCTCTGTGTTTTTCAACCTGGTTGGTACGCCTGCGCATCGCATACTGTGTAGCGATCTTCAAGCCTGAAAACATTTGAGAATAAGATTTTATGTATAAAGTATTCTACCGTCAATTTTAATGTTCAGTAATATAGATGATGCTTGTTCAAAATCGGCTGCGTTTGTGTTGGCTAGCTCGTAAGTCTTGCAATAAGAATAGCTAGGCCTACTTGCTTTTAATCGATCGTGTTACTTACCCACATAGTTACGTCACAATGTAAAATATTATTAACAAGTAAAACCATTATCACCTGATTAGAAACGCAGCTCCGTTAAACTGCTATGCATGTTTAAATGTTAATATGCTTTTAAAGTCATACGCGAAGTTCGTGAAAAATACTGACTCGTAGGATATGCACAGGAAGACTGACGGCAGCAGAGTAGCGGGCTTTGCTTATCTCTTCAGTGTAACACACAGCAATTTGCGCGCTGACCAGTATTTGCTGATGTTGGGTTGCGCCGAGCGAAGTCATTGAAATTTGATCTATAGCACCATAACGTTAGGCTTTGTTTATGTTTTTGTCGTTTTGTGTTAATATTCGACTTGCATGCGCAAGCACGAGGCTAGTTTCATTTTTGTTTGAGACTCCGATAACTTGTCGGTCCTCGTTTTATCGCGCATTGGAGCCGGCGTAATCACAGTGTCTGTAACTACGTGATTCCGCCGGCTCCAATGCCTTGTAAAACGTACTGTTTTGTCTGTTTTTATCGATCTACGTTATGCAGAGTGTGTGTGCTTATACTATGGACTTCGTGTCTGCTCACAAACAAATAAATTAACATTTGCAAGCTTGGAAAGCAATGCTAGCTCAACTTTACTCTCTGAGAGGTGATTATGAGTAAAATGAAAATTGAAAAACATATTGTGAAGGTTGAAACTTAAATGTCCGAACTTATGATTGTGTACTTTTGATTTTTGTTCTGGCGAATGACACTCCTTGTTTATTTACTGTTTACGTTAGTTGTAACCGTTGTCCATCAAATTTGCAAGAACTGCTTATGCCTTCTCAGCAAACGAAAAATATGCTCGGTAAACGTAGTTTCTGATTCATTGCTGTCGAAGGATTTTCTATCCACAGATACTGAAAGTTGCAACAAGGGAGACTTTTGGTTTCTGCCATCGGACTGTAAGTGTCCGTACCTGCAGACCGGAGATAATGTGCGCGCTAAACAAATAATTAAGTTCTTGGACATGTGAAACAGCGTATTAACTTCGTGTGTGGGAGTTGCTGCCTCTTGAAAGCCATGAAAAAAACAATGGAGTGTGGAGACGAAACAACCATCACAACACGTCACCAGTTTCTTTGCTATAACAAAGCAGCACAGCCCAGAAAAATGTTAGCATGTCAAGTGCAGGTGTACAATCACCAAGATCTATTAGACTTGTTGGTAATGCTGGCATCTAAATAGAAAGATGTAGATATATTGATGAGCACTATTCATTTAACCCATGCCCCAAAATCTTAGCATCTTGCCATGCTGTGCAGCGGGTGATCAAATGTGACTCTTTGTGGTGTCAAGCTTATTCATTTAGGGTCTCATTTCTTCCAAATAATTTTAAGCAGTGCAGTTTTTGAAAGCAACAAATTACACAAATGTTAGTTAGTGCGTGTTTGCTTGGAATCGAGTATTCCTCTTAAAAGCGGTAAAGAACTCATTAAAAAACTGAAAACATTGGCAGAGTTCGCAGCACTTTTTGGTTATTCGTATCGCGGTTCGCATAAAAACAGATTGGAGGAGCAGTGTTAATCAATAAATTTTGTTATCTTTCAACGGAATTCCACCGCTGTGTCGTCGAGTGTTCAATTTTGCTAAGTCTTGCCGATATCTAGATAGCGTCTGGCTTAAATCGACTGTCTTCGGATAATCTGGATCGTCGCCTGATTTGGATAAAGTCGGTCAAATCGAATCCAAACCGAAGTTTGCTGTGTGTATGTTTAACATGTTAAAGCAATTTAACTCTTTTTTGCAGTTCCGCAGTCATGGGCTTCACAGGATCGCTTTCCAGTTCGTGATCCATCCTTGTAATTTCGCTATTTGCCTATAGGTGAGTATAAAGACATCCGTGTGACAATCTGACGGGATATTCTTGTTATCTGAGTGTACTTGCTTCAATAAGATTTTCAGCCTCGTGTACTAATGAGACCGATTTTGTCCCACTGCGTAGATGTTAACGGTGTTGCTTAAATCCACTGCCTATTCAAAGTTGCCTCCGTTCAAGAAATCGAGTCGTTAGTAGCGGCAGTTTTGCCGTTTTTATGCTGGAATATAATTAATTGGAAGTTGCTTCTTTGATTTAAATTTGGCATTATGAATGTCGCTGCTTGTCAAATGTGCGATCAGGGTCGTTGGCCACCAGTAGTCGCTGCTAACTAGGTTTCATCAAAAATCGCAATTTTTTTTGGTTTGATTGCATTGGTGAGTCAATTTTTATATGCTGCTAACGCTTGTAATACGGGCCTTCAGTCCGTGAAAATCAGTCAACGAGAAAAACAAGACTATGTTGTAACGCTAAGCTTTAATGGTTTGCGATCTGTGCAGAGAATATGAATCTCATAATTAAACTCCATAAAAATATTACAAGTTGACTCGAAAAAATTTGTGATTTCTCTTCCAGTAGAAATATTCGGCTACTCGTCATCATTGTCGTTGCGTTTTGCGTGATAATGAGACTGCAAGCTTTACAGCAGCGGTCCCCAAACTTTTTGGATGCTGGGCCAAATTCGCGATCTTATCGGCGTCCACGGGCCGGACTAGTTTGCCTATTGAAAAAAACAAAAATAGCAGGTATAACATTAATCACGTTTGTGTATATAGCTATTCATTTACCTTTCTCGGTAACATGTTTGCAGTGTGACTTATGAAACTGCTTTTTTGTTGCACAATAGTTGTAATATTTGGTTCCATGCTTGATGCTGCAATACCTTGAGTACCGTGCAAATCTTTTTACAACTGCCAGATAACGCTTACGCTTCAAACTCTAAATGCCTACTTCAATTTACAGATGTCGCAGCACTTCCGCAAGATAATGTAGAGTCTACACCAGTCTAGGCGCAAGGGCCACAACCAGCTGATATTTTCGTGGGGAAGGGACAAAATGATTGTTAACTTGTTGTACGTAACAAATAAACATGTTTTTTTTATTTTTGGTGGGGCAATTGCCCAGTTGCCCCTTCCTGTTGCGGGCCTGCTAGGCGACAAGCACATGTTAAATATTAAGGTGCTGGAGCCAGGGGCGTAACGAGGGAGATGGGTCAAGGGGGCGCAATTCTCCGGGCGCCGAGTCACTATGGGGGCGCCGAAAAGTCCCAACAGTGTCACAAATACTTTCTTGAGCACAGTACATTTGCTTCCGAAAGACCTCAGTTTCGAACATGGGGGCGTCAAACTTGCTTCTTGACCCGGGCGCCATGTAACCTCGTTACGCCCCTGGCTGGTGCGAACTAATGACCTGCGTGGGGTGGGTTAACCTGCGCGGGCTGCGGATACCCGCATTTGCCGGATGGGTGCTGGTTGAACTTGGTGGGAGGCGGGTCGCGCGCGGGATAAGAAATCCTTTGTGCGGGTCCCTTAATGTTGACCCAGTGCGTGAGTGACATGAGCAAGAAAAGCTACAGGGAGCTTGCGGTACTAAGGTGTAGCAACATTCTCCAGTGGTGGCGAGACCACAGATTAAAGTTTCCAGCTCTCATTGACCTTGCAAAAAATAGGTTCTGGGAGATGAGAACTAACACTGCTAGTGAACGAGTGTTTTGTACGGCTGGGCATGTCGTCAATAGCAGAAGAGCAAATTTAAGTAGTTCATCAATGAACGACATTTTTTTTCAACGGTGCTTTTAAGCTAAGAACGAAACGCTCAAGTTTGACAAAAAAGTTTTACATTTTTGCTTTAGTGTTTTTTTATGAGCTTCGGTGGGCTCTGAAATGAACCACTGAATAAATTTCCACAAGCGATAAAACACGTTGCATGAGATTTTAGTGGTTTTCAGAAGCACAATGGCAGGTGGGGGACGGAAACAGTGCGAGTGGGGCATGCGCGAGGTGGATGCAGGGTCTAAAGTCTGCCGGTTAGAAGTTTACGGGTGGTGGAGCGTTACCCGGTTTCTCAAATTCTTGCTGGTGCGGGGCGGGAGAGGGTAAAAATTTTCAACCCGCGCAGGACTCTGGAGCGCACAAACTTCCAACTGAAAAGCAGCTGTGACGTAACAGTTGTCTGTTTTCATGTTTACTTGTCTGTGTTGTTCGCAAAGTAAAGCATTACTAGGGCCACTGTTTATGACCTAAAAACTTGATAATATAACTTTGTTTTTCAGCAAATATGACGTTATATGACCAAACAAAAATGACTGTGCTCTGGGTTTTTTTTGTTCAATATTCGGTAATAGACCGAAATGTTTTTAAAATGACCGACAAAAATTAAGTCATTTCGGTCAGAATGTCTGAAAATGCTGTTTAGGCTGAATGAACAGTGCTATGGCGAGTTTTAATACAGCTGTGAGACAAATGACCGAAATGTCTCAGCGAAAAGAAAACAGACTGAGCTGGAAGATACAACTACTGCACAAAAAAGCAGTATCAGCGAAAATAGGCATAAGAGGTAGTAAAGCCCATGGTTTGTTGAAACCCCACAAAATATGAGCAGAATATATAGTTTGGTTTGAAGCAAATTGAAAGCATGCATGGACGTTGGTTTATTTCTTTTGGGCAGCAAGAACGTGCAGTTTAGGCAGTGCATTCGATATCATCCAAATAACTTGGTTCACCAATGTCCTTGCCAACTTCTACAGGATGTCCAAGTGGGTCCAGTTTGCAGGATGCAGCTTAGACCTAGCGATATGGTAGTTTCACTTGATAGTTTGAGATTGTTCTAATGGTCTCCTTGTTGAATTGGGTTGAAGGTATGCAAAATATGACTTTATGACCTAACATGGAAAATATGATATTTTATGACTTAATAACTTCTGTTATAGACATCGTTAGGGTGCGATTTTTGTTTTAAAATTCGTTTCATACCTTCCTGAAGCACAGAAAAAATATGACTTTGTGATTTCAAATGGCCCTAAACATTACAAATGAATAGCCCAGGACCTAGGTCCTAAGTAAATCACTTTTATTGCATACATTGCAAGTTGGCTAAACTTCAAAACTTTTTTAGTTGAGCTTTTGATTGAAGGGGAAAAGTTAGTTTATTTTTGTTTCTAAAGCCGATTTCGAAATGAAATTAATTCTCAATTACTGCTTTTTGTGTAATTCCATCTCACATTAATTTACACGGAATTTGTACAATACTAAACCTTTCTAGGAAAGCTCGCGAGCCGGATTGGAACCCTCCGCGGGCCGGACTCCGGGGACCGCTGCTTTACAGCATTGGTTATAATTTAACAAAGGCTAAAGGGCATTTGAAATTTGTGAGGCAGGCGCGGTGAGCAGCCGTTGCGCACTAGGGGCCAGACCCAATCGATTCGCCCGGTTGAGGTGCGGTAATTTCTGGATGTGTTTACAAGAGTGAAACGTCCCCACTGACAGTCAGTTAGCGCTGGCTATCTTGATGGATGTAATTTGGGTGTAGCTATAGGCACACCATATTTTTCTGATTGAAGACTGGAACGCTTCCGAACAAGCAACCTCGTATAAATGCGGTTCATATGTTATTTGAGTGCATAGCTATTTTGGCTTCATATACTTAAGACACCAAAATAAACTAAAACAATGCATTTTACTAAGAAACAAAAACGATGTTCAAGCAATTACCTTCATTTACATCTAACACAATCAAACAAGAAAAAACAAGATGATACGTAACTCTTCAGCAAGCTGGCTATATAGACCAATCACAGCATGCTAATATTCGTGTAAGGCTATTCTGGCTGACTGAATGCCTAACCGGAACTTTTTGGTTGGCTGACCGGGACGCCGGGACAAAGCCTTTGAAACCGGACTGTCCCGGCTAAAACGGGACATATGGTAAACCTAANTTTGGGTCTGGGCTTATGGCATTTTAGTGTAGTTGCGGTTTTCCCCTAAAATACATGCGTTTCATTTGCCAGTCACTCAGTTTCGTTGGTCAGTTTGATGCACGAAACGGAAGCATAAACGTGACCAGTGCTTGAGAGGCCATAGGGCCATGGCCCCCCAAAAATTTTAGAACATATAGTCATTTTGTGCCTTGAGAGTCGGTATCCCAAACAAAATAGTGCTATTCGCCTAAAATCAAACATTTTCACCCCTCCAAATTGATTCGCCCCAAAAAAATTTTTGGCTGGCTACGCTAGTGAACGGAAGTTTCTGTATGTGTCATGTTCGCCAGATGTTACACAATTTTGCGTATTCGTTGGAAAAATTCGTGGGTCGCATTCGGTACCTGTCGTGGGAGTGTCGCAGGTGTTTCAACAGGAATTTTTGATCAGCAGCGAAAGACATGAAAGTACTTCACGTCGTTCTGGAGGTGCAATCCATGAAACTTACTTCTATGAAAACCGCAATGAGTAACATAATGTTTTGGCTGAAACACGTGCTCTGCAAGGTCTTTTGGCATGGGCTTCTTGTCAAAAGTGATTCTTACAGCTAAATTTCTCCTACTCTTTCGTTACCGTGTAAATTATTTGAACGCAGCAGCTGGTTTGAAATGCTGGTAAACCCAAAAAAATAATTTAAAAATGCTGTAGCTTGTCTGCTGCTTTCGAGTTGTCGCATTCCCACAACAATCAACGTGGATGGTGTTTCGCGCTGAAACAATAGCCTGGCGGCTTTCGTCAGCTTACAAGAAAAAGGCGGAGACCTCGCGTTCGTCGGGTTATTTTGTTCCAACAAATTGGTATTCAGAAAATAAGTAACTATGAAGAATGCATGCTGGTTAAGTGAAATTGGATTTTCTCCATGTTGTCAACTGCACTCCATCCNATGCTGTTCNTATTCATGGATGAATGGCCAATCAAACGGGACAGCATAATGCGTGAGCGAGCCCAAAATAAAAAGGTGTCCGGTTACAGCCCAGTCATGTTCCATTGGTTGTGGGCAAACAATGTAACCATGGTAGTCCTTCTACCACACGCGCCAAACTTGATAACCAAGTGTGGATCGCGATCAGGCTTGCATTTAACTGCTCAAGTATTGCAAGAGCAGTCACCCAGTGAAGTATTCGCAGCATTTACGAGATGGGGTTTAGATGTTTAGCCTATTGAGTGTCGCTTGTGATTTGCTGGTAGCTTTATCAGACAAGATGACGTTTAAGACTGAGTCGTAAAGGCTATAGCGAGGTTTTGCGGTTTTAGCAGTTAAAACCAAGCATACATGTAATGGCAAAAGCGGTGGTTGTTGAGTTGCACCCAGCAACCTATCATTAATGCTGTTTTTCCTTCAAGACTGTCGTCAAATAAAGGTTGTATTCTTTGGTTATATGGGCTCGAGATGTTTGGTTTCAAAAAATTTTAACTTTCCTTCAAGTTACTTTGGAATTAAATGAAAAACACTGCTTTTTTCTTTTAGTAGAATGATAATTGCTGTCGTATTGATTCGTGTGTTGTGTTTTCAGGTTTTTCCACGATCGGTATTGTGTTCGTGATCTGCTTCCTTTTCTGTGGTAGCAAGCTTTCTCACTGATTTTACCTTAAAAAGCGTGGATCTGCCCTTGTTCTTTCTGAAGTCGTAGCAATGCCAAGCCTCAATTTCGACTACACCCAGTTCTTGAAGAGGCAGAATGCACTTTATTTACTGAAATACCAGAACGATCCAGTCGAAGTAGCCGACAACCCTGCGCACATCAACGGTTACAGCGGCCATGTGCCCTCTTATAGGGGCAGCATACATGAACAAAGAGCTATGCGATCGCTGGTTCGATGCCTAACTAGCCCAATGAAGCCTACAACAGCTATGGGATACTCAACTGAGTCCAATCGAAATCTCAAAATACGTCCAAAGACCAGTAAGGTCGAGGCCAAGCCGCAGCAAATCGAAGGGGACTTGCGCAGAGCCCAGTCGGCTCCACCCCCAAGACCCACCAAAGAAGCAACAGATGCTCTGCCGGACGCACCAGCAGAACCAAACGTGGATTCGCGGCGACCTAACCCCTCCAGACTGTCAATGGTATCGGCAGGAAGCTCCGATACGATGCGAAAAGAAATAGACAAGGTATTGACAAGAAGTAGGCAAGGTCAATCCATGATTTCGAGAGGGGATTCCCGGGCTTCTTCGATATCGTACCGACAGCTGGAAAGACGAGCTCCCGCGAAACATCCTGCTGGTTACCCACAGACTCTGTACGGCGCCAGTTACTGGTTTGCGTGGCCGGACGAGCAGTCTCGAGTGGGAGTTCCTACCGAGAGGCCCAAGTCCAACCAACTCGATCGCGAACTCGGCCGCAATCACGACGTTATCTATCACAAGCATGAGGGTGTGCTGCCCAAGTACATGGGTTATGTTCCCGGCTACAAGTTCAGACACGGAGCAACTTACGGCGTGCTGACGGTGCACGCTGTAAGGGACGGCGCCGTGCATCGGCGACTGCAAGCCGTAGCCAGTTAAGCGCGCATCATGTGTTGAAGTTTTCGCCGCTTTCTCGATTCATTTCAAGTGCAAATGTGATGCTCTTTAGTTTGGGAGATTTGCGACTTCGTTGATACTGTTCTGTAAATAGCTTTTTGCAGCGAACCCTCCGCAGTTCTCGGTGTTTTAATATCCTTTTTTCCGTACGTTGCAAGTTTTCACAATTTTTCGCGCGTTGAAAAGTTCAGTTCCAAAACCGATCAACTGCGTTCAGATCGCTTTGTGGTGAAGGACTCTGAGGGCGTGTTGTTCAGATGCTCGCAGTGCGAGAGTGGAACGGTCATTGCGCCACTCGTGTAACAGCTATTGGTTGGTTGCGCTGCTGGAGACGAGCGGTTTGTTTCATGACGCGTCTGCAAAGGTTGTTTGAACAGGTATGGTCCTTTTTCTGCTGGCTGGAGGCATCACTTATAACCCAAGGTTCGCGTTGTCCGACCTGTGTGCAGGTTCGAAGTGTATTGTGTTGTCGTTGGCCGTTTGTTACAATCGGTCCATTTTTATCGCAGCACTGTTAACAGAGCACCTTTTTCATTGTGAAAATCTCGTTTAGAATTTCTTGGAGATAGTGATTGCAACCGATAGCCACGCGTTGTCACATTTTTCCAATTAAAAATTTTTCCGTTGGAATTTGCAGTTCGTTCTCTGTTCATCAAAAAGATAATTAGTTGGCTT